>Ga0181532_10000458_pt1 | contig 42199 bp, 32 predicted proteins | sample PEATcosm2014_Bin_33_FD_119768 | JGI IMG/M metagenome (GOLD analysis project Ga0181532, IMG submission 119768) | Peatland microbial communities from MTU Mesocosm Facility, Houghton, MI, USA - PEATcosm2014_Bin11_30_metaG | ecosystem: Environmental > Terrestrial > Soil > Wetlands > Peat | place...
AATGTCCCACCCCGCGTTGCCCGGCGGACACACCATCACCCGCAGCAGTTCGCCCGTCATGGAATGTCCGTTGAAATTCTCGGAAGGCACAAGAGAAGGCACAAGAAATATTTCGGGCACGCCAGTAATCTCGCTCCAAGAAATCTAAAGAAAAGCGGCCGCAAACGCAATCTCGGCGCAAAGACCGGAACAAAGACACCTTCCGCCGGTTGCTCTCTGCCAGCCGGTAATCCATCTTATCGCTTGCCTAAACGCCCTCTCTGATGTACATATCAGCGGTAACTCGTCCCAACCTCGTGCCCAAAGTTCAAGTAGCTAGTGAAAAACCGCGCACTTCGATTCCCGCCTCCTCCAAGGCGGAAGATCCCAGGAGCCTTATGAAAGCGTCACTGCGTCTTTTCTGTTTGGTGGTCCTGTTCTTGCTCGTCCGTCAATCTGCCTTCGCCCAGGGCGCTGCCACCGGCGACCTCCGCGTCAGCGTGAAAGACCCGAAAGGCAACGCCGTGACCAGTGCCACCGTCACCGTGCGCGATGTAGCCAAGGGACTGGAACGCGCCGGCAGCAGCGACGGCCAGGGCGGCTACAGCGTGCGTCAGTTGGCTCCCGGCACTTATTCGGTCACCGTAGACGCATCGGGCTTTGCCAAAGCCGAAGCCACTGGCATCGCCATCACCGTCGGCGGGATGGCCGAGTTACCCGTTACGCTCACCGTCGCGGGCGGCAGGGAAATCATAGAAGTCAGCGCCCAAGCCGAGATCGTTGAGACTTCGCGCAGTTCCACTACCGACACCGTCGGCGAGCGCCGCATCGACAATCTGCCCATCAATGGCCGCAACTACATCCAGTTCACGCTGTCGGATTCGCAGGTGCAGCGCGACAGTTCCCCCCAAATCGGCGCCGCGCCGACTTCCGGCCTCAACATGAGCGGCCAGCGCGCCCGCTCCAATCTGGTGAATCTTGACGGCGCCAACAACATCGACAATTCCACCAACGGCGTGCGCTCCACCGTCTCCCAGGAAGCTGTGCAGGAATTCCAAATCATCACCAACAACTACGCCGCCGAATATGGCCAAGCCTCGGGCGGCGTGGTCAACATCATCACCCGCTCCGGATCGAACGATTTCCACGGCGACGTATACGGATACCTGCGCGACCGCGACTTCCAGGCCGTCAATCCCTTCAGCACAACGTCCAATCCTGCCTACACGCGCGTGCAGGCCGGCACAGCCTTCGGTGGGCCGATCAAGAAAGACAAAACATACTATTACTTTTCCTACGAAGTCACCCGCCGCCACGAGACCGGATTCTCCAGTATTGCCGCGCCGACTAACCTGCCCTACTACGGCTTGACGAACTTCGATACGTCCACGACTGCGGGAGGTCTGCTCCCTCTGCCGTTGGGCACCATTCAGACAACCCCTGTGCAAGCAGGCTTCCTGCAAAGCCTGACCGCAGCGGATGTCGGCGCGCTCGGAGCATCGAACATTCTGGCTTACGAAGAGCTTTTAGGCGCTTCCTCGGGCATGGCCCTCACCGGAGCGTGGCCGCTCACGATGACGGGAGGCTATCCCGGCATCGGCGGCTTCCTCACCACCTGCTCGGCGCCACCGTGCTTCGTGCCCGCCTCTTACCAGTCGCTGGGATCGCAAGTTGGGAATTTCCCGGTGTTTGAAGGCACCAGCCTGTACTCGTTGCGCATCGACCACAACGTAAACAACCACAACCGCCTTATGCTGCGGGCCAACGTCAGTCCCAGTACCGTGACTGGTATCGAAGGCAGCGGACAAGACCAGCCCTTCGGTCAAAACGCCTACTCGCGCACTTCCCGACAAAGCTACCGTGACGTGGCGGGCGTTATGCAGGACACCTGGACCCTCGGCAGCAACAAGGTGAATGAATTCCGCTTCCAGTATGCCCGCCGGGGTCTGAATTATTACTACAACACTCAGATCCCGGCGGGCGCCGACCCGGCCGTGAACATTCCCGGTTACGGCTATTTCGGACGCGAGCCCTACTCCTACATCGCCCGGGTCGAAAATCGCTACCAGTTCACCGACAATTTTTCCTGGAGCATCGGTCGCCACAACACCAAGTTCGGCGGCGATTTCAACTATCTTCCGCTCACCGCCACCTTCACTGTAAATTATGGCGGTGTGTACGACTTCGCCAATATTGCCGCAGTTCCTGCCCCGTTTCCCACTCTAAATCCCATACAGGCTTACGGCGCGGGTCTCCCGCAGGACTTCATCCAGGGCATCGGCAGTCCGAGCGACTCGTTTTCCAACAAACCGCTGGGCGTGTTCTGGCAGGATTCCTGGCGCGCTCGTCCCAATCTCACGGTGAACTACGGTGTGCGCTACGACGTGGAATTCCCGCCCACATTCGCGCCCCCACAAGGACTGGCTCTCCCCGCCTATAACTTCCTGGGATTGCAGAAAGGCATCCAGACCGACAAGAACAACATTCAGCCTCGCATCGGCATCGCCTGGGATCCCCATGGAGACGGCAAGACCGTAGTCCGCGCTTCGTTCGGGATGTTCTACGACCACCCTTTGCTCGGCCTCTATTTTCTTGGCCAAGCCTCCGACGGCTCGGACAGCGGCCAGTTGATTTTTGCCGGTGGCACCCCTTGCAGTGCCGCCTCCACCCCATACAGCCCCGGCAATCTTAACGCCGCCAGTATTTTCACTGGAGTTCTTAATAATGCGAATTGCATGCCAGTAAGCCAGCTTTATTACGAGCCGAACCAGCAGCAATTCCAGTCCCTGAACCAGCCCCAAACCTTGTTCCTCAATCAAAAGTACCTTACCAATTCGCCGGCCCCATTCGCGCCCGCAGCCTTTCCGCTAGCTTTCCAGCCATTCGGATATCCGCAGGGCAAGAATTTTGTCTACGCCTATTCGCAACAAGCGAACCTGACCATCGAGCGCGACCTCGGCGATGGGTACGCCTTCAGCATGGCCTACAACTTCAACGGTGGCCGCCATCTCAACCGTCCGATCAACGCCAACACCATTCGCGGCGACCTGTTGGTGGCAAACTGGCAGGCGGCCTATACCGACCCTACTTCCAATGCTGTCGCCGGGCCCCTGGAGGTCGGTACCGGCTCCGCTCCCTGCGGTGTCAATCCCAATAATGGATTGCCTTGGGTTTCCGCCGCATTGACCAACTTCTTCCGTCCTGGCGGGATCAATCCCTCAATCGCTAACTTCCTGGGCTACGTGGCCCCGGCTTGTGTGACGACGGTGTTGCCGGCGCTCATAGGGTATCTCCAGGCTAGCGGATACAGTACCACCGGTTTCAACACTGCTTGCAATCCCATAACCTTCGTCGGCTGCGTTCCCTTCGGCGACATGGATGCCAACTACTCCAACGGCAGTTCGGTCTATCACGGCCTGACCGCCAATCTGCGCAAGCGTTTCAGCAACCATTACGAATTCCTGGCCTCCTACACCTGGTCGCACGCGATCGACGACTCCACCGACCTGCAGTCCACGCTCACCCCGCAGGACAGCTACTACCCAAGCGCCGACCGCTCCTCGTCGCTCTTTGATCAGCGTCACCGCTTCGTCTTCAGCGGCGTCTACCAGTCAGGCAAGCTTAGCGGCAAAGGCTTCGCCAGCAAGTTCTTCAGCAATTGGACGTTCGCCCCGCAGATCGAACTCAGTTCCGGACGGCCCTTCAACATCATCACCGGCAGCGACGACAATCAGCAGTTGTCTTCCCTCACCGGACGGCCCAACACCTACGTAAACCCCGCATGCACGGCCGCCGGAAATGCGCCGGTCAATTCGAAATACTCTCCCACCGGCGTTTTCCAGGAGCCTTGCTATCAAGCTTTTACTCCCACGGCAACCGGCGTTCCCTTCGTCACCTTGAAGGGCCTCGATGGCAATCTCGGCCGCAATGCGGGCATAACGCCATGGGTGGTCTTCGACGATGTACGTTTTGCAAAACGCGTTTACTTCGGCGAGCGCTTCAACATGGATTTCATCACCGACATGTTCAACATCGCCAACGTGTACAACGTGGCCGCCGTCAGCCCGCTCTTCACTAACGCCGGTCAGGCCACCGCCGCCTACGATCCGCGCCAGTTCCAGTTTGCGTTGAAATTGAACTGGTAAATTCGGATGGTCGAAGTTGTGCGAAATGTGGGCTGATAAACAACTCGGTAGGGACGGGGCTTGCCCCGTCTCCGCCCGCACCAAAAAGAAAAGCCGCAGCAAGCATGCGGCTATCCCCTCGTTCCACTCTCGTGCCTTCTTGCCGGATTACTGGTGCTTGTCCTTGTAGATGCTCTTGCTGATCCGGTTCTGCTGACGATTGATCCCTTTCTGCTCGGCCCTGGTCAGATGGCCGTTGTTCTTCGCCATGTCTTTCTGTTCACGGTTCTGCACGCTGGTCTCGCGCTTCTCGAGGTTAGCAGCTTGCTGCGAGTTCAATTGCCCGCTCTTGATGCCGTTGCCAATGCGCTGCTGCTGATTCTCTTCGCGGCCGTTCACTTGATTGACGCGCGGATGACCGGGATCCACGACGCCAGGCCCCGCACCCGAGGTAGTAGTTGAGGTTTGAGCAGACGCGGAACCAGCTAGCATAAGTCCCCCGACTGCCAGGATTAACAGCGAGTTGGTGAATTTGTTGTTCATGTGGATAGAAACCCCCCGCACAAAGATTAGTTGCGCGAAGGCCCTATGACGAGGTTACCTAAGTGCTGGCTCGCGAGTTACTAGAACCTATCTCACAAGTGGCTTGGCGGTAGCAAACACGCCACGATCGTCCAATAACTGCTTTGCTGCCGCGCGGGATTATTTCGTTGCGGCGCGTTGCAGACGATCTTGGATGGCTTCCCACTCAGGCGTGTTAGGCGGGAGATCTACGGCAATCCAGTCGTAATTTCCGGCATCGGCCTGGTGAAGAACGTCATAGAGCGCGGCAGCGTAGTCAGCAGCGGACTGCGGCATCTGGTGGATGGTGATGTCCGGGCGGCTGGGCCGATTCTGGTGCTGCAGGTAAAGTCCTTGCCCTTGGCCCTGATCGGGCAGTTTTCCATTCGTCGCTAAATGCAAAGTGGTGCGCGGGCTGTAGTGGCGCGGGTGCATTCCGGGCGCGGGGTGGGCTCCAGCCTGAACCTCCTGCGCGGCGGCCACTGGGCCGACTATCGCTTCCAGTTCCCCTCGCGAAATTCCTCCGGGACGAAGAAGGACCGGCCTAGGCCCGGCTAGCGAGAGCACGGTAGACTCGATGCCGACCTGGCAGGAGCCGCCGTCAAGGATGTAATCAACGTCGCTGCCCAAGCTGCGTCGGACGTGCTCGGCAGTGGTGGGAGAAAGTTCGGTGAAGCGGTTAGCGCTGGGTGCGGCCAGCGGAACACCGGCGGCGCGGATGAGGGCAAGCGCGATGGGATGCGCGGGCATGCGAAGACCAACGGTGGGCAGCTTGGCGGTGACAATGGCAGGAATGGCAGGCTGCTTTTCTAGTACCAGGGTAAGCGGGCCGGGCCAGAATCGGCCGGCCAGGCGGTCGGCGATTTCTGGCCAGTTCATGACGAGTGACTTCGCCATTTCTATGGACGCTACGTGGACGATGAGCGGGCTGGCGGCGGGTCTGCCTTTGGCTGTGTAGATGCGGGCCACAGCTTCGGCATCGAGGGCGTTAGCCCCAAGGCCATAAACGGTCTCGGTGGGAAAGGCGACGAGTCGACCGGCGCGGAGAAGCCGGGCGGCGTGGTCGACTTCGCCGGGATCGGCGGTTGGGGGCATAGTAACTTTAGATTGTAGATTGCAGAAGCGTACTAGAAGCAAGCAGCGCAAAGAAATCCGGGGCGGGCAGAATGACCGTGAGAGAAGCCGCAGGAAATGACCGCCCCACACTTGCAAAATTACTTTTTCTTGTCGTCCTTCTTCTCTTGTTCTTCGACTACCAGGTTGTTAGTCACTGAGAACGCACCGTGCACGCCATTCGCCTGTATGCCGGCAATTTGCTTGTCCATCTGGCGGGCCACAACGCCCTCCAGCGTAATGTTTCCGTTCTTGACGATGATGTGAATGGGCGGAACGGCACGCAGTTGGTACTGGCTTAGGACGCTGTTGCCGTAGATGGCACGGTAGGCAGCACGGCGGATCCGGTCGTCGTTGATGGAGGTGGGCAGGACCTCGATCTTGTTGACGACTTTCTCGACACCTTCAATGCGCTTGACCACGTTTTCGGAGTCCGACTTGAGTGTGGGACGCGAGACTTGGCCGAGCAGGGTCACGGTGCCATCAGAGTCGACCTTGTAGGCGAGGTTGTCGAACACGCCATAATAAGGAAGCATCACGAGTTCATGACGAACTTCCTTGTAGATGCGATCAAGGCTCTTCTGACTGAGCGCGCCAGCTGGTTGGTCGTTCTGGATGGTGGGACTGGCGAGAGCCGCCATCGAGAAAATCGTCATCGAGACAATCGTCATCGAGAGAATCAGTGGGAGAGCAAGAACTCCGAGCAGTGATTTCTTCATTTGGTTAACCTCACGCAAGATTTCTTACGACATGGTGAGAACCCCTGAAATTCTACCCACTTTTCAGACGCTGGAAAGAGCTGAGAAGTTGCTTTTTCTTGCGCCGGAAACCGCGACGCGCTCGGCTTGCGCGGGCGAGGGCGCCCGTCCCCACACGGGCAGTGTCCGTCTGCGCATGCTCAGGTTGTTTTGGGTTTACGATGGCGCTCCCGGAAGCCCTCGATCAAGAGATAGAGCACGGGGATAAAGAATAAGTTCAGGATCGTGCTCATGATCATGCCTCCAAAAACGGTGGTGCCTACGGAGTGGCGTCCGTTCTCTCCGGCGCCGCTGGCGGTGACCAGAGGGACAACACCGAGGATGAACGCGAAAGATGTCATGAGAATCGGGCGCAGGCGGATGCGGGCGGCTTCGACGGCCGCATCGAGGATGGTCAGACCGCGCTCGCGCAACTGCTCGGCGAATTCCACGATCAGGATCGCATTCTTGGACGCAAGGCCTACCAGCATGACGAGTCCCACCTGGCAGAAGACATCATTCTGCTGGCTGCGGATCCATTGCGCGGAAAGCGCTCCGAGCAACGCCATGGGCACGGCGAGCAGAATGATGAACGGCAACACGAAGCTTTCATACTGCGCCGAGAGTGTGAGGTAGACTACCAACACTCCGAGACCGAAGAGGATCAGAGTGGTTGATCCCGACGCCAGCTCTTCGAGCGAGATTCCCGACCATTCGTAGGTGTAACCCTGCGGAAGGACCTTCGCGGAGAGTTGCTGCATGGCGACGATGGCCTGTCCGGAGCTGAAGCCGGGGGCAGCGGACCCGTTGATTTCCGCCGAGCGGAAAAGGTTGTAGTGACTGATGACCTGGGGCGCGGCAGTCTGGGCGATGCTGACTAAATTTGCGAGCGGGATCATGGCGCCGGAGTCGGAGCGAACGTAGTACTGCCCGATATCCTGCGGATGCGAGCGGAACTGTTTGTCGGCCTGCACATAAACACGATAAGAACGGTTATTGAAATCGAAATCGTTGATGTAGGCCGAACCCATGTAGACGCTTAGCGTGTCGGTGATCTGGCTGAGTGGAATGTGCAGGCTCTTGGCTTTTTCGCGATCGATGGTGATGACATACTGCGGATCGCTCGCGGTGTAGGTGGTGAATAGTCCAGCAAGGTCTTTGCGTTCGCCACCGGCGCGCGTGAGGTCGTGGGTGACTTTGTCGAGATCCTGCAGAGTGTGATTCCCCTGATCCTGGAGTTCGAATTGGAATCCGCCGAACTGTCCGAGCCCTTGCACGGCGGGCGCTTCGAAGGGGATAACAATCGCGCCGGAAATTCCGAAAAATGGACCGCGCAGCCGATCAAGTACTGCGGCAGCGCTATGCTCGCGGCCCTTTCGTTGCGCGTAGGGCCGGAGGCTCAGGAAGACCAGGCCGGCGTTGGGAGCGCTGCCTCCGAAGCTGAAGCCGGCAACGGAGAAGGTGTTTCCGATTTCAGGAAAATTCTTGGCGATGGCGTTCACCTGCGCGCCGATTTTTCGAGTGTATTCCAGCGACGCTCCAGTGGGAGCCTGGATGGCAACGATAAGGTATCCCTGATCTTCGGTGGGGACGAAGCCTTGGGGCACGTGCCGGAAAACGAAATAAGCGAGACCGAGGCCAGCGGCAAACAGGATTAAAGCGACCACTTCGAAACGCAAGAAAGCGCGAAGGGCGCGAACATAGCCGCTGGTAAGCGCGGCCAGGAAGCGGTCGACGCGCCTGAAGAGCCAATTCTTTTCGCCGTGCTCGCGACCCAGCAGGAGTGCGGAGAGTGAGGGCGTAAGAGTAAGCGCGTTGAAAGCAGAGATCGCGATCGAGAAGGCGATGGTCAGCGCGAACTGGCGGAACAGAATACCGGTCGTACCGGGGAAGAAAGCGACTGGCACAAAGACGGCAACCAGCACCAGCGAGGTGGCAATGACAGCGCCCGTGACTTCCTTCATGGCGTCGGACGACGCTTTGAGGGGATCGGACTCGCCTTCCTGCAGATGGCGCTCGATGTTTTCGATGACGACGATGGCATCGTCGACCACCAGGCCCGTGGCCAGCGTGACGCCGAACAGCGTCAGCGTGTTGATAGAGAAGCCGAGCAGCTTGACGAAGGCGAACGTGCCGATGAGCGAGACCGGTATGGTGATTGCCGGGATGATGGTGGAGCGCCAGTCTTCTAGGAAAATGAAGATGACCAGGATGACCAGGAAGATGGCCGTGCCCAGGGTCGAGACTACGTCGCGGATGGATTCGCTGACCGCGTCGGTGGTATCGAAAGCGACCTCATACTTCATGCCGGGCGGAAAGCGCTTGGCAAGGCGGTCGAGTTCAGCGAGGCAGCGGCGGTGCACGTCGAGCGCGTTGGCGGTGGAGAGCTGCGTGATACCGAGGCCGACCGATTCGTGCCCGCTATAGTCCAAGTCGGAGCTGTAGTCTTCGGCGCCGAGCTCGGCGTGACCGACGTCCCGGAGCCGGACGAGAGTGCCATCGGCATTGCTCTTCAGGATGATGTCATCGAACTGACTGGCTTCGGAAAGACGGCCGACAGCACGGACGCTGATCTGGAACTGCTGGCCGGGAAGGGAGGGCTGGGAACCGACTTGTCCGGCGGCGACTTCGACGTTCTGTTCCTGGAGCGCGCTGACCACATCGTCGGCGGTAAGGGCGCGGGCGGCCATGCGAACGGGATCGAGCCACAGGCGCATGGAGTATTTGCGTTCGCCGAAGATGAGGACGTCGGCCACGCCGGGAATACGCTTCAGGCTGTCGCGGACGTAAACATCGAGGTAATTGCTCATGAAGAGCGTGGAGTAGCGACCGTCGGGCGAGAGCACTGCAGCGCCGAAGACGAAATTCTGCGAGCTCTTGGCGACGGTGACTCCGACTTGCTTCACCGCGGTAGGGAGCCGTCCGGAAGCAGTGTTGACGCGGTTCTCGATATCAACGGCGGCGAGGTCGGGATCGCGGTTGAGGTCGAACGTGGCGGTGATCGAGCTGACCCCGTTGTTGTCGCTGGAGGAGGTGATGTACTTCATGCCTTCGGCACCGTTGATCTGCTGTTCCAGGGGCGTGGTAACGGCGGACTCGACGGTCTGGGCGCTGGCTCCGGTATAGACAGCGGTGACGCCGACCTGCGGCGGCGCGAGGTCAGGAAATTGGGCGATGGGAAGTGTCGGGATACAGACGGCGCCGGCGAGAATAATGAGCAGGGCGCAGACGGTGGAGAATACCGGGCGATGAATAAAAAAGTCGACCATAAAGTGTTCGTTGTCGAGAAGGACATCGGGTGATCGGGCCATCGGGTGATCGGAAGTTCAGTAGATGACGCGATGATTCGATCGCCCGATGCCTAGCTGCTGCCTTCCTGCGGGACTACTGGTATGCCATCGATTAGAAACTGGGTACCGGAAATAACTACTTTGTCTCCCGGTTTTACACCGTCGAGGACGACATAGTCATTGCCGACGATTTGGCCGATCTGGAGCGGCTTCTGGTGGACCACGTATCCACCTTTCTGGTCAGACTCAGCCACGAAAGCGAAATAGAGGCCGCCGAGCCGCGACACCGCTATGACCGGAACCACCGGCTTCTCCTGGCTGCCCCAGACCACACGGGCGCGGATGAACTGGGCGGTGCGCAGGCTGTCATTCGAGTTTGCAATCGTCGCTTTGGCGAGCACGGTCTGCGTCGCCGTGTCCACCTGTGGCGAGATGAACGTGATGCGACTGGTGGCGAGCAAGTTTCCTGAAGCGTCAACGATCTGTACGGGAAGATTCATCTTCAACTGGGCAGATTTCTCGATGGGAACATAGATATAAGCTTCGAGGCTGCCGGGACGATCGACGGTGGTGAGCGTGGTGGTGGTGACGACACGGTCGCCGACGCGGACGGGAACATCGCCGACAATGCCGGCACGCGGGGCAACCACCTGGTAGTAGTGCAACTGGACCTGCTGCTCGCTGACCTGAGCCTCGAGCGAGTGCAGTTGCGCCTGGGCGGCGTCGATGGTTGCGCGCGCCTGGTCGAGATCCTGCTTACTGACTACGCCGGCACTGGCTAGGCCGCTGACCCGCTCATAATTTTGTTGCGCCCATTTGACCTGCGCGACCTGGGCGGCGCGGGCGTCATCCTGGCTCTTGACCGTGGCCTGCTGCTTGGCGGGATCGATCTGCATCATGGGCGCTCCGGAAGCGACAAGTTCGCCGGAGTGCACGAAAATCTGCGTAATGATGCCTTCTACCTGCGGCATGACCACAGCAGAGTCGCGGGATTTCAAGGTAGCGACGTAGTCGGTGGTGTCGTCGACTCTTTGGACTTTGGCGGTTAGGACTTTGACCGGCATGGCCTGCGGGGCGTCAGCTTTGGCTTCTTTGCCTTTGCCGCAACCGACAGCGGGAAGAAGAGCGAACAGAAGTGCGCCGGACAGAATCAGAGACCGCGTTCCTGCACAAACTCGAGACATAATCATTGCTCTTAACAAACCCCCAGCGATCACACGGCAGATTCCCGGCGCTCTGTTCCGAGATGCGAACCAGTAATACTAGAACATTAATAGATTCATCGTAAGGGCATAAAGGTCTAAGAATTCCTGGTTCTGCTAAATTGTTTTGTTATGAAACCGAGTCGAAGCTTTGCGAGCGACAACAATGCGGTGGTGCATGCCGAGGTGCTGGAGGCGATCCGGCGCGCCAACGAAGGCCATGTGGTGGGCTATGGGGACGATCCGCACACGGAATCGGCAGTGGGAAAATTCCGCGAGCAGTTCGGAGCCGATGTGGCGGTCTTTTTTGTTTTCAATGGGACGGCGGCGAATGTGCTGAGTTTGCAGGCGATGACGCGGCCGTTTCATGCCGTCCTGTGTCCCGAGCTGTCTCATATTTATACCGACGAATGTGGCGCGCCGGAAAAGTTTACGGGCTGCAAGCTGGTGCCCCTCGGAGCGCCGGACGGGAAGCTGACCGTGGAAACGGTGACGCATGCATATCACGGAATTGGGGATCAGCATCACGTGCAGCCGCGCGTAATTTCGATTACGCAATCAACCGAGATGGGAACGGTGTACAAGCCGACGGAGGTCGAGGCTCTGGCGCGGTTTGCCCATGAGCGCAAGATGTTTTTGCACATGGATGGGGCGCGGATTGCGAACGCCGTGGCCGCGCAGCGACCGTCGTTATCCTTGCGGCAGGCGACGCGCGATCTGGGCGTAGATGTGCTTTCGTTTGGCGGGACCAAGAACGGACTAATGGGTGTGGAGGCGGTGGTGTTCTTTCGTCCGGAACTGGCGGAGGATTTTTCGTTTGTGCGCAAGCAGGGGATGCAGTTGGCATCGAAGATGCGCTACATGTCGGTGCAGATGGAGGCGCTGTTGACTGACGATCTGTGGCGGCGGAATGCGGAGCACGCGAACCGCATGGCGCGACTGCTGGAGCAGGAAGTGAAGAAGATTCCGCGAGTCAAAATTGTGTATCCCGTGGAGGCGAACGGAGTGTTTGCGCAAATTCCGCAGAAGGCGATTAAGAAGATACAGGAGCGGTACTTCTTCTATGTGTGGAGCGAAGAAGAGTCGGTGGTGCGGTGGATGTGCTCGTTCGACACGACCGACGAAGACGTCCGGGAGTTTACGGAGTTTGTGAGGAAGGTGGTGAGGGACCTCCCGAACTGAAGCCCCCATGTTCTGTACGCTATGAGGCAGGATCCGATTTCCCGCCTGGTGGGCGGAATATCGGCGCACTCATTTCTTGCCTGCCTTGCCTGCCCGAACCCTTGCCCATCGTGCCCTTTGCGCTGCCGCGATTCTTCGGCGTCCTGCTGCTGAAATCGTTCGTTTCTTGCGCGCTGCGACGGGTCTATGCTTGCTCCCCTGCAGGAAGACTTTTCCGAAAGTAGTTAGGGCGGCGGTTACCCGGTGGAGTTCATTCTCAAGTCGCGCACGTTCCAACTCGAGTTGTTTGACTACAGACTGAATTAATGTTTTTGCCATGAACAGATTCTATCATTTGTAAGTTGGACAGCAAGCGGTCTCCGAGGGGAGGGGCTTGTTAACTGGCACACAATTCCCGTTTCCGGATGAAATCCCGCTCTGGGCAAGTACTTCAGACTGAGCGCCAACCTTACAGAGTAACGGGACTACGTGGGCAGGGAGTCAATAAAAAGTAGTTACCGGCCCAGGCCGGCCCTTGCGTTCGGAGTTACCTGGCTCGCCTAACTGGTTGCGCTTCTCTCGGCAATCGATAGCGTGCCCGGGAAGACGCGGGTGTTGGGTGCAACGGATGTGGCCTCCCGGAATCTTGCGGTGGTACCATCCCCTACTGACAACATGACAAAGCCTCGCTGGTTGTGGTCGTCAAGTCGCAATGCGCAGATGTTTCTCACGGCGGTCACGGCCGTTTCTCTGATTTTGGCTGGCCTGCTTGGAAATCCAGCGGTTGCCCAAGCTCAGGCCGCAACGCCCGCAAGAGCATTTCGCCCACCGGCTACGCTTCCCCTGACAAGCTTTTATGACACGCCACATCCGCTGCCCGCAGGTAAGCCTGGAGAACTGATACGCTCGGAAGCGATCGACCAATACAACCTTCCTTATGAATTGTCGGCGTTGCGGATTCTTTATTACTCCCGGACGGCAAGCGTAGAGGACGTGGCTGTGTCGGCGGTGGTGCTGGTTCCGGATGGCAAGCCTCCGGCAGGCGGATGGCCGCTGATTGCCTGGGCGCACGAGTTTAGAGGAGCGGCGAGACAGTGCGCTCCCTCGCTGATGAAAAATCTCGGGGCTGGACCGCTCCTCGCGATGTACGCCAATCTCGGCTACGCGGTGGTTGCGACCGACTATTCCGGATTGGGCGCCGATTCCGGAAAACCGGTGCTGGACATGCAGTCGAATGCGCTGGACGTCATCTATTCAGTTCCGGCGGCGCGTGCGGCGGCGAAACAGATTGGGCGTAAGTGGATCGCTGTGGGATCTTTCCAGGGAGCGCTGGCCGCGGTAGCCGTGGCGGAGAGTGAATTGCGCGATCTCAACTATTTGGGCAGCGTTGCCGTTTCCGGCGTCGCGGATGCGCAGCCGGTCTACGCGCGCTTCGCGGAGGGTTCATCCAATCGCATGTTGCCGGTCCTGGCATCGACCGTTAAAGCGCTTTATCCGGGGTTCCAGGTGACCGACATGCTGACCGACAAGGCGCTGCCGGCGTACCAACGTGTCGCGCAGACGTGCGGAGGAGAAACCGAGCCAGAGTTCACGAGCACAATGCTCAAGCCTGGTTGGGAGAACAATCGGTTCGTAAAAGAATTTTTCAGCCGGAACACGCCCGGTCAAAAGCCGGCCCGGAGCCCGCTGCTTGTCATCAGGGGGGAGGTGGACCCTGCCATACCGTCGGACATGTCGGAAAGAACCGTGGCTCGCATTTGCAAGCAGGGCAGCCGAGTTCTTTTCTTGAAGTATCCGGGCCTCGATGCCAGCGGCGTGACGGGAGCGTCGGTCTCAGACCAGATCAGCTGGATCAAGGCGCGTTTTGCCGGCTATGTTGCGCCTAGTAACTGCCGTTGACTCCGTAGGCGGGGCCAGCCCCGTCTCTACAAGTGGAAGGTCCCTGCGGTTACCAATTGCGTTCAGAGTCAGGCGCGTCGTCGGCCTGTCTGAACTGATGGCGTTTACGATACACAATGAAAATCATGCCTACCGACATGAACGTGGGGGGGAGGATGAGAATCAGAATCCCACTGCGCAAGGCCTGAATCATTCGAGCACCGGCGGAGGCCGCCTGCGTATAGCAGAGCGCGCAACTCTGGGAGAAGGCCGGGAGAGGGGCGGCGAGCACGGCCAGTACAGCCAGCGCGATGCCGACGCACAGAAACGGTCTCTCAACCTTCAGCATTCCTTTTGACATCCCACTCCTCTCAACACGCGCCTTTCACTGGATTTTTGAAAATGGCGCGCCGGTAACCATACGGGAACTGTCGGTCCAACCGTATTGCATCCCCAGCAGAACAGAAACTGTAAAGATAACGACAAACCACAGAAAAGCCCGCTTTTCTGACCAAAGATGCATGAAGAACAACATTGCCAGCCCCGCCTCGACGATGGCGACCGCCAGCATGCGGGTGAACATTTGCGAAGCGTCAATGTTCTGATAGGCAATGATGAATTGCACGCCTGCGAGAGCGAGCAGGCATATATAGACGATCAAATCTTTCCCGATACCGTCGCTCTTGTGTTCATCCGCGGTTGTCATAGCATTCTGCTCCCTGATTTGTTGTTTTAGTGGGTAAGGTTCAAAAGATAGACCAAGGGGACGACGAACATCCAAACCAGATCTACGAAGTGCCAGTAAAGGCCCAAAACCTCGATGTCATCCGCCTGGTAGCGGCCGCCCTTATAGCGCAGGCCGACAACGATCAAAGCGATTACGCCGCAGGTAACGTGGGTAAGGTGCAAGCCCGTGATGCTGAAAAATGACGCCCCGAACAATCCCGTTCCCCAGGGGTTCTTAAACAAGGTCATGCCTTCACCAATAAGCCCAAACCATTCACGAATGTGCAGCAGGGCGAAAACAATACCCAGCGCGGCGGTAATCATGGTCCAGTTGAAGGCCCCGGCTTTGTCTCCCGCCCGCGCGGAGCGCAGTCCAATCAGCATGGTCAAGCTGCTGGTGAGAAGAATGAAGGTCATCACCGCGACATTGGTGATGCTGTGGAACGGTCGCGGCCAGTTGGCAGTCCCATTGCGCAGGAATCCATAGGCCACCAGGCACGCGGCAAAAGTCATGGTGTCCGCGATAATGAACAGCCACATCGCAAGCTTTTTTGTAGGAATCGAAAATGCCGGTCCTACAGTCAAGCCCGTCGAGTGTGTTTCCATGGTCAAATCCGCTTGGCTCACGGCGCCTCCTAATAGTTCGAGTCGGTTAAAGTTTCATCCAAAGCAGGCAGAGCAGGTACAGCCAGAGAACGTCCATGAAATGCCAGTAGCGCGCGGCGGCATCCAGCTGGCTCCGTCGCAGCGCCGACTTACTCAGCTTACGAATGACATAGACCAGGCCCCCCAACCCGCCCAGCACATGCAGCGCGTGAGTGGCGGTCAGCACATAAAAAAAAGAACTGCTTGGATTCGTGGCTAGATACAGCCCCTCGGTCCTTAACTGGGACCACGCCGCGTACTGACCGGCCACAAAAAGCAAGCCGAGAAACAACGTTATGTAGAGCCAGCGTGCTGGGCTCTCAACCTGGCTTTTCAGGCCGCCCATGAAAGCAGCAACGCGGCGACGTGAAACTTCGAGAGTAACGCTGCTCGCGAGGAGGATCAGGGTGTTGAAGTAGAGGATCGAGGGCAACGTGAACGTCTGCCAGTCCAGCGATGAACCTTTGCGAACGATCAGAGCGCTGCTGAAGGCGGCGAACATCATCGTAATGGCGAAAAGTACTACATATATTGCAGACGAAGATGGTGGGGGCGAGTGGTCGAGCGCCACATGTAAGTCACCATTGACGGGGACAAGATTCTTCCAACCGCCGTTCCCCGAGTGCCGATCTTCCGGCAAACGACGGGGATCGATTTGCGGCGGTTCATGTATTGTAGTGGCCATAAATTGCGCGTCCCTCATGGGCTAAAGCCCGTGTCGTTGTTGGCTCCGGGGCGGTACGGCGGAGCCGTGACCTACCCTATTTCTCGTCGTTCTCTGTCTTAACTTGCTCCGGCGAAGTCTGCATGACGTAGTCGCCAACCGAACTCTGCACGCCGTATTGATAGGGATCGTGATAAACCACCGGATGCTTACCGCCAAAATTATCAAATGGCGGCGGCGTAGCCGTGCTCCACTCCAGGGAAGTGGCTTCCCAAGGGTTATCTGGCGCGGGCTTGCCCCAGAAACGGCTGTGAATCAGGTTGTAGAGAAAAATGAGCTGAGCGGCACCGGTAATAAGAGCAGCGACCGTAATGAAGCGATGCACCGGAAGCAGCGGCTGCAGGAAGTCATCGACGAACGTCGAGTAGCGACGCACATTCCCGGCCATGCCCAAGTAATGGAAGGGCATAAAGATGCAATAGGCGCCCACGAAACTGAGCCAGAAATGAATTTTCCCCAGAGTCTCATTCATCATTCGTCCGGCCATCTTGGGGAACCAGAAGTAAGTTCCGGCGAAGATACCAAACATGGCTGCGACGCCCATGACTAAGTGGAAATGGCCGACCACAAAGTAAGTCGCGTGGAGCATGATATCGATCGATGGTTGAGCCAGGAAGAAACCGCTCACGCCGCCGCTGACGAACATTGAAATAAAGCCCAGGGAAAACAGAGAAGCCGAGTTGATGCGCAGCTTGGAACCATACAGACTGAAGGTCGCGATCAGCACGATGATGGTGGACGGGATGGTAATGACCAGAGTGGGGAAAGAGAACGCCAGCGAGGAAAACGGATTCATCCCGCTGACAAACATGTGATGCCCATAGACCATGTAGCTGAGAACAGCCAGGGCTCCCATGGAATAGATCAGTGTTCTGTGGCTCAGCATCGGCTTGCGCATGTTGGCGATCAGGATATGAGAAACGATGCCGATGCCGGGCACGATCGCGATGTAGACCTCAGGATGTCCGAAGAACCAGAACAGGTGCTGCCACAGGAGAGTCGATCCTCCAGAGTGTGGTATCAGTTGGTCATTCATCACCAGATTCGATGCGACAAAGAAGCTGGTCCCGGCCACGTGATCGAGAATGACGAGGATACATGCCGGCATTAACACGGCAAATGCGGTGAGGCCCATGCACGAGGTAATAAACCATGCCCAGGCGCTGAGTGGCAGGCGCATGAGGCTCATGCCTTTGACGCGGAGGTCGAGCGTGGTGGGGATGAAGTTCAATGAGCCCAACAGTTGGCCAACACAAAACAGCGCGATGGAAGCTGCCCAAAGGACGACGCCTAGACCTTGACCAGGGCCCGCAATCGAACCCACTGCATTGAGCGGGGCGTATTGGGTCCAGCCACCAAGAGTCGGCCCGTCGCCCACGAAGAATGACGACATCAGGACCACGAAGCCTGCGCAGGTGACCCAGAACGACATCATGTTGAAGTGCGGGAAGGGCATGTCCTCGGCGCCGACCTGGATGGGCAGGAAAAAGTTTCCGAAGGCCGCGAAGGGAGCGGTCGTGAGCACGAAGAAGACCATGATGGTACCGTGCATGGTCATCAATTGCAGGTAGTACTCTGGCGTCATCACGCCGCCGGGAGCACCAGTTTGCGAAAGCAATTGCAGGCCTGGGATTGCGGCATTGTTCCAAGCCAGGTGGATGCGCATCAGCCAGGAAAGACCCATTCCGATAAAGGCGGCGACCAGGGCCAGCGCGTAATACTGCTTGCCGATTACCTTATGATCCAGGCTGAAGACGTGCTTCCGAATAAAACTTGTCGGAGGAGCGTGGTGTTGCGCCGCGTGCGCTGACATGTCGTGCATTTGCCCTCACCTTAAAAGAAATGTCTCCAGCCAGTCGCAGCTAGTGCCGACCGGAAGAGTTACTGCATCGCCTGTTCCTTCTTCAGCCAATCATCGAAATCTTGCTGGGACAGTACATTGAGGTATGCCTTCATGTTGTAATGTCCCAAGCCACATAACTGGGTGCAGACAATCTCATACTTGCCGACCTTAGTTGCCGTGAAGTGCAGAGAAACATCCAACCCGGGGACAAAATCCTGCTGCACCCGCAACTCCCGCACAAAAAAGGAATGTCCAACATCCTTCGCATGCATGAGCAGGTGGATTTCCTTGTTCACGGGGATAGCCATCTCGGCGGTCACGATGTCGTCTCGGGAAGCCGGATCATGTTCGGGGTCGAGACCAAAGTAATTCTGCGATCCCTCATTAATCAGCTCCGGGTGAAGAGCGCCGAACGTTCCATCAGGACCGGGATAGCGGAAATAGAAAGCGAACTGTCCGGCTTGGACCTGGATCGGCATGGCGTTGGCCGATGGCGGGGTGAGATACACATTGGCCCAAGCCTTCACTCCGAAGATTCCGAGAGCCATGACCTCTATGCCCACGACCAGCAAGGCAGCAGTCACCAAACCCTTGGCGCCGCCGGGAAAATTCTTAATCTTTGCATTGGGGCCAGGGTTGGAGAATTTCCAGATAAAAAAAGCCAGAACGAACTGGGCGGCGAGAAACGAGATGCCAGCCTCCGCCATGGTTTCTGACATCTGCTCATCGATCAGAGCTCCATGCGTCGAGATGTCCTCGGGTGCAACCCAGGTATGTCGCAAGATGGGAATCGCGGAAAGGATCGCGATTACGATGATGGTGACCGCAAAGAATTTCGCCATGTGTCTCGCTTCCCGCCGGCTTTCGGATCCGGCCTTCTGTCGCGTTCCTCAAAACCTCTGGCGAGACCAGCACTGGCCAGCCCAAGTCTCGGAAAACCGGTGACTACCGTTAGGTTAAGCCACGACTTGCGACGGGCCGCCAAAGGACTTGATCGCGCTAGTCTCGTCCTTTTGAATATCGAAAACGGCGGAGAGCCGCGTCATCTCGAGCAAATCATGTATTCGCTTGTTCAGATTTGTGAGTTTCAGATGCCCACCCTGGTTCCGGATTGTGGTGTGAGCCTTGACCAATTCCCCGATCCCAGAACTGTCTATGTACTGAACCTCGCCCAGGTTCAGGACGATTGCCCTGGCGCCCTTTTCCGCCAGATCTCGAACAATCTCGCGGAGAATGACATTTCCCTCGCCCAGCGTAATTCTTCCGCTGATGTCAATAACGGTTACTCCACCCATCTGCCGGACGGCGGTTTGCATCCTGACGGGGCTCCGTCCTTCCATTCCAATTCCCCGCCGGTCAAGAACGGCGCACGCCGAACTTGCCAGATCCTTTGACTCCGTCCGAACCACAATCAGCGAACGCCCTTCTTTAAGCACTTCGCGGAAGAACGCGACGTCCTCAGATGACTTTTCCGCCGCTGTCGGTTGCGGCGTGTCCGCGTCGTGGGTTGCCGCCGAGCTGGCGGCGGCGCCGGCGCCAGCGCCCGCAACCCCGAGCAAAGCAGCGGCGCCGAAGCCAAGCGCGAAAACCGTCCCGACCCCGGGAAGAAGCAGCGTTGCCGCCAGAACTCCAGCTGTCATCCCTGCCGCTCCCCCCGCGAAGCCTCCCACATATGCGCCAAACTCTTTCGCGAGGTTCTGAGCGTCGCTTTCGGACCGAGTCAGGAAGACGATGGATTCCTGCGGCACATCGCGCTCCCGCAGTTCCTTGACCGCCCCCTCCGCGTGATCACGCGAAGTAAATACTCCGATTGCAGTTTCCATATAGTCCCCTTGTTTCGAAATCAGCGAATGCGGTTTTCGCGGCGCCGGTCGCTGCCTCTCGTCGTACTTTCTTAGAAAATGCGGCGGCAACGCACGAGACTCCGCCGCCGCAATCCGTCAGTAGGCCTTCGCCTTGAAGGTAAAGTTGACCTCTTTGGTCTCGCTGCCGGTGATGGTGACGTCGGCAGTCTGCGTGCCGTAGTCCTCTTGCCAGGCGGTGATGGTGTACTTGCCGGGAGGCAGGTTGGGCAGCTTGAAATCCCCTCCATCCTTGCTTACGTCATAGTGATTCGTCTTGAGCACCGCGAACCAGCCATGCATCCAGGGATGGATGTTGCACTTCACCGAGATGAATTCGGGCTTGTCATATTTCTCTTTGATCGGCGGTGAGCCGGGGGGCTGGGATTTGTTCCACTCAATGTTCACTTTGGGCAGCGGGTGAATGTTGTGCGAAGTCTGGTCGTCGTTGACGATCTGGAATTCCTGATCGACGTGCATGGCCAGAACGTGCGGAACATACTGGCAACCTTTCTGAGTGTAAGTAATGGCCTGCGTCGGAACCTGGCCGTCATCGGGAGCTCCGGAAGAAACGTACACGACGACGTTATCCAACGCGTTGTTGGGCCCGGTTACAACCGTTTCGGTAGTTATGGGTGTGGCATGCTGCTTGGCGCAGCTGGGTTCCTTGGACATGTCAATGGGTTTTTGGTGGGCGGGCGTGCCCGTGTAAGTCACCTTGCCGCTAACCGTTCCAGCGAACATCAGGGACGAGCAGACGAGCACCGTCAAAAGAGCTAGCAGCGTTTGTTTCGTGCGCATTCAAGTACTCCCTTCTGGGATCTTGGCATTTATTTACTGTCCACCACCGGGCGATTTGTTCTCGGCGGGAACAGTGGCTGGTGTCAGGTTACTGGTTTGTTTTTCTACGTACGGGGGAATAACTCCGTGCGCAGCGGATAGAATTTCGTTCTCCTTGCTCTTACGATGAACCTGCAACGTGCGCAGGAAATGGACGAGATCCCATGCGTCGTTTGGCTGAATTACATCAGCGAAGGAAGGCATGGGCGTGCCATCCACACCGGTCATGAAGATCTTGTAGACATCCTGGTTGGTGCTGCCGCACTTGAAGCGGGAGTCGTTCCCGGCGATTGCGAAATTGTAGGGACGAATGGGATTGTCCTTACTGTCGGTGAGGGTGGAGGCGGACGGACCGTCGCCCTCGCCGTGCGGGCCGTGACACTTCCAGCATTCGAGCTTGGTGAAGAGAGCTTTGCCGTGAGAGATGCTCTCGAGGGTGACGGGAGGCTCGGGCGGAATCGTGATCGGCGTGCCGGCTTTTTCCTTGTCCCAACGGGGCGAGAAAATCTTGATATAAGCCACCAGGTCGGCGCGTTCCTGTTTGCTCACGGTGTTCCAGACTGGCATGTTGGAGTTGACGATGCCGCGCCCGATGGTCTTGAAGAGATCTTCATCAGTGGGCAGCGTGCCGGTCAGAGTAGAGCGGCACTTGAAAGTGGCGATGGTGAAGTCGCGCGGCTTCGGATCAAGCCAAACCGCGTTCTCACCGTTGCCGTCGCCGGCTATGCCGTGACAACCGGCGCAGAAGCGGCGGTAATCGTACCGGGCGTTGTCGGATGTAGAGTGGCCGGTGATATTGCCGATGTGGCTCTCCATGGGCTTGACCACGACGGGGCGCAGCGGCCCAATGTCAGGGACATCCTGGGCAGAGACCCGCGGGGTGAACCCGGCCGCGAGGACCAGCCCTAGAACCACAGTGCAAGGGACCGCGGTGACAAGACTCGCGCTGATAAAACGCATTGGCTTCAAGCTGTTCATAGTCAGCACCTTTCAACTGAAGTCAGCGCTGGCGAAACGAGTCCGCCAGCGGATTCATCCTCATCAGAAGTCAAAGTCAATTCCGAACATCAATTCGCTGGTGTTTACGTTGGTGGCATTGCCAGACGAGTTAAGCGGCCCGGTAAGGTCCTGGTGGAACAAATTGAATTCGCCGAAATAGGCGAAGCCAGCCCGGCTGGTCATGAACGGGTTGTAGCGGTAGCCGATCGAATAGTTATTGATGTTTCCGAGGTTGGACGGGGTCCCGGGAGTGGCTTGCTGCGACATTCGTTCCGCCTCGAAGACGGCCTTGAAGATCAGCTGCGGGTTATATACGTAGCGAGCTTCAACGGTGTAGCCGTTCCAGGTAGGCGCCCGCGATCCCGGCGCAAGAGTTGTTCCCGGCGTATTGTTGAACGGGCAACCGGGCCCATTCACGGGACTCGAGCAGGTTGCGGTTGCGCCTCCATTGCCATCTGAGGCTATGGCGTTGCCATAGCCCTGCCCGAACCATGCGTTATCCGACCCATGCTGTGTAACTACGTTCACGTCAAAGTGGGGACCAAAGTAGAACTGCCCGTAAAAGCCCTCGCGACTGAATCCCTTGTTGTTAATTCCCGAACCGGGGATAGGTACGGCTCCCGTGGGACCAGTGGTCGTCAGGTAGTACGTTGCCGCGTCGCCTACAAAAGCGTAGGCTCCGACACGCTCCATCCCCAACTTGCCCGCATCAAAGGCTTGGTCAAAGGTGAAGAAACCGCTATAGGAGTTGGCTCCGGTAGTTAGGTTGACGTTCCCATCATTCGAACTGAGCAGGGCGGCGGAAATACGCGTCTTATCGTCCACCGAGTGTCCCATGTACTCCAAGCCGAACTGGTTGTCGCCGATTTGCCCGAAGATGTTTCCGTCACCCACCGGGATGAAGTGATAAGTCTGATAAATACCGCCGTTACCGGTGAGCCACAGAGTGCGCTTTTCAGAAAGCAGGTTGTTGAGCTCAAATCGACCCAACCGGATGTTGAGCCACGGGCTACCCCCGAGGTTATCGAGGCGCGCATTGACGCTCTCAAAGTGAAAAGCGCCGGTTGGGTCCGACGACGGAAGCACATAGAACGAGATGTTCTTCTCCAGAGTTCCACCGGTATGGAAGTCGAGCCCGCTCAGGTCGAAGCCGGACGATGAGATGCGTAGGGCCGTCGAACCATTGACCGTTCCGGCGTTGGGTCCCGAGGTCGCGTAGGTGTCAACCTGATTAAGGCTGCTCAGGCGGTGCCAGATCGGCGTGATACGGAAAGTGACTGGCCAGTAGCCGGGGTTCTGCCAGATGGGAGAATCGCGCTCGTTCATCAACTGATAACCGTTGTCTCTAAACTTGAGTCCGAAGTTGTTCAAGGCGGGCCACGACTCGTGGCAGGCCGAGCAACGAAGTCCATACTTCCTGGCGAAGGCAGGTAACGCGCTCGCCGATTGGCTGGCGCCCAGGAGCAGAAAGACTAACGCGAAAGCAGCGGCAAGGACAGAAGTTACTCGCGACTGCTTCTGACAGAGACGAGACTGCGCCCACATACGCATGCTGCACTCCTCAGACAACTTCATAGATTTTGCAAAAACGAAATTTCGCGCCTCGCGCAAAGGGCGGCAGCCAGGCAGCGATCAGGCGTGAATGCCACTTGCCTGACTACTGCGTTGCCGCAGAAAGCACAAAATCTTTTCGCACGAAAACGCGACCACCCCACTAGGCGGTGCATAGTACTACCATGAGTAATGAAAGTGCAATAGGGTTGTAAGATTTTTTTTACAAATTATTTACATCTTGCCCCGAGTGTGACCGGGGGATGGCGCTCGGGGTGCTCGCTACGGGAGTTGACAGCGATCAATCCAGCGTATAAGACTCTTGCAACAGGAGCACCGGAGCCGGTCGTGATGCGGGACAAGAGTTTTTGCGGTAAGGGCTTGAATCGTTGGGTTGCGTTTCATGGAGCTACGCTTTATCTCACGGTAACCACGGTATTTCTTCTGCTCACTGTGGCGGCGATCCCCGCGCACGGCCGCGAAAAAGATGTTGTGGAGTACGGTGCGGGCCTGATCGTCAACATTCCGCTGCCGGAGCCCGAAGTGGCGCAGGTGGTGGAAGACGTGGCGCAGAACACGATTATTCGGGGAACCAAGGAATACAACAAAGACGAGTACATTACGGGCGCGGTCGCGGCTGCGTCGACGCCGGTTTTTCGGGAATGGACCGAGGGCGGCAAGGTTTTCTACAAGGTGCGGAAGCAGGCGCTCGATCCGCGAAATTTCAAAGACAGCGGCGATCTTGGAACGTTGGCCGTGCGCTACGTGGTGCAGGTACAGGGCTTCCGAAATACAGTTCTGCGTATTGACGCTCTGTTTGTGGAGGATTTTCGACACAGTGTCCATCTATCGAATGGCTCGGTGGAAAGCAGCGAGTACAAGGACATCCAGGAACACCTGGACGCAATCGAACTGATGAAAAAAGAGAACGCCGATGCCTTACAAGCGAAACAGGAACGCTTGGCAAAGGAAAACTTCGGCCTGGGCAGTGACACAGTTGTGCTGAGCACTCCACCATCGGAGACGTCCCTCGAAAACACGAATGGGGACAGCACAAACGAGCAAGCGGGGGCGCCCGAGCAACCCGCTCAATCGCTGGAGCAACACGTTGCCGAACTGCGCCAGCAGGTGGAGCGCATGGTCAAGAAGCCCGGGGCCCCGCTCAAGTCCGCTCCGTTCCACACCGCGAGCACACTGAAATCGCTGGAGCCCGGCGCCGAAGTTCTGATTCTGATTTCAACGCCTTACTGGGTCGGGGTCGAGACGCACGACGGACAGCACGGATGGATTCGACGGGATCAGTTGGAGCAGGTGCCATGACGCGGCAGAGTTCCCGATTTCCACGGCGATTACTGCGCGCGGCGCTGTCGTCTGCGTTTCTGCTGGCCGCGGCGCAGAGCGCTAATGCGCAAGCAAGCCCGCAAGCCGCACCCTACGAGCGCACCTACCGTCAGTCGAAAAGCGCGGTGGAGAAAGCGCTGAAGGAGCTGCAACCGTCCATGAAGGGACGGCTGCCGGCGCTGGAAGGCTTCGCGTTGCTGGGCGATCATCCCTTGGACCGCTACCAGCGGGCGTATTACCAATCCTCCGTCCAGGTGAGTTCGACCGCGTCGGGCGGATCGGTAGTGCGGGTGAGCGCGAAGGTGACGGCGTGGTATACGGATTCAATTGCGTCTCGCTCTGGATATCAACTGCTTGCTTCAAATGGCCGGCTCGAATCCGATCTGTTGGACCAATTAACCGACCTGCTGACGACGAGTCCCAGTGCGGCGAACTCGCGCGGGAGTTCCAGCGGAGATTTTCCGGTAAACGCTCCGCCACCGGCGTCGGCTAAGCGGCCGGCAATTGCGCAAGAAGGAGTCGCGGACAAGGGCACCGCGCAACCGACCATTTCGGCGCCGATGCCGCGGTTGCCGGAGACCGGGCACACATTTCCTTCTTCGTTGCAGCAGGGCTTGTCGAGTCCGGCTCTGTCGAGTCAGCAACTGGCCGATTCGAAGAATTCGCAGAAGCCTCTGGATCAGCCATCCGCCGGCTTGCAGGCGGAGGCCGCGAGTCTGGAAGAAGTGCTCAAGAACCAGGCGCATCCGAAGAATCTGGTCGCGATAAAAAAATCAGGAACTCCGGTGGTTTCGACCCCCAGTCTGAATGGCAAGACTTTGTTTCTGGCGAGCGCGCACGATGAATTTGAGATGCTGGATTTCAACGCGGACTGGGTACACGTGCGGATTTCCGGCTTGTCGCGGGGATGGATCTGGCGCACCAGCCTGGAGATGCCGGAGGGCATTTCGGACGTTCCGCCAAACAGCCCGAATGCCGCACCGGCTGCGGCCGATCTGTTTCAGGTGACGCGCGAAGAAACTGCGCCCTTCCCAGGGGATTGGGAGCCACTTCGGGGCAGGAACGTGAAAATAATTTCGGTGCAAAAGATCCAGGAAAGCGAGAAGGACAGTGGCGCGCAAGCCAAGCTGGAATTCGCAAAATCCTTGCTCGATAAGAACTACGCGGAACTGGCGGCAAAATCGCAGGAATTATCCGGGGTGGTGTTGATCTTCGACTCGATCGATGGCGGCATGATCGCCGCCACGCTCCCGACGGTTCAGGCGTGGAAGGCGGGCAAGTTGTCCGACGCGGCACTTTGGCATCACTGCTATTTTGATCCACCCGAGACGTTCAATGTTTCCAGCCCTGCGGGCGGCCACTAGTCGCCTTGCCAGTTGCCAGGGAATGGGTTTTGGTGCGAGCATCGTGAGAGCGAAACGCGGGGTCGTTTTAAGTTTTGGCTTGACATTGAACCGATGGCGCGGTACCAATGCTGTCTTTCGGCGTTGCTGCGTTCCGTGGGGATTTTGGGGGTGAGTGCCGGTTTGAGCTAAACCGCCGGATGAGGGCGGAGGGAGCAAACGGGTTAGTGTGGGGTCCATGTCGCAAAAATTTGTTTCTCTGCTGCGCGATTACGCTGAACTGACTAAAGCGCGCATTACGACTTTGATCGTCCTGACCGCGTGGTGCGGCTATTTCTTTGGCGCGCACCGGATGGGCGTGTCATCGTGGTCGCTGGGCCTCGTCCACGCCCTGTTGGGTGTGGCGCTGGTTTCAAGCGGAACGGCGGCGCTGAACGAGGTGCTCGAATCGAGCGTGGATGCGCGCATGCGCCGGACTGCGCTGCGCCCCTTGCCTTCTGGACGCATGACCAGGGTACACGCGGCTATAGTAGGTCTGGCGCTGACTCTTGGCGGTTCCGCTTATCTGGCAACCTATGCCAACTTACTAACTGGGTTGTTGGTGTTCTTGACCGCGCTGGTGTATCTGGCCGCGTACACTCCGCTGAAGAAGGTTTCTCCGGTGTGCACATTTGTCGGCGCGTTTCCGGGAGCGATGCCGGTGGTGCTGGGTTGGACGGCGGTGCGCGGAAGACTGGAAGCCGAGACTCTGGTCCTTTTTGCCATTATGTTCGTCTGGCAATTTCCGCATTTTCTCTCGATTGCATGGCTCTATCGCGAGGACTATGCGCAAGGCGAAATTCGCATGTTGCCGGTGGTGGATTCCGATGGAAAGTCCACCGTGTGGCGAATTTTGGCCTATTCCGGAGCATTGATTCCCGTGAGCGTTTTGCCCGTCGCGATGGGAATGGCGGGACGCGTGTATCTGGTTGGCGCGATCCTGATGGGTGCGGCGCTCTTCCGTGTGTCCATGGGAATGGCGTCTCCGCAATTGCCGGCAACGGCTCCGGCATCGAAACGGTCGGCTCGACGCTTGCTGCAGGCGACGATCATTTATTTGCCGGCGCTGTTCGCGCTTATGATGGCTAACTCAGGGAGTTAGTCACCAGTAACATAACAATTCATCTAAGATCGCCGGGGATGCAGCCTATTGATTGGCCCTATCGGCGCGTCGTCCGCCGAACGCATGAATCGTCCTGGTGCCAGCTACCGGTTCGCCCCCATGCGAGAGCCCCTTTGGGATGAAGTACTCCTCACCGGCTCGGACGGGTATGCGCTTGTCATCAACAATCAGGGTGTAGCAGCCCTGCACGACGATCATGTATTCGTCGAAGTCATGCACATGTGGCGTGGACAGGGCGGTTTCGCGGCAAGTCCAGAATGCCACCTGGCTCCCGTCCAGTCCGTCGAAGACGTAACCTTCTACTCCGGGAGTCGCTTGATTGCTGGTTGCGATCCTGTTGGCAGGACGCTTTATGAACTCCGGGAAGTCGTCCATCGCCTCTCCTTCTACTGCGCGTGAACAATCATTGGGATTGTCGTCCGAACCAGGGCAGGCCAGCGTTACTCCAACTCCACTTCAATTTTCTTTGTCACCAGTTCGAGCTTTGCGATCCGAAACTTACGGATCTGCCCGATCCGCAAGGCTTCCGGCTTAGTTTCTTCGGCGGCAGCGCCCCTCTTCCAGCGCGCTTGCAGCATGGAACCTAGCGACGAAAGATCAGGCTTGGATGAAACTGAAGATGACGGCTCCTGCTTAGCTTGCCTGTCTTCCTTCGCCGAACCCTCCTCGGGGATGCGGCACGTTGCCAAGACGCCTTCGCCAAGTTCCACGCGAGCGCGGCCTTCGGAAACCTCGATCATGCGGCCAGTAACAATATCGCCTTCCTTATGTTCGGCGAGGTATTCATCCAGGCCAGTCGGAACCAGTTGTTTCATCCTCAGGCGTATGAGCCGCTTTTCCGCGTCGAGCGCGAGCACCTGCGCCTTGACCACTTGCCCGGCTTTCAACACTTCTTGCGGGTGATTGATGCGCTTCTCCGCGCTGATTTCGCTGACGTGAATCATGCCCTCAACGCCTTCGGTAAGCTGCACAAAGGCACCGAACTTCGTCAAGCTGGTTATCGGCCCTTCGATCACCGTGCCCGGCGCAAATTTTTGTGCCGCCCCGGCCCAGGGATCGCCCAGCGCGTGCTTCAGCCCGAGCGAGATGCGACGTTCTGCCGCGTTCACTCCGAGAATCACGGCCTCAACGGTCTCGCCCGGTTTCACCACGTCACCCGGAGTTTTCACTCGCTTGGCCCATGACATTTCGGAAATGTGAATCAGGCCTTCAATGCCCGGCTCGATTTCCACAAACGCGCCGAAATCGGCGATGCGGGTGACAGTGCCGTGCACCCGTTCGCCCGCCTTAAATTTCTCCGCGACAGCATCCCACGGATGCGGCTGAAGCTGCTTCATGCTGATCGCGACGCGCCGCTTTTCCGAGTCGATCTTGATGATCCTGGCTTCGATCTGCTGGCCTGTGGAAAGCACGTCCGACGGCTTGTTTACGCGACGCCAGGAAATTTCGCCGACGTGAAGCAGGGCGTCGGCGCCGCCGATATCGACGAACGCGCCGTAATCGGTCAGGCTACGGACTTCGCCCTGCACGGTGTCGCCTTCTTTGAGCTCCGAGTAGCGGCGCTCCTTGCCGGCGCGTTCCTCGTCCTCCGCAATGGCGCGGCGATCGACCACTACGTCTTCTTCTTCCACATCGAGCTTGATGATCCGGCAGCGAATTTCCTGCTCCACCAGCTTCTCCATTTCGGACGCGTCGTGGGTTCCGCTGCGCGAAGCGGGCATGAAGGCTCGCACTCCGATATCCACGCTCAAACCGCCCTTCACTACGCCCGTCACGGTGCCAATGATCGTCGACTTCTCGGCGAAAGCCTTTTCCAGCGACGCCCAGTCGGTGGGACGCTCGACCTTGCCGCGAGTAAGTTCGTAGTAGCCTTCGGGATCGCGCCCCTTGATGGTGACCTGCACTTTGTCGCCGGGCTTCGGCGGCTTGTCCGCGGGAAACGCCGTGAGCGGCAGAACACCTTCGGTCTTGAATCCAATATCGAGAACAACGGAGTCGGCGGTCACGGCAATCACCGTGCCTTCGCGGCCCTGAGCGCCGGGTTCGCGCTTGCGGGAATGACTCTGCTCGTACTCGGAAAAAATGTCCTTGAATGATTCCGTAGGCTCGTTGGCTGGCGTGGACTCCGGAGCGCTTGGGTTGGACTTGTTTGGGTCGGACGTACTTGGATCGGAGGAGGTCATTGGTTTGGACATGAGAAGTTACAGCGTCTGCGGCGTGATCCCGCAACTAGGATAACATCGCTGGAGATGATCGGGAGTGGATTTGGTGCACTTCGTCCTCCCCGACGATTGCTGCGACATCTCCCGAGCGGCAAGCTAACTCGCGCACGGCCTGAGCTGGTTCGCGGGATCACTCCACCGAGTGAGTGAGATCACTGAGCGGCCGGCTGATCTGTGCGAAGCTTCATGTTTCGTCTCGTCCCGGAGGGCAATGTTCACAGCAAGGATGTGGAGGATAACTTGCTGCATAGCGGCTGTGGTGTCCATGCTCAGTTTTGCCAGCGCCACCGAAAATGGCGGCAGTGTTTACCCGGTCGGCGTGGAAACGGTGATGACCGGAGTGCAGCCGCGTCCCGGACAGACCGTGCTCTACGAGTACACCTGCTTCTACACCGCGAATGAGTTCGATGACTCGAAGGGCAAAAGCGCCATCGCGGAATTCAAGCTTGGAGTTTTTGCTAATGCCGTCAAGGTAACCCACAACTGGGGAATTCACTTCCTGGGCGGGACGATCGAGAGCCAGATCGGGGTCCCGTTTGTCTATGAGCGACTGCGCACCGGATCAGGCACGTTCAGCGAGTTCGGCCTCACCAATATGAACCTCATTCCGATCAGCGTCACCTACCAGAAAGGCAATCTGCACTGGTATTACGAAGCTGATTTGTTTTCCTCCGGGGCCGGTTATTCAGCGGCGCATGCAGTGAACATCGGGCAGCACAACCAGGCGATTGCTCCTGTAGCTGGGTTCACCTATCTGCCGCGTCAGGGCAAAGGAGAAATCAGTTCGCGCTTTACCTACATTTTCAACGGCTACAACAAAGACATGCACTACCACAGCGGCAACGAATTCATGTGGGAGTACAACGCCGGCTATGAGATTTCAAAGAAGGTAGCGGCCGGTTTCAACGGGTACTTCTACCAGCAAACGACCAATGACCACGTGGAAGGGGTGGTTTTCCAAGACGGGTTTCGCGGCCGCGATCTAGCCGTGGGGCCGCAATTGCGGTTTCCACTGGCCAGGCATGTGGGGGTTGCCTTCAAGTACTACCGCGACACTCTGGTGCAAAACAAACCCCGCGGAAATGCATTTTGGTTTCAGTTGTCCGTGCCGATCGGAAGACGCGGCTTCTAGTGGGCAGCAGCCGCGATCAATGCCATGATGGCTAGGATAGGCCAGGTATCTTCCTGTTCATCGGGTCCTCCATCGTCAACGTTGCTGTGCGGCTTCGCCGCGAATGAGCTGAAACACAAACTGGTACTTCTGGTCGAGCTTGCTGCTGCCATCGGCTTGCGCCGCCGCCAGTGCCGTTTGCTCCTTAGCGGAGACACGATCCCAAGCCGACTGCACAATCTGGCGCCGATCGGGATGCAGCCGGTATTGCTCTTCGAGGGGAACGAGTTTGTCCAATGCGCCAGCGGCGGCCAGGTTTTCGAGACTTGTCTGGAAGGCTGTTATGGCGGCTTTGTGCGCGTCTGCGAGCCCCTGGTAGTACTCGAGCGCCGCGTCCTCGGCGGCGTACCGCAGCCTTTGGTCCACGTTTTGCCGGAATGCCGTATCGCGTTTGTACCGGGCAAGCAATTCAGGAGCGTATTGCTTGACCGCACTGGCGTTGAGTAGCGCCAATTCCGTGCCCAGTGGATACAACATCGAGTTATCGTTTGGCCGGTCGTAAATATGAGTGGCGCGCTGGATGGCCCAGTCATCCCACGTCTTGAGTTCGGCTTGGAGCTTTTTCTCTTCGCGCAGCGGGTTCGTCAGCGGCGGGTTGGGGTTCTTGGCAAACGAAGTGCTTGACAGACTACCAGGGAAAAGGAACTGTTTGACCCAGTCGTTCGCCACTGGCGGTGGATTTGGCGCTGACGCAGACGGGGAGCCGTTAGCGGCGCCCGCTGTTCCCGTCGGCCGGAGAATCGCTGGCGTCGAAGTTGTTGCTTCGAGTTGCACCGGAGCAGAGCCGAGCGGTTGGTCAAAACCGGCGCGCGCTTTTGCAGACGCATCTTCGAGCACCGGAGCTGTTGCGGCTGCCTGCGAAGCCGCAGCTTGCGCCTGCACCGGCGCCAGCGCCTGCGCTGTGGCGCCAGGGTTCGGCTGCCCGGCGGCCGCGTCGTTTTGCGCCGCGGTCAGCAGGCGCTGTTGTTCTTCCGGCGGAAGTTTGCTGACCTGCTCGGCCACATCCGCCAACTGCTGCGGAGTCATTTTGCCCGGATCTAACGTTGGATCCATCGTGGTGGCCTGGGCCGCTGGCCCGGCGCTACTATCTCCGGTTTTCAGTTGCAGGCCCGATTCGTTCGCTAGCGTCGGCGTGGATCCATTGGTTGCAGCCGCAGGCGTTCCAGGAGGCTGCCCGTTTCCATTAGGTCCGCCGGGGACATTCGCAACTGGCGCGGCTCCCGTGTCGCTGTCGCCTGTCTTCAGCGCCAGTCTTGAATTCGTCAGCCCCGATCCTTGCCCGGGACCGCCGGTGTAGATTCCCGGCAGTCCGGGAATCCCATACGGCACCGCGCCGTCGTTGAGATAAATGCCCGGCAACCCTTTGATTCCAGCTTGGCCTCCGGTGCTGTCGCCGAGCTTCAGTGTCAGACCAGGGCTGTTGCCCGCTACATCCTTCAGTTGAAGGTTGGGTAATCCGCTCAGCTTCAGCGTTGCCGACAGACGGTTATACATTGCGGCCAGTTGGCGCGCCTCTTCTTCCCGATGCTGGCGCTCGGCTTCGGCCTGACGGCGCTGCAGTTCCGCCATCATCTGCTGCTTCTGCAATTCCGCCTGCGGATTGGAATTCGAACTGAACAGCCATCGGCCGAGCGCATAACCGAGCTGGTAACCGGCTTGATTGAGGCCGTTGTACATGTTGGAGTTAGCCGCGGAAGAGTTGCCTCCGCTTCGGCCCCAGTTGGGGCCGGGCGTGCAGCTTACTCCATTGCTGGAACTGGGAGTGCCGCCGCACGCGGAGCACCAAGCCGCGTAGGACGAATAGTTCGCTCCCCATCCGTTGTTCGGAGCACTGCTGCAGTTCTGCGCTAATGCGGCCGGCGAACCCAACACCACCACCGCCAGAAAGAGAAGAGAAAACGCTATAACATTCTTCATGATTTCTCCCAACGATCACCTCCCAGCGAGGCGCCTGGAATGTCATCGTCTTACTTCGCCTTGGCCTGCCATACATAGATTTGGTCCTGGGCCTCACGAGCGTCTGCCGCGTTCGGCGCCAGCTTCAAATACGTCTGCATATCGGCGATGGCAGCCCTGTACTGCTGTTGCTGCTCCCCTTCCAGAAAACCGCGGTTGAAATAAGCCTGCGGGAACCACGGGGCGACACCGATCAGATTGCCGTACGCTTCGGTCGTTTTGGCGAAGTCCTTTTCCTGGAAATAAGTCTCGGCCTGCACTTGGTATTGCCGGGCCAGCTCCGGCATGGCTGGCTTAACCGCTAGCTTGGGATAGCTCCGAAACAGGCCGTCCAGGATTTTGACGTTGCAGATTGCCTGCCCGTCTGGCATGAATATGGTGCATTCCGAATATGCGGTGTTCCACGCTTCGAAGGAGGCCGGCCAGTCTCCCTTGGCCTCAGCCGTTTGGGCCGCTTCAATGGCCTTCATGGTGGCCGCGCCGCGCTTGTCCAGGTCGAACATTTCGAGCAGACGGTCTCCGCTGAAACTGGCCTGCAGCCGCGGGTCCCGCTGGAGTATCGCTGCATCCGCCTTGGTTTTATCGAGCTCACCGAGCTTCAACTCTGCGATTCCGCGAAAAATGTACAGAGGTATGTCGCTGGCTCCTAAGGCCACCGCTTTATCGAAGCTGTCAATCGCCTCCGCATTTCTGTTCAGCATTAACAGCGGGTATCCGCGCCATTCGTAGGCGGCTAGTCGCACTGGATCGGGAAGCTGGTTCCGAGGCTTCAGGGCTTCGTCCAATGCCGCCACCCCTTCCAAATAGCGTCCCACGCCGTGCAAGGCCAGTCCCCGATAAGCGAGGCACCAGGCATTCTTGTGGTCCCGGGCAAGGGCAGCTTCGGAATCCGCCAGCAGCTTGTCCCAGCGCTGGGTCTCCAGGTCCAGCGATGCACGCAGCACATACGGGTTTGCCTCCCTTCTGGGAGCCAGGTCGACCGCACGGTTGACATCGCGGAGGGCCTGATCCAGATCGCCTTGCTGGTTGTACAAGCCAGCCCTCAAATGAAAACATAGCCACGACCGTGTGTTTCGCTGGATGACAGACGTGATCTTGGCGATGGCTCCATTCGCGTCGGCCTTCAGTCCAGAGCTGTAGGCGTCCCAGCAAACTTGATCGTCGGCTGGAGTGGGCGGGTTGATAGCGTGGAGAGAACCCGGAACGACGAGCCACCCGCAAGCAGCCACCGCAAACAGCAATCGAAACATGGCGGAACGGGGTCCAATTTTCCTTTGCAAGACTTCGTATCCCTCTTTCATCGCTTTCTCTCTCCGTTGGGCATGCGGACGGTTCCGTTACCTGGCCTTCCTGAGTTCAGCCTCCCATATGATCATCTGGTCGCGCGCCGATTGCGCATCGGGTGCATCGGGAACCAGTTCCAGGTACGCTTGCATGTGGTGGGTCGCTTCGGAGTAATACCCCAACTCCGCGCAGAGCAGCGCCGAGTTGAAGTGACCTTCGGGCCACGTTGGGTCGATCTCCAGCCCGGCTTCGTATTCCTCAACGGCGTCGGTGAAATTCTTTTCTGCAACCGCATGCTCGGCCAATAAACGATGTCGCCGAACGTCTTCCGAAATAGCAGGCTTCACCGCGAGGGCGCGCCAGGCGGCCGCTGTCTGCTGGAACACGAGCCATGAGCCCCCCTGGGATCCCTGGTCTTCACCGCGGGCCGCGGAGCGCAAACGGTTCAGCGCAGTGGCGAAAGCCTGTGCCTCACCTGGCGTTGCCCACGCGATTGTTCCCACGAGTTCGCTGGAATACCCGGCTGGCCGTCCCAGGGTCGTGTCCCGTGAACGTCTCCCGTTTTCGGTCAACCAATAACAGCAGGGGTGCCTTCCTGGGTCAACGCCGAGTGTTCCGATGCTTCTCAAATCGATTGCGCAGGCTAAGGGCTCGGTCATATGCCCCCAGTAAGTTACATCGGCCGCGCAATCAATACGCCCGGCACTGACTGCTATGGTTTGAGTGCGCATGCTTACGTTGTATCCAGTTTTATCCCCGAACGCGTTGTGCCACGTCTCAACGCTGGAGAGAACCGTCTTAAGTCCGGTAATAACCGCTCTGCGCGCCTGCCAGACGGTCATGGAGCTTGTCTGAGATGCGGCGGCTGGCACTGCTTGAGAGTCCTTGCCGTGCTTTCGCCCCGCTGCGCCCGCCTGGGCCAAGGATGCGAGTACAACGAATAAGATGGCAACTGTTGCGAAACTTCTAGATACGCGAGTCATAAAAAACTCCTTCCCAAGTTGCGTGTGAATCGGTCATGTGGCCGAATCACTTACTTACGTGCGGCATGAACGCTGACGGCCGGAGACACTCTTGCGAACCATGCGTTCGCTCCTTCAACGGAAGTTCCATGGTGCCCACCATGGCAGCCACTTTGGTCCAATAACAATTTCTTGTTGCTGAATGACCGCATGGGCACGGAACTCGACGTTTTCGGGCTGAAAATCCACCGTCTGAAGCGCTTACGGATCAGAGCCACGGCCCAGCGCGCCTGCCAGATAGCCATCGAGCTCAGCTGCGCGGCGGCCTTTTTGTACAACTGAATGGTCGATCCCGAAAGGAGGAGGGTCAACAGTACTTCCGTAATCGACTCAGTCCGCTCAATGCGTCAATCATCTTTAGAGACACTGGTCTCCAGCGATGCCGCGGACGTCGGCTATTCGACACGATAATTGACCAGTTGCTCGGGGATTCCCGTCGAGACGTACTCAGGGTTCCCCTGATAGACCAGGACCAGCAAAGGGTTACTCGCCGCTCCCGCGCGGACTCCATTGCGGTGCCGATAACTTTGTTCTATAAAGTGATCGCCATGAACGCCACCAGGCTCACTTCGGAGGTGCCTTCTTACTTCGAGCCTTTGTGGGGAAGAGGACTATCGATGTTCATATGATGATCGAGATACTTCTTAACCTTATCAAAGTGCTTCGAGAGATCCTCCGCGATCGTCTTTTCGATGGCTTTGACCGGAGCTTCATTGTTCGCCATCTTATCCAACTTTTTCAGCATGGCATCAGCGGTCTCCCTCCCCAGTTGTTTGCGCATCCATGACCGAACATCCTTTTTCTTTGTTGCCATCACAATCCTCCTTGCGTCTGAAAGTTGACTAAAGTTCGGATCCACTACTCAGCTGCCGTCCCAATCTCGCTGGCGAGCCACCATCGAAGGAAGCCGTGAATATATCCGGAGCCAGTTAAGTGTTCTAAGAGCTGGCGCGCACTGTATTATCGTGCCGCAATACGTCCGGTCGTCGAGTCCAGGGAATGGGCATTTAGGGCATTCTGCCCTGGTGCAACGATCGCAGCCGCGCCTTTTTTCTGCGGATCGCGCCAATTCCGAAAGGCACTTTGTTAAATGCTCCTTTGTATCTCCAACCTTTCCGAGTGGATCGCCGAAGCTGCAGCAACGTACGTTGCCCTCATTGTCCACTTCCAACCTGTCGAGCGACTTGCACGAAACAATGTCTTTCAACCACCGGCCGGCGTACCGAAATCTCGGCGGAATCGGCATTTGCTGCAGCGGCGAAGGCGCAGGCTCAGCGTCAATGCAGCGTGTTAAGCGTGTGAGTTCAGCCGACTGCAGTAAGGCCGGCGATACCTCGCAGAGTTCGCAGGATGGGGATGCGCCTCGCAACCAGTCGAACATCGGGGACGGCCCGTCGGTTGAGGTGATAGAAACCAAGCGCGGTTTGTGCGTGCGATAAAGGTCCGTGTTGGAACATGCGATCACATACCGATCGTTCCCGGTACGCGTGCGCTTGCGCTTTACTTGGATGTAATGGCGGGCCGGAACCAGGTGCTCAGTCATCATGCAACGATCGCCTTGGATCCGTTCCTCGCTTTGATCGCACTTCAAGGGAGGATAGAGCTGCAAAACAGTACCGCCCACCGCGAGGACTTTGTGGAGCCACTCCGCCGTCTCCGCGGTCAATTCCCCTGCTTCAATGATGACCGTGCTGATGCTGTGCCTGCTTGCAGAAGGCACTTCGCAGTCATAGATTGCTTCTGCCGCCAGCACGCGGATCAAGCTTGCGTGCCTTTCCAGCATGCACTTGGGACGTGGACGCAGCGTTGTGACGTCGTACGCGTATCCAGTCGTCACGGGCAAGCCCATTTCGTCGATCGAGCAGTCAAGGTCGTAATGGGAGTGCGTATCCCACAAAGGTGTTCCGGGGAACAAACACAGGAAGTTGTGAGCGTAGTAGTCGATTGGCAGTGCTTTTATGAAGCGCAGAGTGGCTTCCCCATCAGCAGCTGTCTCCGTGGGCAGCCCCAGGATAACGCTGACGCCCACAGTGAAACCAAGTTTCTTAGCGGAAATTACGCTCTGCCGAACCTGCTCGACAAAGCGGCGCTCCGGCCCGAGGTCCTGGTCAGGCCAGTCCGGAGGCCGTACCTTGCCCGTGGCTCGCAGCACAGACGGCACCGCGCTCTCTAGTCCAAAGGCAATGCTGACGAAACCGGCGGCCCGCATCAGCTTCAGCAGTTCGTCGTCGACAGCGTCGGCTCGCGTTACACACGACAGGGTCAGTTTCAACCTGCGGTCGATGATCGCTTTGCACAGGCTCCGAGCCCGTACGGGCAGTAATGTAAAAGCGTCGTCATGGACAGGCACAAGGTAATGCTGCCCACTCCGCCGCTGGTGCGCGGCAATAAACTCCAACTCCGCCAGTACCCGCTCCACGGAATGCAGGCGTAGCTTCTTCCTCCCCAGTGCTGCGAAACAACAGTACTGGCATTGATGAGTACAACCGCGTCCGGTGAGCAGGCCGGTGCGGCCGTCTGGCAACATCCCGCTGAGATATGGCGATGGTCCTACATCGAGCGCCGACTGCACCGGAGCCGTGGCCCCCACCAGCGGCGGATCTGCGGTGCGAGCGATCTCCCCGTGTCTTCGGAATGCCACGCCCACCTGATAGTCTTCGGGAAAGGTGCCATCGAGCAGATCGCCAAGAACACGCGGCGCTGTTTGTTCCGACTCGCCCAGAATGCACAGGTCGATTGACTCGTGCCGCGCTAGCAATTCTTTAGCCCCGAAGGTTACACTCGGACCTCCAAACACAATTTTCATGCTGGGTTGCCGTTGCTTGATGCTTCGGGCAATAGACAGGCAGAGTGGGAAATTCGCATCGTATGCGGTGAAACCAATTATCCCTGGCCTCAGGGCAAGCAGGTCACGCGCCACCTCACTTACCGTTCCAGGCCGCGGGTTGAGATATTGGCAGCTCCTAATGCCGGATTCGGCCAGTGCCGCGCGGAGATATCCAACCCCGAGGTGACCGGCGAACGAAACTACATGTCCACTAGCAGGAGGAAAAACAAAAACGATATCGTTGACGGAAGCCGACGTGAGCACCTCTCGGGCAACATGTGGGATTACAGATCCAGTCAGGCCGACCGAAGCAATCCAGAGAATTACATGGTGGATGTTGCTTCAGCTAGAGTGTACGCCAAAGCATCACGGTCGTGAAGGACGACCCTCTATTCCAGGAAATCTCGATTCGGCAACGTTTCGGTGGGAGCGCATGAGGGGACAGGAGGACAACATACCGAGTACTGAGCCCGAGGCGCATGGACAAATTTATTCGTTATGGCCAACGGTATCGGCTTAGTCAACGATCTCGAGAATAGTGGATCAACTTAAGCGGAAAGATTGAGAGTCTTAATTTTCTTGGCCTGATCATTCTTGCTGCGATGTTGTTCATTCCCGTGGGCCGTAAACCGTCGGTAAACAGTGAACCACTAAGTAGGGCGTATAGCGTCTTCCGCTACTGCAACTTCGTGTATTCTGCCTTGGCTTGCTTCAGGATGGGGATGTCAGGGTCCGCATCTTTCCAGAGCGCGAGGAAGTCCTTGTAGGCGGCGCGTGCTTTCGCCGTGTCGCCCTGCATGGCGTAAGCACGGGACAGGCTGAGGCGCGCCAGCGCACCCCATGGAAAGTTCCCCACCAGTCCACGGTGGTCAATGAATTTCTGGAATTCCGCTGCCGCCCGGCTTCCGTCCTGGAGCATGAGATAGGCTTCCCCACGCAAATAAGCGGGGCACAGGAATATCGCGAGGTTCGTTGGTGAGCCAAGTTCGATCGCGCTCGTCACCTTCAATAGTTCGATTGCCCGGTTCGGGTCTTTGCGCTGCAAGGCGCCCCCCGCCCGGATAGTGGGCAGCCAATACCTCTGGACCAGCGTGTCCAGCGCGAAGGTCTTGTCGAGTTCGGTGGCCAGCTTCTCCGCCGCGGCCGTATCGCCTGCCCTTGCCAGAGCCAGTGCCGCCATCGCCCGCACATCGCGGTTTGGGGCCAGCTTCACTGCCGCATTGGCCTCGGCACGCGCCTGCTGCCAGTTTCCCGATTCCACCTCGCGCAGCGCTGCCGCCGCTTGGTATGAAGCGGCAGTCTCCTTGGCGTCGTTGTGCTGGGCTGATTCCATCGCCCGCCCAGTTAGCTCGTGCGCGTTCTTCAGCTTGCCGTACCAAGCTTCCGTGTCCGCTTGTGTGGCTAGCAACAGGTCTTCCGCGCCCGGCTTGCCCACGGCGGCGGAGACCAACTGCGCCATCTGCGCCGCATCGCCCCTCAGAAAAGCTAACCAGTAGCGGCTCTGGAGCAGTTGCTCGTTCTCCAGATTGCGCTCCTCCGCCTGCTTGTACACCGCATCCGCTTCATCCAGCCGGTTGAGGGTTGTGTAGGCGACGCCGAGGTTGAGATAGTTGGTCGCATTCTTTGGCTCCAGGCGCAGCGCCTCTCGCAACTCCTCCAATGCCTTTTCCCAGTTTCCCAGGGCGTTGGAAACGAATCCCAGATGTCTGTAAGGCGCGTCGTCTCTTGGGTAGGTCTGCTGCCACAGTTCGAAGGTCTGCGTCGCCTTCTCCAGTTCTCCCGTCGCGGTCAGGTAATAGTTCCCCTCGATGTCGAACCTCTCCCGTTCGCTCACCTTCTCCCGCAGCGCGTATGCCTTGCTTGCATTTTCGGCCCCCCGCTTCACTTCGTTGAGGTCGAAGTAAACCGCCGCCATCCAGGCGTAGGCCATGGCAAAATTTGGGTCAAGGTCCACCGCCCGTTTGAAGAAGGGCAACGCGGCTGTTTCCCCTTTCGCATAGTCCGTCTTTAGTCCGAGACTGTAGGCTTTCAGCGCCTCCAGCGATGGTGTGGTCGCTTCCTCCACCGGCGTGGCGTATTTCTGCACCGAGCTGTGTGACTCGCCCAGCTTGCCTCGCAAACTGATTGCCGCATTGTCCAGAGCCTTGAGCACCTCTTCCTTGCCCGCCGCCTGCTCCTGCGCTTCCGCCAGCACATCGCCCGTGTTGCAGTTCACTGCCTTCATGCCAATCACATACTGGCTGCCTAGCCCCGCAATCGAGCCGGTCAGCATCGCCTTGCTGCCCGTGCGCTGGCAAACCTCGTGTGTGACCTCCGGCGTCAACCGGTCCCCGGCCGGACGGCCCATCAGCTTCAATGTCTCATTCACCTTGCGCTCGGACACCAGAGCGAGAAACGGCGATTGCTCAAGCTGTACCGAAAGTCCCTGCTTCAGCGTGTCATCGAATACAGCATCACCAGTCCTATTGTCGAAATCGGAAAGAACGATGGTGTCCTTGTCGGTCAGGCGATTGCTTTGCTCATGCGATCGATAGTACAGCCCGCCCGCTGCCAGCAAGGCGACCAGCAGGACGGGAACCGCAACTTTCCACAGCTTTTCCTGTCCAGCCGAATGAGTTTTGGCAGCAGTCAACGTGCCCGAGTTTGCCGCCGGGCTCCGCCCGCTCTCGCTGTCCCGCTTCAGCCGCTGCAAATCCGTTCGTATTTCCGCCGCGCTCTGATAGCGCAGGTTGCGGTCTTTCTCCAGAGCCTTGTTGATGATGTCTTCCAGCTTGGACGGCACGTCGGGATTCAGCTGCAGCGCAGGCACTGGGACGCGGTTCATGATTTCCCCTGAAATCACTGCCGAGGTCTCACCGCGAAACGGTAACCTTCCGGTTGCCATTTCGTAGAGCACTGCGCCAAACGAGAACAAGTCGGTGCGTGCATCCAGTTCCTTCCCGCGCACCTGCTCGGGGGACATGTAGGCGACCGTCCCCAATGCCGTCCCCGGACTGGTCAAGCGTTGTTCGTCCATCGAACCGGTCTGTGTGGCCGCCGCTGCCATTTCGCTGGCAGAACTCATTGGAGTCACGACTTTCGCCAGGCCGAAGTCGAGAATCTTGGCGTTTCCGCGCTTGGTCACAAAGATGTTGGCGGGCTTGATGTCGCGATGCACGATGCCAGCGGCGTGAGCGGTGTCGAGCGCGTCCGCGATCTCAATTCCGAGCGACAACAGGGTTTCAATTTCCAGCGGACGACCCGCGATGCGGTACTGCAGCGTCAGCCCATCCAGAAACTCCATGACGATGAACGCGTCGCCGTGCTGGTCGTCAACTTCGTAAATCGTGCAGATGTTTGGGTGGTTCAAGGCAGAGGACGCCTTGGCTTCCCGCTGAAAGCGGCTGAGCGCCTGCGCGTCTTTGGCCACGTCGTCGGGCAGGAATTTGAGAGCCACAAAACGGCCGAGTTTCACATCCTCGGCCTTATAAACCACACCCATCCCGCCGCCGCCCAGCTTTTCGACGATGCGGTAGTGCGAAACGGTCCGGCCGATCATTAGGGGCAAATCTTACGAGGGTAAACCGGGCAAGTCAATGAAAGCCGTGGAGTTGGCCGAAGCTCAAAGGATCGTTGAAGTAACATCCCGTGGGTGTTGAAAAAGTCACTGTAATTAGCGGGCTGAATGGAAGCAGAAGCATGGCAAAAGGAAGGAATCCTTGCCATGCTCTGCTGGATCACCATTCTCCGAGGCGTGCTCATCATAATGAGGCAACACGATCCTTCGGAAGCGTTGTTCTACTACTTCCGCCTGGAAGATCAGGTTCCTGGGACACATCTGCTACGGCTCATCGAAAAACACATCAGCTTTGCTTTTGTGCGCGAAAAGCTGAAAGCGAGTTATGCATGTAAATTTCGCAAGTGGCAACGAAGTGGCAACAGAAGCGGCAAACGCCAACCCTGCTGCAATCCACTAAGCACCTCTGTTTACTGCCGTTTGAATCTGGTGGCGGCGGTAGGACTCGAACCTACGACCTACGGATTATGAGACCGTCGCTCTAACCACCTGAGCTACACCGCCAATCCGGAAATACGCGGAAGGGAACCAGGGACAGCCCGGAAATGGGCACAGAATCCCGCAGACGCGGGTGGACGCGTCCCTGACTCATTCTAAAAGTGCATGGAATGAGTGTCAATGGAATGTCGTGTCAAACCGCATGGCTCCATGCGAAACTGGGCGCATGAAAGTCATCGCTGTGATTCCGGCGCGCCTGGCTTCGACGCGCCTGCCCCGCAAGATGCTGCGCAAGATCGCTGGCGTCCCGTTGCTCGCCTGGGTGTATCAGGGAGTGCGGCGGTGTTCGTCGCTCGACCAGGTCGTGGTCGCCACTGACTCGGATGAAATCATGCGCTTCTGCGAGCAGCAAGGCTTTGCCGCGCGCATGACTTCGGCGGCACATCGGTCGGGCACCGAACGGGTCCATGAGATCTCGACCGTGATTCCGGCCGATGTTTATTTAAATGTTCAGGGCGATGAACCGCTGGCTCGAGCGGAGCATATCGAGAGTTTGCTAGCGGTGATGCAGGGCGCGGGGGTCGAGGTAGGAACGCTGAAAACGGCGGCCGCTGAGGTTGACGTCAACAATCCGAGCGCAGTGAAGGTGGTAACGGATGCCGC
>Ga0181532_10000460_pt1 | contig 42185 bp, 35 predicted proteins | sample PEATcosm2014_Bin_33_FD_119768 | JGI IMG/M metagenome (GOLD analysis project Ga0181532, IMG submission 119768) | Peatland microbial communities from MTU Mesocosm Facility, Houghton, MI, USA - PEATcosm2014_Bin11_30_metaG | ecosystem: Environmental > Terrestrial > Soil > Wetlands > Peat | place...
CATCCGGGGGAATCGATTTTCGAGGGGCCAACCTGCTTTGTGCGAAGGCCGGAGAGGATGATTATGTCCCGTATTTTCCGCAGCGCCGGGCCGGGTCCTCAGTTAACTTGGACAGCAATGGTGCTTACCCCAATCGTTCCGCAGTGGCAGTTTTAGCTCCGATGCCAGAACCTTTAGCCCGCATTCGACTACGCGGCCAAGGTGCATCACACAAGCCGTGGCACGGCTTAACGCTAAACATCTACCGGCTTCCCCAATATCGAAATCTGCCGAAGGAAAATTAGTGCCTACGGTTTGGCCAAATAGCGGCTGATCTTGTGTGTATAGTTCCGCTTCGCCGGGAGAGATGAAGAAAAACAGATGCGCCTTCATCTCAGAACGAATCGCTCTATCCAGGGTTGCTAATTGCTCCGCAGCCTCGCGATGAGTAAAGCCATCGGCATTAGCGGCGATGTGGTCACAGGAATCGCAGGCAAACCCCAGGCCAAGGCGAGCGCACCGCTTACGTACCTGCCGGATAAACTGCTTCAATCCGTCGGCCTGCTGGCTAGTTAGTGGTTGATCCAGACGGGGAGCTACCAAAAACACGCTCCCAAAAATGCGGTGGTCGATTCTGACTTTTTCCAGTAATCTTCCCAGTTGATAGAAAGCCCGTGCGCCAAATTGTTCCATATCCCACCAGCTTACAATGCCAAACCTGGCATCCCACCAAGGGAATCGACGCACCACTGCGTCAGTCTCGGAAGGCCCACACTGTAAGTCTGTCGGAATTATCTCGCTGATGGCTTGGTCTGTCAAATTAGTTGTTACCCTAATTTGACCGTCATGCGGCACTCTCGTTGGCAGAATAGTTGCTCACCAAATGAACGCGGCCGGAATCGTCAATCTCAAAGAGATGCGGATACTTCCTCGCTCTCGCATTGATCTGTTGTGCTCTTGCCGCCGCTCCGTCCTTGCGAATATAAAGCCCCCTGCGCTCGATTTCCTCGCTTAGCTCTGATGTTGTCGCGGTCTGATTTGGTCGCTCACTCAGGACGACCTGCATGGCTTCATGCAATGTGTGTTGAAACATCTGCACCCCGCTGTTGTTCTCGCTGCGTCTCGAATCCATTCTGAGATAGTCTGTTTGGTCCGCTTCGCCGCTGTCGTCACCAGCTTGAGATCGTCTACGTCAAGACGGACAAGCACGGTACTGCCCTTTGCCTCACCTTTAGGCAATGGTGGTCTGCCGATCTTCTTAGGCTTCTGCTTCTGATTGGCCCAGGTTTGACAAACTGGGAACAAGAACATAACCTCAAATGTGAGTGAGACATTTCTCACCTCTCTCAGGTCCCTGAACTAAGTCAGTCTGATCTGAGTTCCTCATTCCTTAGAACACCCACCTAGCTCGGCTTCCTCGCGGCGTATGTAGTGAGGGGCAGTTAGAAAACGAAACGGAAAATTCCAATCAGGAGATAAGCATGAAGAAGTTGCTGTGCGTTGTTTTGTGGTTGCTGCCCGTGATGTTGTTTGCACAAAGCCCGTTCGACGGCACCTGGAAGACCAACATGGCCGAGTCCAAGCTGTCGCAAAAGCCCTACGTGTATTCGGTGAACAATGGGATGTACGACTGCGAAAGTTGCGTCCCCAAAATCAACAGCGTAAAGGCCGACGGCCAGGACCAGCCTGTCACTGGCCAGACATACGACACGATCGCGGTGCAGGTTGTTGACGCGAATTCGATACACATCACCACCAAAAAAGCCGGCAAGACGGTGTCCGATCAGACCAGGACCGCATCGCCGGATGGGAAGATGATGACCATTGCGATCACCAACTATCCCGCCGACGGCAGCCAGTCGTACAAAGTGGAAGTCAAGCTCGCGCGGGCTTCCAAGGGACCTGCTGGCTCCAATGCGACCTCCGGTTCCTGGCACATCCAGAACCTCAATGAAGACGCCGCCGGGCTCACCAGCACCTGGAAGGGCTCGGGCGATGGGCTGAGCATGTCCACCGGGACAGGCACAGGCTGGGAAGCCAAGTTTGATGGCAAAGAGTACCCGGTGAAGGGCACTTATGCGAACGAGACCGTGTCGCTGAAGAAGTTGGGCGACCGCTCCGTCGAGGTGACCTACAAGCGCGACGGCAAACTCTACAGTATCGATAAGGTTACGGTTGCGCCCGATGGGAAGAAAATGACCACTGTTGCCGACAACAAACAAACAGGGAGAGTCTCGACGTTCAGTGACGAGAAGCAATAGAGCCGGTGGCCCAAGCTACGATCGTGAGGGTGCCCCATCCAAGCTGGTTCTGCTTGGGTGGGGCAGTCAGTTCAGGTTTTCTGCTCGCAGTTGCCCCTACATCTTTCCTGGCGCGGCGGCTTTGGTGTAGGTGACGGTCATCGACTTCTGCAACTTGCTTTCGTCAGGCCCCATTTCCATAGTCATCACAAAAGAGTCGGGCTTAAAGTCGGAGTAGATGAACCTCATGGTCATCATCTGTCCGTTCATGTCTCCTTGCATGGTGCCCACCAGCTTGTCGCCGTCCCACTTGGTTGAGCCACTGGTATCGCAGCCGTTCGGCGTCATGTTGTCGCACCACAGACCATGAAAGACTTGCGCTTTGGGATCCCACCACCAGGTGCCCATTCCCTTGAAACTGCCCATCGCACCCGTGGAGCTGTAATTCTCCACCAACGACATTCCGCCCGGACCGGCCCAGATCCTGGCTGTGCCTTTGCCGTCGCCTCCGTTGGGCATCATCGGATTGGCTTCGTGCTTTTCGGTGACGTTCCAGTTTCCCGACAGCGTCTTGATGAGCTTGGTCATTTCGGGCGCAGGCTTTGCCATCGGCATGCCCGCCGGTTGGCCCGCGGGCTTGGCCGCTTTCGGTTTTGGCGGCGCCATCGCGTCCTGTGCGACCAGCGCCATGCAGCAGAACGCCGCCAGTACGATTAACCACAACACCCGTGGAATGGTCTTCATATCGCCTCCTGTTTTGACAATGAGATCGTGCGCCAAGGATCTTACACCAGGAGTGATTCGGTGCAAGTCGCTATTCGCCATTCGCTTTTCGCCGGACGCGGTGTTCGCTTCTTCTCGCTGTTAACTACCAATTAAACACTATCCGCTAACCACCGGTTTTCCCATTTCGGGACGGAATAGTACACGTTCGTTACCCCACCCCCCTCCCCCTGTTCTTTAGAATCAGAGGATTACTAAAGTTTTCCCCGCAAGCTATTGCCCCCCAGAGGCTTACAAGTAAGTTCTTTCTCCGCAGTGACTTATGCAGCATTGCCATCCCGACCGAGCGGCTTCAGCCGCGAGTGGAGGGATCTGCGGTTATCGAAGTGGTTACCATCACGACACCGCAATCTGGCAACTGGCAACCGGCGACTGGCAACTGTTTTTCAAAGATCATCGGCCTCGGCAGAGCGTTTTCGCCCCCGCCGGGCGTAGAGACACTAAGCTAAGCCTTACCCTGGCCAGTCTATCGCTCTTTTGGCCGGAGTCAAGTTACGGAGGTACAGGCAGGGTAACTGTACTTTAGTGACATTTCGGCGGAAGGTAACCTCGTGCCCTTACAGTCGTTAGCCGAGATGACGTTCGCAATCAGGCACTGCTCTGTCGCGTTTGGAAAAGCTCACCAAACTAATTCCGCATTCGTGACAGACCTCAACAGCCGCAGTGAATTGGGAGCAGCAGCGAGGACAGTAGCGTTCTGCATCGCAAGAACCTGAAGACGGCGGCAGTATGTCTACTTTGCCGTGCTCTTTGGAGACGAAATCCCACACCGATCGCTTCCAAAGCGAGGAAGCGTCTTGTGTTGAATCGCTACCCTCTTTCTCCGAGGGAGTTGGAAATTCGAGTTTTCGGATGTAATCCTGGCTGAGTTCGAGTGCGTGTTCCCTCCGGCAAGTTACTCGCGCTACCGCCAGCCAATGAAACTTCGCAAACAGATTGCGTAGGATTAGGTCGTTTGCCCTCAAGGCCAGGGGCGGGGACAAGAGTAGTGTGGCGATTTCTGCGCCCCTTTCTTTGGGCCGGAAAAACGACCGCCTGGTGAGACTCACAAACAGGCAGGTGATGTTTGGCGCGGTTAGGTGATTTTAGCAAGCACCAAATGCAGGTTGGTAGCCCAAATGATTCCGGGACGATCATGCCAGGTGCGGTCAGTGGAAAATCTTGGAGCCGCGGAGCCGAGGTTTCCGCGACGCGCCGATCTTCCGGGTCGTGGGTGGCGCCTCGCTTCCCTCGTCGCTCCGGATAACGGAGCAACAGCAGGTTCCTCGCTCGGACTGAAGTCCTCGCTCAGGATGACAGGCCGACGAGACACGGCTGAAAGCTGATGGCTAAATGCTGAGTGCTCAGTGCTGACGGTTGACGGCTAATTGCTAATCGCTAGTTGCTTCCTCTTGTACACGTAAATGTTCCACGCGGAAAGCGGTGGAGCGGGGCTTTTGGGCTCGGCGCGCAGTGGGTTCAGTGAGCTCATGTCAACCGCAAGCAGGGAGTAATTCTGGGCGAGATAGGTCCGCAGCCAGTCAAAGATGTACATGTCCGCTCCGGGTTGGGGGAGCCAGGAGAGCGGCACATCAACGTAGATCAGCAGCTCGGGACGGGCCTTCTCGATTTCGGCGATCATTTCGCTCTGCATGATAGGGGCGTACTTCTGAGGCTCCATCAATTCGTAGGTGTAGATGTATCCCGTCGCCGAGGGCCGGCCGGAATAGAAGAAGATCTCCGGCTCGGAGCCTACGATCGCGAGCGGCGTCCCCTTGAGCGTTTGATTCTTCACCAGCCGCGCAATATCCAGCGCTTCCGGAAACGGATTGGCGCCATAAAGACTGCGGCAGGCCTCGAGCGGCGTCATCTTGAAGAAGATTTCGCGCTGGCCGTAGATTGAGTAGGCGAACGCAGCCAGGAAAAGAAGCACAGGTATCGTGCTGAGAGCAGGAGACGGCTTCCGCGCCGATAGCTTATCGGTGACGCAGCTCACGGCCAGTCCGGCCAGGAGCGATACCGCCGGCAGCATCAGGATGAAGTAGTGCTCGCGAAAGTAGAGTCCCGGGCACACTGCCAGCATGGAGAACAGAAGAAACAAACCTACGAAGCTACCGTGAGACCTGACCCGAGAACACCACAAGAATGTCGTCAGCCCGACGCCTGCAATTACCCAAATCAAAGTTACGGGTCCTACGACCTGGGGAACTACGTACTTGAGTAGAGCAAGACCTTCACTGAGTGTCACCCTTGAGGCGTACTGGCTGCTGTAGGAGAAAGCCCAGAACCAAAACTTCTGGAATACCCCAGCCTTCAACATGAGCAGGCAGGTGACAGCAAAGGGAAGTGCGCCTCCTAAGGCGAGAGCACCCATGCTTGAGGCGAGACCTCTCCAACGGTCGGTAGATCTGAGCTTGGCTTGCAGCAGATACACTCCGCCGAAGAGGAGAAACAGAATCCCGGGCTGCTTCATGACGAACGCGAGCCCGAGCAGCAGGCCGCTGCAGAAAAATAGCCAAGTCTTGTTGGACTCGATGGCTTCCAGCAGCAACAGGACACCTGCGATTGCAGGCAGCACCACGAAGTGGCTGGCGTGGCCAGCGAGGCCTAATCCCGATGGATTTGCGGAAAGCAGCGCGTAACTGGCGCAAGCCACAGCTCCAGCGAGGAGGCCGAATAACCGGGTCGCCAGGAAGAAGATAAGGAGCGCCGTGGCGGCATTCAAGAAGATGAGACCGACGTGAACTGCGGAAGGAGTTTGGCCCAGGGTGGCGAGGATCAACGAATAAGCTGCTGCGGTGCCCGGCAGCTTCATGCTGTAGGCAAGCTGATAGGGAGGAAGGCCTTGCAGAATCAGTTGACCGGTGTAAGCGTATTCTCCTTCGTCGCGCTCCAGAGGCACGGCTCGCAAACGATAACGAATGCAAGCAAACATCACGATGGCGAGGAAGACCAGTCCGCAACAGAAATACTGCATCAGCCGGTGCTTCGCGGAGTCAGGTTGTTCGAACTCGGCCAATGTGTTCACGCGGTCAAATCCACAGCAGCGAGATTAGCCTGGTAACTGCTGTAGATGGTTCTTTCTATGGGGTAGGCGAAAATTCCGGTTGATGCACACGCTCACGCCTGCGGTTCAGCGCTATTAATGAGAAGACGTAGATGATGATCTGGAGAAAAGCCGCCCCGCAGGTATCGAGGACGACGTCCTGCCACCTCCCGGTTCGCGAGGGGATGAACGACTGGTGAATCTCGTCCAGAGAAGCGGTGACCACGGTGACGAGCATGCCGATCATTACCCATTCCAATCGCCAGAAGTCGTGCAGGTACATTCCCCAGCGTCGCGTTAACAGCGGCACAAGCCGGTCGCGGTTGGTGTACCTCAGCGCAAAGAAAACCAGAGCGCCCAGGATTCCATAGCCCATGAAGTGCCCCGTCTTGCGCAGGACCTCGTTGAGCTCCTCCACGATTTGTCCGTTCACGTGCCGGAACAGAAACGACAGCACAGCGTAGAGCAACCCCGACGTGTTGGCCGATGAAGCCATGTCGGTGGATTCCATCCGGATGACTCCCAGCCAGACGACGGCCGGCCACCAGTTGCGGGCCAGGATTCGGAGTGAGGGCTTCAGCGAACGGGTGTGCTGCGCCGGCAATTCAGCGCGTGAGTCGGATGGATGGCGGTAAGCCGAGGTTTTACTCGACACGGTAGTTAGGCGCCTCGCGGGTAATCATCACGTCGTGGACGTGGCTTTCGCGCAAGCCAGCGCCGCTGATGCGTACGAACCGTGCCTTCTGCTGCAGTTCCGGGATGGTTGAGCAGCCAACGTATCCCATTCCGCTCTTCATGCCGCCTACCAACTGGTAAACGATCATGGCAACCGTCCCGCGATAAGGTACGCGTCCTTCAATGCCCTCGGGAACGAGCTTTCCCAGCCGGTTGCCGTCGCTGCCGTCCTCGGAAAGAACGGGCACCGAGGAATCGGATTCGCCATCCTGGAAGTAACGCTCGCTGGAGCCTTGCGCCATGGCGGCGAGCGATCCCATTCCGCGGTACACCTTGAACGAGCGGCCCTGGTAGAGAATTGTCTCGCCCGGGCTTTCTTCGGTTCCGGCGAGCAGCGAACCGATCATCACGCAGCTCGCACCGGCGGCGATCGCCTTAGTGATATCCCCGGAATACTTGATGCCGCCGTCGGCGATGATGGGAACATCGCTGTCACGAGTGGCGCGTGCGGCTTCGGCAATGGCGGTGATCTGCGGCACACCCGCGCCGGTCACGACACGTGTGGTGCAGATCGAGCCCGGTCCGATGCCGACCTTAATGCCATCGGCTCCAGCGCGCGCCAGTTCACAAGCGCCGTCGAAGGTGCCGATGTTGCCGGCGATGAGGTCCACCTCTGGCAGCTTTGACTTGATCTCCCTGATGGCCTCGAGAACACGCGTGGAGTGTCCGTGTGCGCTGTCAATCGCCAGCAGGTCGACCTTGGATTTCACCATTTCCTGCGCCCGCTCCAGGTAATCTCCAGTTGCGCCAATGGCGGCGCCGACGCGCAAGCGGCCGTGGGCATCTTTCGCAGCAAAGGGATACTTCAGCCGCTTCTGGATGTCTTTTACCGTGATCAGGCCCTTCAGGTTGTAGTGATCGTCCACCACCAGCAGCTTCTCGATACGGTGTTTATGGAGGATCGCCTCCGCATCGCTCAGGGTAGTACCCACCGGAACGGTGATCAGGTTTTCCTTCGTCATTACTTCGCTGATGGGGATGTCGGTGCGGGTTTCGAAGCGCAGATCGCGATTGGTGAGAATGCCGACCAGCTTCTTGTTCTTGGTAATCGGCACACCGGAGATTCGGTAACGCCGCATCACGTCCAACGCATCGGCGATCCTGTCCTCCGGCGACATGGTTATGGGATCAACGATCATGCCGCTTTCCGACCGCTTGACCTTGTCCACCTCGCTGGCTTGCTCCTCGATGCTGAGGTTGCGATGGATGATCCCGAGTCCGCCTTGCTGTGCCATGGCGATTGCCATGCGCGATTCCGTCACAGTGTCCATGGCGGCGCTGATCAGCGGGATACGCAGTTCGATATTGCGGCTCAGGCGCGTTCTGGTGTCCGCCAGGGCCGGTACGACGTCGGACTTGGCAGGCAGCAGCAACACGTCATCGAAGGTGAGCGACTCGGGCACAGGAAAATGGATCATTGCAATTGTTCCGCGGAGGGATAACCTTCATTGTAGAGTTGCCGTGGGCTTTAGGCAAACGCGAGTGCGGCGTAGGTTAGCAGGCTTAAGTTGTTGGGTTGACGAGGATTGAGAGAGAGCCCGGGCTTCGAGTTTGACGAAATCGGTTCCTGCACGCCGTTGAATTTTGGCTATTTCCGGCGTATAGTTAGGAAAGTACTGCTGTGTTTTTGAGGGTTGCGGTAACCCCTCCCGGCGTGGCGGCAGGGCCGCGCGCAGTTGGCGAAGCACATCGGTGGGCGTGAGCCCACTTTTTATTTCCACCCGTAATCCGCTGGTGCACGGCGACTCCAGGCGGCAGCGAAAGCCTGAGGGGCGGTTTCCGCTCATTTGCCAGGCGATGTTTCTGGGCGAGAACGACGATGACAGCCGGTTTGGACAAGGTACGGGAGATCGCGCAGCGGGTCGCGCAATCGAGCGGCTTGGAAGTGGTGGATGTCGAGTTGTTGGGCGGCGGTAAAGCGCGCATGGTCCGCATCTTCATCGACAAGCCGGCTGGGGTCACGCACGAGGATTGTTCCAGCTTCAGTCGCGAAGTCGGCACCATCTTCGATGTGGAAGATGCCGTACCGGGAAGTTCGTATTTGCTGGAAGTTTCGTCGCCTGGACTCGATCGCAAGCTTTCGAAGCCGGCAGACTACGAGCGCTTCACGGGAAGTCTGGTCAAGCTGATGACCCGGGATCCAGTGAACGGAAACCGGCATTTTGAAGGGCGGCTGAAAGCGTTTCACGATGGCCGGCTGAACCTGGAGCTGACCGGCAGGAAGAAGTCAAAGAAACATGAGGCAGTGGAACACGGGACTGAGGTCGAAATAGAGCTTGCCAATGTGGAGAAGGCAAATCTCGTTCCCGAGTTCTGATTCCAGGTTACTTAGTGACCGAGAGCGCAAGGCAAGTAAGGTGGCGGAAATTTTATGGCGAGTGAACTGTACAACGTAATCGACGCTCTAAGCCGGGAAAAAGGCATCGATCCGCAGATCGTCGTGAATGCGGTGGAAGATGCAATCGTTGTCGCCACGCGAAAGTATTACAAGACGCAGGAGAACCTGCGTGCTGAGCTCGACAAGGAGAGCGGCCAGATTCGCGCCTACGCGGTGCGCACGATTGTCGAAGGTTCGGAGCAAATCGAGGACCCCAACGCGCAAATCACGCTCGAGGAAGCCAAGCGCATTGATCCGGCTGCCGAGGTCGGCGGCGAATTGCGCACGTACAAGGCTACCGACGTACTTGGCCGCATTGCGGCGCAGCTCGCCAAGCAGGTCATTTTCCAGAAGGTGCGTGAGGCTGAGCGAGACACGATTTACAACGAGTACATCGGCCGCGTGGGAGAGGTTATCAACGCCACCATCAAGCGCCAGGAAGGCCAGGACGTCATTGTGGATTTAGGCAAGGCCGAGGCGCGGATGCCCAGGAAGGACCAGTCGCGTCTGGAATCGTTCGCTCCCGGTGAGCGGGCGCGAGTGGTGATCGTCCGCGTCGAGAAGGCTTCCAAGGGGCCGCAGGTTGTGGTGTCGCGCGCCGTGCCGGAACTGGTGTCGCATCTGTTCCAGACGGAAGTGCCGGAGATTTACGACAACACGGTGGTCATCCGTGCGATTGCCCGCGAGGCTGGCGAGCGCACCAAAATCGCCGTCATGTCGAAAGACAAGGATGTCGATCCCGTGGGCGCTTGCGTCGGCATGAAGGGCATGCGTGTGCAGTCGATCATCCGCGAATTGCGAGGCGAGAAGATCGACATCATCGAGTACCACGAAGACCCGGTGGTTTTCGCTGAGAAGGCCCTGCAGCCCGCAAAGGTCAGCCGCGTGACAGTGCTCGAGGGAGAGGAAAGACATCTCGAAGTCATCGTTGACGACAGCCAGTTGTCGCTGGCCATCGGCAAGAAGGGGCAGAACGTCCGTCTTGCCGCCAAGCTGCTGGGATGGAAAATCGATATCAAGAGCGAAGAAGAGAAGCGCCAGGAAGTGGAAGAACGGATGACCGCGGTGATGAACCAGCCGGCCACGCCGCTGGAGACTATTCCTGATCTGGAGCCCGGCATCGTGGAGAAGCTCGTCGCGGCCGGCATTACGACGGTTGAGGCTGTCGCTGACATGACTCCGGAGCAGCTCGAAGAAGTGCCGGGTATCGGGCCCAAAACGGTGGAAAAAATCAGTATCGCAGTCAATAATTATTTTGCCAGCCTGGAGGCAAGCGAAGCTGCTGCGGAGGAAGCCACTCCGGAAGAAGGCTTGGCTGAAGAAGGCACGACGGAAGTGGAAGCTGCTCCGCCAGGAGGCTTGCCGGGAAGCGACGAAATCCCGCTGCCGGACGATATTGCTCTGGAAGGCGGCGGCGATGAGAGCCCGACTGGCCCCGATTCTGCCGGACAATCCGGTGACGTGGAAGGCCTGTCTGATGAGGCCGAAGCCACTTCGGACAGCGTCGAAGATCTGGTCGAATCCGGCCAATATTACGAAGCTGAAGTGGTCGCGGGCGTCGAAGACGCTCCTGATGCCGATGTGGCCGAGGTGACCACGCACGAGCGTCCGACGACGGAGAACGAAAACATTCCCGAGGAAGAACTGCCCGGGGAAGAGAGATAGAAATCAGAGGTCCACAGTACGTGCTGCGGACCAGAAAAGTTTCAACACGAGGGTGCTATGGCGGCTTAACCGGATGGAACAATACGGAGGAAACAGGGCGGCATGCAGAAGATTCGAATCAATGATCTGGCGCGAGAACTAGAGGTCAAGAGCAAAGAGATTCTCGACGTTCTCACCAAGGTCGGTGTAACAGAAAAGAAGACGCACTCCAGTTCGATCGAAGTGGATGAAGCGGAGCGTGTGAAGAGGTACTTTGCGGAGCATGCGGAGCCCAGCAGCGGCGTCCGTAGCGCGCGCGCGCCCGCCCCGGCAGATGAGTTCAAGCCCAAGATTGACTTGTCGCATATTTCCAAACCTGGAGATGTGCGGAAAGCGGTCGAGCAAAGGGCAGTTCAGGGTTCCACAGCCACCCGCCCGTCCACGCTCGCAACTCAGGCCGTGCCTGGCGCGCCGAAGCAAACCGTCGCTCCCCCGTCAGCCGTCCCGGCAAGACCAGCGCCTGCAATCGCCAAGCCTGCTGCACCGGCTGCGAGCGCTGCTCCGCCGGCTCCGGTTGAACCGGCGAAACCGGCGCCGCGTTTCATAACTCCCCAAACTGTGCGTCCGCCGTCTGCGGTCATACCTCCGCCAAAGCCGCCAGCAGCCGTGCCGCCGTCCGTTTTGCGCACTCACGCACCATCTTCAGTCGAAGCCGCGAAGCCTTCCGAACCGATGATTGAGGACCAGGTTGCGGTTCTGGACGAAGCCGAAATTGTGCTTGCCGAACCCGAAGTCGCTGAGGTTGAGGTTAGGATCCGGATGGAAGCCGAAACGCCCGCCGCACCAGCGGGTCGTGTAGCCACGCCGCCCCGTCCCGGCGCTCCGGCACGTCCCGGGCACACTGGAGGCGCTACTCACGCGCCACGTCGCCTGATTGTTCCGCAGACCGGGCCGCGTCCGGTATATCTGGCACCGCCGACTGCCGCAGCGCGACCGGGTGCCAGCGCACCTGCGCGTGGGGGCATGCCGGAACGCGGCAAGCCGATTTTCCAGCGCCCGCGTCCGGGAGTTCCGCCGCAAGGCGTGACGCCGCGTACGCCCGTGCGGCCGGGTGAGCGCCGTGGCCCGCATCCCACCCGCACCGGAGCGCCTGGCGCCCGTCCGGGATTTGGTCCGGGCGCTGGTATTGCGGCTCCGCCCACCGGACAACGTCCTGCCGGACGTCCAATGCGCCCCGGGCAGCGCTATGTTCCACGCGGTGTGAAGGAAGGCCCAATGAAGGGCTTTGTTCCTCCGCCGCGGCTGTCACTTTCGACTGAGCCGCTGCCCATCACGCGCAGCATCACCATTCCAGAAGGCGTCAGCGTAAAGGACCTGGCTGAAAAGCTGGGAATCCGCGCCAAGGATTTGATCGCCCGGTTGCTGGCGCGTGGCGTTTTCGCCACCGTCAACCAGACGCTTGACTCGGACCTGGCGACCGAAATGGCCCGTCATTTCGGTGCGGAGACGGCGGTCATCACTTTCGAGGAGCAGTTGGCCAAGGAAACGGTCCAAACCGAGGGTGCTGGCGAAGACGGCGGAGCCCAAGCTGTGCCGCGTCCGCCAGTGGTCACGATTATGGGCCACGTGGACCACGGCAAAACCAGTTTGCTCGACGCCATCCGTTCGACCAATGTTGCCGAAGGGGAAGCCGGCGGCATCACGCAGCACATCGGCGCCTACAAGGTCGCGATCACCGATCCCAATTCGCCGGCGTATGGACGCGAGATCGTCTTTCTGGATACCCCGGGTCACGAAGCGTTTACCCGCATGCGCGCTCGTGGATCGAAGGTAACCGACATCGTGGTTCTGGTGGTAGCTGCGGATGACGGTGTCATGCCGCAAACGGTAGAGGCCATCGACCACGCCCGGGCGGCGAAGGTCCCGATCATCGTCGCGGTCAACAAGATTGACAAGCCTGATGCTCTGCCGGAACGCGTGAAGAAGCAGCTTGCCGATCGCGGACTGATGCCTGAAGACTGGGGCGGCAACACGGTATTCGTGGACGTTTCAGCGAAGCAGAAAACCAATCTCAATCTGCTGATGGAAATGATTTGCCTGGTTGCCGACCTGCAAGACCTGAAGGCTCTGCCTGATCGTCTGGCATCGGGCACCGTGCTCGAAGCCAAGCTCGATCGCGGACGCGGTCCGGTGGCGACGGTACTGGTACAGAACGGCACCCTGAGGACGGGCGATAACTTTGTGGTCGGAAACGTTTTCGGCAAGGTGCGCGCCATGTTCAACGATCGCGGAGCCGCAATGGATGCTGCGACTCCGGCGACGCCGGCCGAGATCCTGGGGTTGGAAGGTTTGCCGCAAGCCGGCGATCAGCTTGTCGCCGTGGCCGATCGTGAGAAGGCGCGTGGCATCTCCGAATACCGGGAACAGAAAGCACGCGAAGCGCAACTGGCAAAGAGTTCGCGGGTGTCGCTCGAGGGCTTGGCGGAGCAGTTGAAGTCTGCCGGCCAGAAAGAACTGGACATCATTCTGAAGGGCGATGTCCAGGGCTCAGTGGAAGTGCTGGGCGACTTGCTGACCAAGCTGTCGAACGACAGGGTCAAGATCAAGATCCTGCTTAGTGGCGTGGGCGCCATTACCGAAACCGACGTGCTATTGGCCTCCGCGTCGAACGCCGTGATTATCGGATTCAATGTGCGGCCGGAGCGCAAGGCGCAGGAACTGGCGGAGCAGGAAAAGGTGGACATCCGTCTGCACTCGATCATTTACGAGCTGCAGGATGAAATCAAGCGCGCGATGACCGGACTGCTCGAGCCCATCATCAAGGAGACCTACCTCGGACGCGCCGAGGTGCGCGACACTTTCCGCGTTCCGAAAGTGGGTACCGTGGCCGGCTGTCTGGTCACCGATGGCGTCATCAAGCGCGATGCCGAAGTTCGCCTGCTGCGCGACAACGTGGTCGTGTTCAAGGGCAAGATCGGCTCGGTACGGCGCTTCAAGGAAGACGTCAGCGAAGTGCGGAACGGCATGGAATGCGGCATCTCCATCGCTAACTATGGCGACGTCAAAGTGGGAGATGTCATCGAGGACTTCGTCACCGAGCGGGTAGCGGCCGAAGCCTTCGTTTAGAAACGAACCGGACCTTCGTCCCGGAACTGATTTCTCCAAGCGAGAAGGCGGTTTCCGGGACGTTGTGCTACAGGACGACCAATGATTGCGTATTTCACGCTTGAGATTCGCATTGAAGGCGCGCACTCGCTCAAAGACAAACGTCAGGTGGTGCGCAGCGTCAAAGACGGACTACGGGCACACTTCAACGTTGCCGTAGCCGAGGTCGATGCCAGTGACGCCTGGCAGCGCGCCACCTTGGGCGTGGTCAGCATCTCCGGTTCGCGCGATTACCTGCAAGGCCTTATGCACAACGTGGAACGGTACGCGACGCGCGTAGCCAACAACAGCGGTGGTGAAGTTACAGATTCGTTTGTCGATTTCTTAATTGAGGCGGAGTTTGGTGGCCGTTTGACCGGGGAACCGTGATGGTCATCGCGGCGGCTTGACGAGTGGGCGTATCCTCTAACGTTCCCCCGTTTTGCCGGGTGAAGGAAAAATATGGAGAACCGGGGACAGCGGTACCATCGCGGTCGCATGGCGGAAGCCTTGCGGGAAGAGATCGTCGCTCTGGTCGAGGGAGAACTGGGCGATCCTCGGATTGGGTTGGTCAGCGTAAGCGAGGTCCACATGGCGCCCGATGGCAAGACGGCCCGCGTGTTTGTCGTCGCCGCTGGCTCCCTTGAAGAGGCAGAGCAGAGCCTCGAGGGATTGAGCGCGGCGCGCGGTTATATTCGGCATGAACTGGTGAGCCGCCTTGGTATCCGCCAGGCGCCGGAGATCATTTTCGTGCTCGACCGCTCGGAGCAGCAAGGCGGCAGGATCGAAGAGTTACTGCATCGAATTCAAAAAAGAAAGCGTTAGGGCCGAACTCGGACCACGGGATGCTGAACGAAGTTCTGAATCAGATCGGGCGAAGGCAGACATTTATTCTCACCTCGCATGCCCGGCCGGACGGCGATGCCGTCGGTTCGGCGCTGGCCTGCTGCCAAATTCTGCGCAGCATGGGAAAACAGGCAAATGTGGTCCTCAGCGACCCCGTGCCCGTCATCTATCGCCCGCTTCCGTTCAGCGACTCGGTTTTGCGAACCACCGACCACGCTCCCCAAGCCGAGGCTGTGATCATCCTCGAGTGCGACAGCGTGCAGCGCACCTGCCTCACGGGTCTCGAGCAGCACTACCTTATCAACATCGATCACCACTCGACCGCGCGCCCATTTGCCGACCTGAACTGGATCGACCCCAACGCTTGCGCTACTGCGGAAATGATCTTCCGGCTGGCGCGCGAGGCTGGGGTCAGGATCTCGCCGGAGGTGGCCACTTGCCTATACACCGCGGTGGTAGCCGACACTGGTTCGTTCTGTTTCCACGGCACCACGGAACGCACTTTTGCGCTGGCACAGGAGTTGGTCCGCTGCGGCGCCGACCCGGTGCGCATTGCGCACAGCATGTACTTCTCAAACTCGGCCTCGAAAATGCGTTTGTTGGGAAGCGCGCTCAGCACACTTCAACGGGACGGCAGTCTGGTGTGGATGCACGTGGACCGCGCGAGCATGGAATGCTGCCAGGCCAGCGAAGAGGATTGCGAAGGACTGGTGAACTACGCCCTTGCAATCGCAGGGATTGAGGTGGCGCTGTTCTTTCGGGAACAGCCCGACGGCCGCTTTCGCGTGAGCCTGCGCAGCAAAGGCGCGGTGAACGTGGCCGCCGTAGCTGTGGCTTTTGGCGGCGGCGGACATGAATGCGCCAGCGGTTGCGGCATCGAGGGTCCGTTGCCGGCCGCAACTGAACGCCTGCTGGCGCAGTTGCGGATACGCGGATATCGTGCCAATGTGCAGTAGCTATCGTTTGCGAACGGATTGCCATTGAAGCAGAACCGCAGCCTGGATGACCGCACCCGCCGGTCGGTAGATGTCCTTGCCCTCATCGCGTTCTGCGGATTTTTCTTCATCGCTGGAATACAGCTTATTGGTCTGGTGGGCGCTGACGAGCCGCGTTATGCGCAGATCGCGCGAGAAATGCTGCAGCGCCACGACTGGGTCACCCCGATGCTCTACGGCCATCCGTGGCTGGAAAAGCCTCCGCTCTTTTACTGGTGCGCCATGGTCGCCTACAAAGGGGCCGGCGGTGTCAGCGATTGGGCGGCGCGCCTGCCATCCGCAATCCTGTGCTCGCTGCTGGTGTTTTTCATCTACGTCTGGGTCCGCTATTTCCGGCGGGGCATGCAGCTCGATGCGGCGTTGATCACCGCGTCTTCGGCCATGATCATCGGCTTCGGCCGCAGCGCGTCCACCGACATGCCGCTGGCGGCAACGTTCACCGCGGCCATGCTGTGCTGGTACGGATGGCATTCCAGCCAGGACCGCGGCTGGTTGCTTGGGTTCTATTTGTTCCTTGGGTTGGGAACGCTAGCCAAAGGGCCCGTGGCCGTATTCCTTGCGGCGTTGATTATCGTCGTATTTGCTGTCCTGCGTCGCGACTGGCGACTACTGCTGCGCGCCTTGTGGCCTGTCGGGATCATGCTGTATCTCGCCGTGACGTTGCCGTGGTTCATCGCGGTACAGCGAGCCAATCCCGATTTTTTCCGCTTCTTCTTCCTGCAACAGAACCTGGCGCGCTACACCACCGCCGAACTCTACCACCATCATCAGCCGTTCTGGTACTACCTTCCAGTTGCGCTGCTGGCGCTGGTGCCGTGGGTTGTCTTTGTAATTGCGGCCGTGGTTGACGCCATACGAGACTGGCGCTATTCCGTCGAGGAGCCGCCTGGGACCGAAGACCTCCGGACCTTTCTGACGTTGTGGCTGCTGCTGCCCATTCTCTTCTTCTCGTTGTCGCAATCCAAGCTGCCGGGATACCTTCTGCCGGCCATCCCGGCGGGCACCATTCTGCTGGCGGACTTCATCCGGCGTCGCGAAGAGGACGCCGAGAAACCGGGTACGTGGCTGGCGCTACTGCACGCGCTGCTCTCGGCTGCGATGCTGGCGGCGGCGCTCATCGTTCCGTTCCGATTGCTGAAGCTGGCGCTGCCGCGAAATGCAATGATCGTGGCCGTTGCGTTGGCTCTGACCGCTGTTCTTGCCCTGTGGCTGAGTTTGCGTAACCAGGGATATCGTGCCCTGCGTTTCATTACGCTGGTACCGGTGGTGATTGCCTTTTCGATGGTCCTGCGCGGCACCGCGCCGATCATTAACGTGCTACAGTCGGCGCGCCCGGTACAATTGGCGATCGCCTCCCTTGGGGAGGTACCGACCATTGCGGTGTATGACGTTCCTCGCGGAGTGGAATATGGCCTGGCGTTCTACCGCAACCAGCCAATCTCCAACTACGAACGAAACGAAATTCCTGCTGGCGATCACGTGGTCGTGGCCGCCACTGAAAGCCAGAAGGAGCTGGAGTACCGGTTGGCCGGACGCCTCGTCACCCGCGTCGGAGGCTTCGCCTGGCAGCACCTGGATTTCTACCTGATCTCCGCAAAGCCTTCCGGTCAGGCTCATCCTTAGCTAATGGCGAGCGTTGTTCCGCAGTTTGCCGGGCGTCGGTGAATGGCACTAGACTGACTCAGCGTATGGCTGCCGCGCACAGAACGGTGGAGGAGTATAGCCGGTTGCCCCGAGCCGTGGAGATTCTCGACCTCAGGCATTTCTCGTCTGCCGATCTGCGCTCTCTGCTCGACGAAGAAGTTGAGACCTGGGGCTCGCTGCTTTCGTGGGACTATCGCAGCTCGGCGGAGATGATCCTGCGCTATGTGGATGCCAAGATCCTGCCGGGCTACGCCGCGGTTGAACGTGGCAGCATCGTGGGCTATTCCTTCTTCGTTTACGAGGGGAGCAAGGGCGTGGTAGGAGACCTGTTCGTCTCGCCGCGCCGCAGCGACGCGCACCAGATCGAATTGCAAATGGTCGAGCACGTAGTCGAGACCCTTCAGCAGTCGCCCGGCATCCATCGGGTTGAAGCGCAACTGCTAACCCATTCGACGGGGGATATGGCAGCCCCGTTCGTGTCGTCGGGATTTCAACGCTACCGCCGGTTGTTCCTTTCATTACGGTTGAGCGGAGCGGACGCCCCGCGGATCTCGACGATGCCGGTGCCGCAGGAGGTGCACATCCGCCGCTGGGCCGAACAAGATTTCCAACCCTCGGCCGGCGTCATCACGGCTGCGTACCGTGCCCACATCGACTCCGAGGTTAACGATCAGTACCGCACCAACGCTGGTTCCACGCGCTTCCTGAACAACATCGTGCGCTTTCCCGGTTGCGGCGTATTCGATGCGGACTCCTCGTTCGTGGCCGTTCACCGGCCCAGCAACGCGTTGATCGGACTTATTCTTTGCTCGCGAGTCAAGGACGACGTTGGACATGTCACGCAAGTATGCCTGGTTCCCGAATATCGCCGGCAGGGCATCGGCGAAAGCCTCATCGCTTGCTCCTGGAATTCACTGCGCAATCGAAATTTCAATCTGTTGTCACTGACCGTCACCGAGGCCAACCATCGCGCAGTGGATCTATATCGCAGTCTGGGATTTGTTGAAATGCGAGTATTTGATGCGTTCGTCTGGGAAGGGTGAGAAGGCAGTTGTCAGTTGCCAGGTGGTCCGTTGTCGGCAGTCGTGGAGCAGTTACTGACAACTGATAACTGGCAACTAATGTTTAATCACCCACATCGCCCACGAGGCCACAATCACCCCCGCCGCAAACAGCACGAAACAGTACGCTCCATAGCGGAACATGTCCTTCGGGGTGTTGCGCTGGGTGATGCCGAAGACAGTCGACGCGCAGAGTGCGAACAGCAGAGCGGCGCTGTAATGAGAAAGTTCGAAGGTCATTGTTTCTTGCCGATCGCAATGTGGTAAGCGTCAACTGCGGCGATGACGTTCAGCAATCCCGCCACGACGATGTATTTGGTGCCGTAATCAGCCACGGCACGATGGATGTTGCCGGCGCCCCAATCCATCGACCTGGCGATGAAGTACAGCACTCCCGCGCCTAGATCGCCGACAAATCCCAGTATATCGAGCAGGTCGCCGGTGTTGAACTGGTAGACCTTGCCTTGCATGCCCAGGCCGGCAAAGAACATGATGAACACGGCCAGCATCAGCAGCAGCCCGCGAATCCAGCGGCGCTGAATGAAGTGCCCGAGGCCAGGGAGCAACCATCCGGCAATTGGCGCAATTTTCGTCATGGATCCCGCGGGAGTATCAGCGACCTTTACCGGGCGCTGGCTGACTGTGGCTACATTCTGCGGATTCGCCATCAGATGAGCACCAACTCATTCTGCACGCGGCCGGTCACCTCGCCCTTCCCGTTGCGGATCATCATATTGATTTCGCTGCGCACGCCGAACTCCGGCAGGTAAATCCCTGGCTCAACCGAGAAGCAGGTATTGGGCAGGATCTCGCGGTCGTCCTTAGTCTCGAGATTATCAAGGTTCGCGCCGTTCGCGTGAATGTCGCGGCCGATCGAGTGTCCGGTGCGATGGATAAAGTACTGCCCGTATCCTTTGCTGCTGATAAATTCGCGCACCGCCTGGTCCACTTCCCAGCCGTGAATTTTCTTCTTCGCCTCGAAGGCCTGCTGGACGGTGCGAATGCCGACGTCACGTGCGTCGCGCACGATCCCGAAAACTTCGCGCTGCTGCTCGCTCGGTGTGCCGATCACACCAGTCCAGGTGATGTCGTAATAGACCGAGTCGGGCGCATCGCACTTCGCCCAGATGTCGAGCAGTACGAAATCGCCTTGGCGCACGGGCGCCGAGGTCGCGGAAGTCGGCTCGTAGTGCGGATCACCGCTGTGCGCGTTGACGCTAACATTGGGCGGATCCTCGGTCATGAGGTTCTCGCGCTTGAACGCCTCCAATATCCACTGCTGCATCTCGAACTCATTCGTGCCGCCATTGCGGGTGCGGCGTCCGATCTCCTGGAAGAACGCTGCCGTGATCGTGTCCACCGCGTCGCGTGCCTTGAAGTGCGAAGCCATCTGTGCTTCGCTCAGCGTGGCTTCGAAGAGCGCCACCAGGTTCGCCGAGCTGACAATCTCCTTTCCGAAGCCGCGCACCAGCTCCAGCATGCCCCCGTCCACCAGCGAGATGTAGGGAATCTGGTTGTTCGGCGAGTACTGCATTAGCACAGAGTGATACGGCTTGAGCATCGTCTCCAGGTTCTGCCACAACTCCTGCCACGCCGAATATTCCAGCCTCTTGCCGGGCAGCGAGTCGAGGTGGTGGCTCTCAATGCGGTGTACCAGCTTCACCGGTTCGCCGTTGGCGGGAACCACGTAGAACCAGCGGCGAGTGACCATCATCTTCTCAGGCAGGCCGAGCAAGTGATAGGCGATGGGATCGCGGTGATGGTGATCGTAGAAAAGCCAGCAATCGTTGTGGCTGTCGCGCAGCGCAGCCTGAATAGCAGATAAATTCATGCGTGATCTATTGTAAACGACGAATCTAAGAAACACCTGAGCCGCGGACTTACAAGGATGAACGCGGATCTCAACTCTCTTGTTTCTTTTGTCTGATCCGCGATAGTCCGCGTGAATCCGTGGTTGACTTGGTTTTGAGCAGTCGCTGTCGTGTGGTGACCGGCAGCGTCTCGCACGCCGTCCGCAGTACCAGCCGCGGCGTCCGGTCGCGGATGGTCATCAGGTACTCAACGGTTTGCTCCGGATTTGCCTTCGCCGCTTCGCGCAGTAACCAGCCCAGGCCCTTCTGCACCATATCGTCGTTGCTTGTCAGCAGCATCTCGGTGATGCACTGAATATCGCCGAAGTTCTTGTGCTGCCGCGTACTGTGGATGAGGCTCACGGCCGCAGCCCGCTGATGCCATGGCTTGCGCGTCTTCCTTTTGGCCCAACGGGGCGGCCGCGATAAAAGCGCATCGTCAGTGGCGATCATCGGACCAATGAGGTAATGCACCAACGCATCGTGGTCCGCCCAGGTGCTGATCCGGTCCAACCAGCTTTCGAACAACCGGAATTCCGGCTTGCCGCACTCTCCAGTCAGTCCTTCCAGCATAAGAACGGCGAATATTTTTTCTTCCAGCACGTCGCCGCGAAAGAGCTGATCGGCCACTTGCAACAGGTACTCCGTGCCGTGCTCCGCCACAATCGCGCGACGAAACCGCACAGCCACTTTGCGCAACTCGTCGGTGTACCAGCCACGCGACTTCACTTCATGCTTGAAGAACCGCTGAACCTCTTCCGTGTGCGGCGCCGAGCCGCCGTTCTTGATCACGGTTTGGATGTGCTTGGCGATGTAGGCGGGAGTTTTTTTCATGATAGCCATCTATCCACGGGTCAGTCATCTGCGGCCAGGGTCACCTCGTCTACTTGTGATGCCCGTACGAAGCGGTCATAAATCAACAGCAGAATCGCGGTGAGAACGCCTACTGCCGTAATCACCCACCACATCATACCCGGCTGGTGTTTGACCTCGCCGAAATAGTGGATAAGAAATCCGCCGAACTTTCCGCCGATGAATGAGCCGATTCCCAGCGGCAGAAAGGCAAATCCCATGTAGGTTCCCTGTTGTCCGGAGGGCGCGAGGCGGGAAATGTATTCGTAGTAGCGGGGCGATTGAGTGATTTCGCCGAGCGCAACCGCGATCAGGGTAAGGATCACACCGGTTACGGTCGGCCTGACGATCAGGATGATCCATGCCAGCGCGGTAACCAGCGTGCCGATGATGATGGCGCTGAAGGCGTGAATCCTCTGCGTGAGGATGTTGATCGCCAGCGTGAGCGCAATCACCACCAGGGGACCCGTCACCAGCAAAAGTTCTGTGTCGGTCTTGGGATTGATGTAGTCGTGAACATAAAGCGGCAGGGTAATGAACTCCTGCCAATAGACGATCCAGTAACCGGTAAAGATCAGCAGGAAGAGCATAAAGCGAGGATTGGTAACGACGGTCCAGAAATTTCTGGCGGATTGGGAGAGGCTGGTGGTTTGCACCTCCTGGGAGCGGCGCGGTTCCCGGAAAAACAGCAACACGGCAAGGAACATCAGGAAGACGCTGAGCGCTGCCACGCGAAATACGTTTTCGACGCGCATGCGTTGGTGCACATAGGAGGCGACGTAAGGGCCGGCCGCGCCGCCAATGTTCACCAGCGTGTAGTAGATGGAGTAGCCGATGGAGCGCACATTTTCCTTGGAGGCGCGCGCGGTGGTGCCGACGACACTGGGCTTCACCAGTGCGACCCCCAACGCCGGGAGCGTAAGGACAAGCGCCACCAGCGCGACCAACGGCACAGCGTCACGCACCGGCGCGAGCCACGGCGCTCCCAACGATCCCAACAGGAAGTATGCACAGCTCAGGATCAGGTAAGCCAGCGAAAGCGCGCGGCGGAAACCCATGCGGTCGGCTAGCGTTCCGCCAAAGACGGGCAGAAACCACACCAGTCCACCGAAGAATCCGGTGAGCGTGCCGGTCCGCTCTATGGGGAAATGCAGGACCTCATGGAGATAGCGCGCGAGCGAGGCAAACGCGGCGTAGTAGGAAAGCCGCTCGAACAACTCGCTGAGGTTAGCGACCCAGAAGGGACGCTCGAAGCCGGTGCGAATGTCGCGCCAACGCTGCGCAAAGCTCAAGATATTCTCCCTATCGGGACCCTAGTTGTGTGCGGCCCGCAACCTCTCTTCGACCTGCGCAGCGAAAAGCCCGTGTACGCGAATCAGCTTATTCCGGCTGTTTTCCCCGGCGGCTATCGTAACCGAGGAACGCGGTACATTCAAAACCTCCGCTAGAAATTCAACGCAAGCCTGGTTGGCCCGGCCTTCCACAGGAGGCGCTGTCAACGCCAACTTCAGCGCCTCGCCAACCTGGCCGGTGATGGCGTTCTTCTTGGCGCGCGGATGGACCTTTACCTGAAACGTCGCGCCCGTCGGCGTATCGCGGATGGGGATCATGGTTTTGTGCGCGTACCAAAAATTGCCGCGCCAAGGCGCACGCAAGTTGAGCCTTCTTCGATTGCGACTTCGAAATCGTGCGACATGCCCATCGACAGCACATCGAGACCTACGGATGACAGACTGCGCGAAGCGAGCCGGTCACGCAGCGTGCGAAGCTGACGAAAGTATGGACGCGCGCCTTCAGGATCGTCGGTGAATGGAGGCACGGTCATCAATCCGCGAATGCGCAGGTGCTTCCACTCAGGTGCGCCGTTGATGATCGCTTCGAGCTCGGGGGAATCCGGAGCGACGCCGCCCTTGGCTTCTTCGCCGCCGACGTTGATTTCGATCAGCACGTCGAGCGTCTTGCCCAGCTTCTCGGCGGCGACGTTCAGTCGTTGGGCCAGCTTTACGGAGTCGAGAGAATCAATCGCATGAAATATCTCGGCCGCCTTCGGCGCCTTATTTGATTGCAGGTGCCCGATCATGTGGAACTCGGCGTCGTCAAAGTCCGCCAGCCCGCCGATCTTATCAGCGAACTCCTGCACACGGTTCTCGCCGAACAGACGCTGACCAGCATCGTAAGCATCGATAATTTTTTCAGCAGGGAAGGTCTTGGTGACTGCCATCAGCGCAATCTCGCTCCCATAGCGGCCAGTGCGCCCAGCTGCACGCGCGATGCGGTCATTGATAGCAGAGAGATTGGAGGCGATGGTCATCCGCGCACAAACAGCAGGTCCCTCGACTCGGACTGAAGTCCTCGCTCGGGGATGACAGTGGAGATAAATGACGGCGCTCTACATAATCGCCGTCGGCGGTGCGGGCTCATCGGGACGGCCCGCGTTAGCCAGTGGCACACGCACCATCACTACCGCCAGAATCACCAGCACGATAAACCCCGAGATCGCATTCGGGTGCTGGAAGATCACGGGCAGAGGCCACTGCTTAAACTTGAATACCGCAATCACGATACCCATGAGCGCCTCACCGGCAATAAATCCCGAGGCGGTGAGCACTCCGGCATTTTCCACGCGTGCCTTCTGCGCATCGTTGAAGTTCCTGCTGTCGCGCATCTTGTCAGTGAGCCAGCGAATCATTCCGCCGATGAAGATCGCGAACGTGGTTTCCAGCGGCAGATACATCCCGACCGCGAAGAGCATTGGGCTGCGTACCTCGATCATGATCAGCCCGATGCCCATAAGGACACCTACGATTATCAGCGGCCACGCCATCTCGCCGCCCACGATGCCTTTGGCGAGCATGGCCATCAATCCGGCTTGCGGCGCCGAGAGCTGGCGGTCGCCGAAGCCGATACCGCCGCTGTTGATGTTGGCCTGATTCAGCAGCAGCAACACGGGAAACAGCGCGAAGCTGGCGACGGTCACGCCCAGGAAATCACCGATCTGCATCTTGCTTGGTGTGCCGCCGAGGATGTGGCCGACTTTCAGGTCCTGGAGCATCTCGCCGGCCACCGCTGATGAGACGCAGACCACCGCCGCAACTCCCAGCACGGCAGCCACTCCACTCATGCCCGAGACGCCGATGAGCACCATCAGCAATGCGGCGATGACTAATGTCGCCAGCGTCAGGCCGGAAATCGGATTGTTCGACGAACCGATCAAGCCCACCAGGTTTCCGGAGACGGCGGCGAAGAAGAAACCGATGATGATCATCACGATCGCGGCGACGATTCCGCCCCTCAGGACGCCAGCGTAACTGGTGTAAAGCGCGATCATGCACAGCAGAACGACGGCCAGTCCGCCGAAAACCACCTTTCCATTCAGATCGCGGTCGGTGCGGGCGGTGCTGGCATGGGCCGCAGCCGACTTCTTCAGATCAGAAACGGCGCGCGCCATGCCACTTCCCAAACTCTTACGCATGCGGAAGAGCGTGTAAGAGGCGCCCACCAGCATGCCGCCAACGGCGATAGGTTTAACAATGAACTTCCAGACTGCGTCAGCCTGGCCCGCCCAAAAGGCATTGTCGGGCGCAGTTCCCGCCGGCAAAAATTGCGCAACGAAAGTCGGACCGCCTAGGAACAGAATCAGCGGAACCAGCAAGCCCCAGGCTATAACGCCACCAGCGAAGTTAAGCGACGCGAGCCTGGGGCCGATGATGTAGCCGACGCCAAGGTACGCGGGACTGACAGCGGGAGCCGACATCGTCGTCACCGCACCGGCACTGAGCTTCGGAGATGTCACCTCGCGGCCCAACCGCACGAAGCTCTTTCCCAGTTGGCCGACGTTGAGGATGAAATCCTTACTGGAGTTGAACAGATTAAATTGTCCCAAGAGGTAAATCAGGCCGCCAAATCCCATGTTCGAGAACAGGATTTTCGCTGCGCGGCTGCCCTGTTGCCCGGCTTTATGGATCTCCGATGCCGCCACCGATTCGGGGAAGGGAAGCTCTGGGTCTTCGACCATCACTCGACGGAGCAGGGTGACGAACAGAATGCCCAGCGCTCCTCCCACCAGCATCAGCAACGACGATTTCAGATAGGCGTGCTCAAAATCGAAGACCGGCCACGCCCCGGAAATCACGAAAGCTGGAATGGTAAAGATGGCACCTGCGGCGACCGATTCACCGATGGAGCCGATCGTTCGCGTCATGTTCTCTTCGAGCAGCGAGCCTCGCATGACGCGCAGCAGGGCCATGCCGATGACGGCTGCCGGATAGGTGGCGGCGATGGTCATGCCGGCGCGCAGGCCGAGATAGGCGTTCGCCGCGCCGAGGATGACGGTCAGAATCAATCCCAGCAACACGGCACGGAGTGTGAACTCCGGCATGTCCGTGTTATCGGGAACGTAAGAGCGGAACTTTCTTGGCGGTGCTGTAACCGTAGTACTCATGTAGGAAGCCTCGGGCAGTGCGCGAATGGGCGACGGCGCAAGTTAGCACGTTCGCTCCACTTGTTACAAGTGCAGGCGGACTAGACGGGAGGGCGAATCTTGTGCGGCTTGGATGAAATCTCGGTGAAGCCCCGGCTTGGCACCCCTTTTGGCATTGCACCCATACATCGAAGTACATATACTGTTCAGTCACGGTGCTTCGGGACCGGACAGGCGCCAACCAGCGCGTCTCTGGGGCCCGGCAGCACCGGCGACAGGGTGCAACTTATGCGCAGAATTTGCGCGTAATGAGGTGGTTGGAGGTCGTCTTCACCAGTCGTGAGACGCTAGAAGGAAAACGACGAGAGCAGCGCGCCGAGCAACGTGCCGTCCTCGTCGCGCCTTTGCAATCCCTTCTGCGAAACGTTTTTTCTGTCCTTTCCCCATCCGATTGTGGGCTCTGCAATACTCCGCTCAACAACATTTCCCGAATTCCTGTCTGCACCGAATGTATTGCGGCCATCGATCGGGTGCGCGAGCCGCAATGCGTGGTTTGTGGTGACCGCCTGACGAGCGCGCAATTGCTGGTGGGCGATGGCCGTTGCCACTATTGTCGCGACTTCGCACCCGCTTTCGCGCGCGCTCTGTCGTTCGGCGAATACGAAGGCGCCCTCCGCGGTCTCATCCATCTGCTGAAGTACGAAGCGGTTCTTCCGGTTGCCTCTGTGCTGGGCGGCATGATGGCCTCTGTCATAGCGGAGCTACTCGCCGGTTGCGGAGACTCCGTGCCGCTCATCGTTGCCGTCGCGCTGCACAAGAGCAAATGCAACGAGCGCGGATTTAATCAGGCGGAACTGATCGCGCGCGCCGCGGTAAAACGGCTGCCGCGGCGGCTGGAGCTAGTCACCGGCGTGCTGGTCCGCCAGCGCGCAACCATTTCACAAGTGGGGCTCACGCGGAAACTGCGTATCGAGAACATGCGCGACGCGTTCCAAGTTCGCGACGCCCAAATTCTGCACGGCCGAACCGTGATCGTAGTGGATGACGTCATGACGACGGGGACCACGCTTTCGGAGTGTGCCCGGGTGCTCAAGGAGGCTGGCGCTGAGCGGGTGTTCGCGGCGACTGTGGCGAGGGCGTTCCAGGGAGGGTCCTTGTCCGAGAGCGTGTTCCACGTGGAACAACAACCGGTTGTCCATGCGGAAGAGGAGGTAAACGAAGCGTTGGCGGTTACGGCTTCGGTGTAACGAGTATGTCGATGTCGGCCCATAGCGCAGCGTCACGATACGGCAAGTCCCTTGCCGGTTGCATGCATCATGCCCGCGTGGCTTGTGATGAACCGCCCCAGTGGGCGGCATTGCATGCCCCGGTGCTGGTGTTGAACGCGTCGTATGAACCGATCAATGTTTGCGCCGCGCGCCGCGCCATCATCCTGGTGCTGAAGGGCGTGGCCATGATGGAAGAAGCCAACGGACACTACTTGCATGCCGCGCGGATTGCCATACACGTGCCGTCAGTCATCCGCCTGCTGGAGTACCGTCGCATCCCTCACCAGACGCGCGCTTTGTCGCGCAAGAACATCCTGCTCCGCGACCGCAACACATGCCAGTACTGCGGCAAGATTCTGGCCGCCGGCGAATTGACCCTGGATCACGTCATCCCGCGCTCGCGTGGCGGCGCCTCCACCTGGGAGAACCTGGTCGCCTGCTGCCACACGTGCAATCGCAGGAAGGGCAATCTGCTGCCTCACGAATCCAGCATGAAGCTTCTGCGGGAGCCGCGAGCCTTCAATCTGCATACCAGTCGTCACATCATGCGCCTGATGGGCCGCTCCGACTCCAAGTGGCAGAAGTACCTGTTTTACTGAAAAGAGACATTCGTCCGAAGTTAAGTGCCGGCGGCTACGATCCCACGTATCGCGCGTATAGGCTGCGCGCGATGGCAGTGTCGGTAGTGCCTTTGATGATGGCCCGTCCGTCGGGGAACAGCGTCAGCTCATACGGCTCGCGCCAGAACTTCAGCACGAATTCATTGTGCCGCACTGGACCATGCGGGGTAAGCCGGCGACTGATTTCGTCGAAGTCGATGGGCCGCTGCCGCTCGTGAATCTGTACCGAATTGCGTCCGCAGAGCGTGATGTGCGGTCGTCCTTCGCCGGCGAGGTGTACGAAGTCATGTTGGTCGCAGGCCCGGCAGCCGGAGCGCGGCTTTGAGGTGCTGATCTCGGCGAAGTCGTTGCTCCACACGTCGTACGACAGAAGCGTGCGCCGGAGCTTGTCGTGAGCGCCTACCAGCAGCTTGATGGCTTCCGTGGAAGCGATTGAAGCGACGAAGTTCACGGCCGAATTCAGAATACCGGAAGTGTCGCAGGTCTCGACCATGCCGCGCGGGGAGTCAGGAAAGACACAGGCTAGGCAGGCCGTCTCGCCGGGCACTACCGTCATCGTGACGGTGTAGCTGGCGACTGCGGCGGCATAGATCCACGGCATTCCCTTGCTGACTGCAAAATCATTGATCAGATAACGAGTTTCGAAATTGTCGGTCCCGTCGAGAATAAGATCGACACCGTCCAGCAACTCTTCCGCACTTTGCGGTGTTAAATCAGCAGCGTGCGGCTCGACCGCGATTTCCGAGTTGAAGCTCTTGATCTTGCGCTCCGCGGCGATGGCCTTGGGCAGGGACTCGGCGGCATCGGATTCATCAAACAGCACCTGGCGTTGCAGGTTGCTGGGCTCGACGTAGTCGCGATCGATGATCCGCAGGTACCCAACCCCGGCCCGGGAGAGCAATGAAGCCAGAGCGGAACCGGTGGCTCCACAGCCCACCATGGCAACGCGAGCGGCGGCAAGCTGCTTCTGTCCTGCAGTTCCAATGGGTGGAAAGAGAATCTGGCGGGAATACCGTTCGGCAAATTCCAACGACTGCACCTGCTCCGTGAAAGCCTTCCTTGTTTATTATAGGGATTCCACATCAACTTCGCCGTCTTGGGTCGGGCGAGGGACGAGAGGTTACGAGGTTGGCAGGTGTATTGAAGGCCGGAGCTTGAGGGAGCCAATCACGCCATCGCTGTACAAGCTTGCGTCGCTCATCGCCCTATGGATGCTGGTTGTGTCTCTGGCATGGTCGCAGACCGCCCAGCCAGCTGGAACTCGCAAGGACGGTCTGGATACACCGCAGACGAACCTCGCGAATGGCTTTGGGGCGCTTGCCAAGTACGAGGGTGAGACTGTCCGCAACATCGAGTTCCGCGGGATCGCGGGCGCCAATCCGCTGATGCTGCGCAAGCTCCTGGCGCAACAGACGAATGAGCCGCTCGACCGCGACAAGCTGCATCGCAGTCTGCAAGCGCTCTTCGCGACCCGCCGCTTTGCTACCTTGCAGGTGGAAGCGGAAAACGTGCAGCAGAATGGGCTTACCCTGGTGATTGTCGCTACGGAGAATTACTTCTACGGCGACCTCAACGTAGATGGCACTCCTAAGAAGACCAATCCCAAGCCGCACCAGTTGATTGACGCCAGCAAGCTTGACCTGGGAGCTGTGTTTTCACGAGAGGACGTCGATCGCGCTGTGGAACGGATGAACAAGGTGATGGCCGATAACGGGTACTACAAGTCCCGGATCCTTTATCAGCTCAGACCAAACGATGAGACGAGACAGATGGAGATCGACTTCCATGTTGTAACGGGTGAATTAGCGCGCGTGGGTGAGGTCACGATCGAAGGAGACACAGGCATTCCGCCAGGCAAAGTTCGCAGCCTCACCAAGCTGAAGACGGGCGACAAAGTGAAGCAGGAAAACGTCACGCGAGCGCTGGAACGACTGCGCAAGAACTACCAGAAGAATAACCATCTGGAGGCGCAGGTTTCGCTGACCGAGCGGAAGTACCAGCCCGATACCAACCGGCTGAACTACTTCTTCAAGGTGGACGAAGGCCCGACCGTGGCCATCACGACGGAAGGCGCGAAGATCAGCAAGGGACAATTGAAGAAGCTGGTTCCGGTTTACCAGGAGAATTCAGTGGATGACGATCTGCTGAATGAAGGGCGCCGAAATCTCCGCGACTACCTGCAGATCCAGGGATATTTCGACGCAAATGTGGAGGTTGAACGTCATCCAACCCCAGCGGAGAACCACCTCAACATTCTTTATGTCATCGACCCGGGCGATCGGCACAAGCTGGTGGCGGTCAAGGTGGAAGGCAACAAGTACTTCGACACGGAAACCATCACCGAACGTATGACGATCCAGCCTTCCAGCCTGTTGCTAAAGAACGGCCGCTTCAGCCAGAGACTGATGGCGGCAGACTTGGAGTCCATCAAGAATCTTTACCAGTCGAACGGGTTCCTAGCTGTCAGGGTAAACGCAGATCTACAGGACGACTATGAGGGCCGAAAAGACCAGATCGCGGTGCTGATCAAAATCGACGAGGGTCCGCAGACGCTGGTGAACTCACTGCAGTTGGCGGGGAACCACAGCTACACACAGGATCAATTACAGCGATTGTTGAGCAGCCTGCCGGACCAGCCCTACAGCGATGCGAATGTCGCCGATGACCGCGATAATGTCACCCTTTTCTACTATAACCACGGCTTCCCAAATGTGCAGTTCGAGGCTGCGGCAGCCTCGGCTCCGGGTGAGCCGCAGCGCATGAACGTGGTTTACACGATCACTGAGGGGCAACAGGTCTTTGTAGATCGAGTGATTGTGACCGGGCTCGAGTTCACCCGTCCTTACATTGTGGACCGCCAGATGCGCATTCACGACGACGATCCCTTGAGCCAGAGCCGAATGGTGGCCTCTCAGCGGCGGTTGTACGACCTCGGCTTATTCAACGAGGTTGACATGGCCGTCCAGAACCCGGATGGACAAGAGCCTTCTAAAGACGTCCTCTTCAATCTGCAAGAGGCGAAGCGCTGGACCTTCCGCTATGGCGCCGGAATCGAGTTTGCGACCGGCAACATTCCCACCACCAGCAACCCGCAGGGAAGTACCGGAGTCAGCCCAAACGGAGTGCTGGAAATCACCCGTCTGAATATGTTTGGCCGCGACGAGACGCTCACCTTTCGGGGCCGGCTTGGTCTGCTGACCCGGCGCGCCCTGATCAGCTATGACGCGCCGCGGTTGTTTCACCGCGAGAACTGGCGCTTCAATGTCACTGGCTTCTACGACAACACCGCTGACGTGAATACCTTCACCTCGGAACGGCTCGCTGGAACACTTCAGGCGGAACAGAGGTTTAGCCGCACGACAACCATGCTGTACCGCTTAAGCTGGCAGCGTGTCTCCATCGATCCCAATAGCCTGGTAATCGATCCCACCCTGGTGCCTTTGTATTCAAAACCCGTACGGCTTGCAATTCCTAGCTTAACGTATTTACGTGACACGCGTGACAACCCCATTGATTCGCATAAAGGGAGCTATACCATCGCGGACCTGGGTCTGGCGACCAGCGCGTTAGGCTCGCAGGCGAACTTCGGAAAGGTGCTCCTCCAGAATTCGACCTACTATACCTTCAAGAAAAAATGGGTGTTGGCGCGGAATACGCAGATTGGGATCCTGCATCCCTACGGCACGAACAACTTCCTGACTCTACCCCCGTCGGAAACAACGCTGCCGTCGGAGGCCACGTCGGTCCCGTTGCCAGAATTGTTCTTTGCCGGTGGCAGCAACTCTCTCCGCGGCTTCTCCATTAACCAGGCCGGGCCTCGCGACCTCATAACGGGGTATCCCATAGGCGGCGAGGGGCTATTCGTGAACAACCTGGAAATTCGGACTCCGCCGGTGCCGCTGCCTTACGTAGGTGACAACCTCGGGTTTGTCTTCTTTCACGACATGGGTAACGTTTTCGCCACGCCGAACCAGATTGCAAGCGGGATGCTGCGGATCCATCAACAGTCAATCGCAGCGTGCTCCTCGCCGACCAGTACGGTGCCCTGCAACTTCAGCTATAACCCGCAAGCCGTCGGAATGGGCCTACGCTACAAGACACCTGTAGGGCCGGTCCGTTTCGACCTCGGGTATAACTTCAATCCAACGCGTTATCCCATCCAGGAAAAGGACGAGGTGGAGACGCTGCGGCATATCAATGTCTTTTTCAGCATTGGACAGACGTTTTGATGAGACGAATTTTCTATTTCACGATATGCATGATGTTCCTACTGCCAATGGCAGCGACCCCAGCTCTTGCCGGGGAGGTTCTCGATGGCGTTGTCGCAACAGTGAACCATAGACCGATCTTTCGCAGCGACTGGGACGAGGCCGTCTGCTTCGAACTCTTTATGCAGCGGAAGCCAGTCAGCGAAGTGACTGAAGCCGATCGAGTGACTGCCTTGCAGCGGCTGATTGACCGACAGTTGCTTACGGCCCAGATGAATGGCGCTCATTCCATGGAGCCGTCCGAAGACGATTTGCGGAACTACACTGCCAAGCTGCGTTCACAAGTCTCGGGCGGCGAGGACGATCAAAGCTGGCGCAGACTGCTTGCCAGCTACGGCCTCACCGAGGATGTGCTGAAGGATCACCTGCGGACCGAATTGCAGGTAATGAATTTCGTGGAAGTGCGTCTACGGCCAACTGTGCGGGTTCAGCCCGAAGAGATCGAGGCCTACTACAGGAACCAGTTGCTGCCTGATTTGCAGCAGGCCGGCGGCAAGATTATCTCGTTCAACGACGTGGAGCCGAGGATTCGCGAGTTGCTCACCCAACAGCACATGGACGAGTTGCTGGATGCGTGGCTCCATAACTTGCGGCAGCAGGCTGAGATTCGAACGAGCGTGCCAATTCCGGCGCTGGGTGCTCCGGCTGCTCAGTCCGGGGCTTCTGGCACTCATTGAAAATGCCCGAAAAGACTAAAACCCGACGCTCGCACACTCGCCTATGGATTGGGGCTGCAATCGGCTTCGTGCTGCTGGCGATCGTCGGCGCAATCACCTGGTATCTGCGAAGCCCGCGCTTTGAGGACGTGGTCCGCCGCAAAGTAATCGCCACTCTGGAAGATGCCACCGGCGGACGGGTTGATCTGCGATCCTTTCACTGGAACCTCAAGACGCTTGAATTTGAAGCTGACAGTGTGACCATCCACGGTCGCGAGGGACCCGACGAACTACCGTATGCGCATGCGGACCGTGCTCACTTGCGGTTGCGCATCCTCTCGTTTGTTGAAGTCCGCGTAAATTTGAAGTACCTGGGCCTTGAGCATCCCGTTGTCCACCTCATCGTTTATCCCGACGGAACCACCAACGCGCCCGAGCCCAAGGTGAAGCAGAGCAACGCGACACCCGTGCAGCGGCTCTTCGACTTGGCTATCACTCGCGCCGATCTCCAGAATGGCATGCTGCTGTTGAATGATCGGGAGCTGCCACTGGACTTCAGCGCAGACGACATCGCCGCAACCATGACCTACGACCGGGGCGAGCATCGTTATGACGGGAATGTGCGCGTTGGGAAGATGGACGTGAAATACCAGGACTTCCGGGATGTTCCCGCGCAAGCCGAGATGCAGTTCAGCCTCTGGCACAACACGGCGCAAATCAACTCGCTGAAGCTCACATCGGAGAAGTCGTCGCTACAGGCGCAGGGAAAGCTGACCAATTTTGATAGTCCCGCCATCGAGTTCAGTTACAACAGCACCGTGGACATTGGGCAGCTCGGAGCGATCGCGCGAGTCTACGAGATGCGCGGAGGAACGCTCACCCTCGGCGGATCGGGCACTTATTCGAATGCGAATTATGCTTCGCGCGGCAAACTGGCGATTCGCGGCTTCGAGTATATCGAGGAAGGTGTCGTGCTGCACAACGCAACTGCGAGCGCGGATTTTTCCCTCGACAAACATCGTCTTTCGCTCACCCGCACTGCCTGTCGTTTGCTGGGCGGTGAACTGGCCGGCGATGCCGAGGTCAGAAATCTCTTTCTGACGGCTTCCAGCGGCACGACACCGGCGCCGTCCAAACCCGCCCAATCGGCTGGCGAGCGCTCCACAAAGAATGGTGCGATTCTTGAATCGCACAACTCGGTGACCACAAGAATCAGCGGTCCAGGACCGCAGCAGGGAACTGCCCGGCTGCGCGTGAGCGGAGTATCGCTGGCGGAATTGGCCAGCGCGCTCTCCACCAAGTCGTTGCCATTCGAGAAGCTGAATCCCGTGGGCAGTGTGGGCGGGAGTGTTGATCTGGCATGGACACGATCTTTGGCGGACGCGCACGCCGATGTCGCACTCGATATTGTTTCTCCCATGCAACCAGCGGGGGGCGATTTGCCGGTGAGCGCAAACCTCCGCGGCCGCTACAACGCCAGGCCTCAGGTAATGGAGCTTTCAACCTTCGATCTGACGACTCCGCACACGCACCTGAACGCGTCCGGCATACTAGGCAAAACTTCCGCCGATTTGAAGGTGGTCTTCAGTGCGACCAGCCTGACCGAACTCCAGCCTTTCGTGACCGCTCTCGGCTACGTTCCAATGACGATCGAGCTTGCGGGAGAGGCGAACTTCAACGGGACGGTCAGCGGCAGGCCGGCGGACTCACGGATTGCGGGCCACCTGGAGGCCTCCAACTTCACTTACATTTACGCCCCGCCCCCGAAGACTGAGGAGCATCCGGTGCATCCACCGCCAAAGAAGGATTCGTTCTTCCATGCGGCATCGCCGGCTCCGGGCGAGCCACCACCACAGGCGGCGCCGCAGGCCAGACGCATTCATATCGACCAGTTGTCAGGCGACGTGCAGTATTCGTTGACGGAAGTTGCCCTGCACCACGCAATCATTCAGGAGGGAAGCGCCCGTCTCAACGTGGATTGGACGGCCACGCTGTACAACGGCAGCTTCACGGACGATTCGCAGTTCCAACTTCAGGGCGCGGTGCACAACGCCGATGTGGCGGAATTGCAGCGTGCCGCCGGTCTCAATTATCCCGTGAGCGGCACGCTGAACCTCACCGTGGAGGCGGCGGGGACGGAGGCAAATCCTCACGGGCAGGGACAGTTCTCGCTGACTGCGGCACAGGTTTGCGGACGGCCGGTCAAGTCAGTCAGCTCGAACCTGGTGTTTGCCGATCATGAGGCGCAACTGAAGCAAGTTCGGCTACAGGCTGCCGGGGGCGTGATTGCAGGCTCTGCTGAATACAATTTCGCCAGTAAATCGCTCGGCTTCGACCTGAACGGTGTGAGCCTCGACATGGCAGAAATTCCCGAGCTGCAAACCGCCCGCTTGCGGACCGCAGGGGTCGTCAGGTTTGCGGCCAAGGGTTCAGGTACGATCGACGAACCCGTTATCAACGCCCATCTTCAGGTGAACAACCTGGTGCTGAACGGTGAGCCGGTTGGAGCGCTCACGGCCGACGCGGTCACGCGCGGCCGCCAACTTCAGCTCACGGCGCGCTCCAACTTCCCCAAGGCGAACTTTTCTCTCGACGGCAATGTTGAACTGCGTGGCGACATGCCCGCCAAGATGACCATGCAGTTTTCCAATCTGGATATCGATCCCTTTCTGCGGGTAGAGGTCAAGGGAAGAATCACGGGACGCTCGTCGATGGCGGGGCAAGCTACTTTGACGGGTCCGCTGAAACAGCCCAGGCTTCTAAGTGGCAGTTTCAGAATCGACCAATTCAGTGTGGAAGTGGAGAAGATACATATTGCAAGTGACGGACCCATCGAGTTCAGCCTGGCGAACCAGTTGGTCTCAGTGCAAAGATGCGCGCTGGTCAGCGGAGACTCCCGTTTCGCTCTGGCCGGGAACCTTAGTTTGAAAAACGACAGACGGCTCAATCTGCGAGCTGATGGCCACCTCGACCTGAAGCTGGTGCACACCCTTGATCCGGATGTGACTTCCTATGGCACTGTGAATATTGGAATCACAGTTGAAGGCGACACCACGAAACCCCTGCTGACCGGCCGCATCGAGATCGTCCACGGGGGCTTGTCCTTGATCGACTTGCCTACCGGTCTGGGCGATATCAACGGGAGCTTCGTATTTAGTCAGGACCGGTTGGAAGTGGAGCAGTTGACCGCCCGCACCGGAGGGGGCCTGATGACCTTTGGCGGGTTCGTCACTTATGGCCGAACCATCGGCTTTGACCTGACCGCCAACGGAAACGAAGTCCGCTTTCGCTATGCGGGTATCAGTGTTACCTCCGATCAGACACTTCGCTTCAAGGGAACACTCGAAAACTCGTCCTTGAGCGGCGATGTGACGGTCACGCGTTTTGCTCAGATCCCATCGACGGACTTGAAGTTCGCGCTGGCACAAACCAGCCAGCCAATGCGGCTGCAAAACCCGAATTCGCCGCTGAACGGCTTGCATCTTGACGTTCGTATCCTCTCCGCTCCCGAATTGACGGTGCAAACGGCACTCGCGAAGCTCTCGGGTGGCGTGGACCTGCGGCTGCGTGGCACTGCAGCGCGGCCCGTACTGCTGGGCCGCATCAACGTCGCTGAAGGCGACCTCAAAATCGCCGGAACCAAGTACCATCTGGAACGAGGCGATATCACGTTCACCGACCCGGTGCGGATCGATCCCGTGCTCGATATCGAGGCTACCACCCGGGTACGTGATTACGACATTACAATCGGCCTGCACGGAACGTTGGAACGCCTGACCACCACCTATCGCTCGGACCCGCCGCTCTCCAGCGAGGACATTGTCGCTCTGCTTGCGTTCGGACGTACCCAATCTGATACCAGCGGGGCTGCCACTGTGCAGGGCGGATTTGCCGAGAGTGCATCCAATGCCATGCTCGGGCAGGCGATCAATCAGACGGTCACAAACCGATTTTCACGGTTGTTCGGGGTCAGTTCGATCAGAATCAATCCCTCCGTGGGAGGGACCGAGACCGATCCCAACGCGCGCCTGACCGTGGAGCAGCAGGTTTCCAATAACGTTACGCTGACCTACATTACCAACCTCACCCGTTCGGCGCAGCAGGTCATTCAGTTCGAATACACCATCAGCAGCGAGTACACGTTTCAGGCCATTCGCGACGAGAACGGTGTGGTCAGCTTCGACCTGTTGATCCGGAAGAGGAAGAGATGAGGAGCAACTAGCAATTCGCAACGAGCAACTAGTGTTGCTGATTGCCAGTGTAGCCCGTAAGTAAGACTGTTTCGGTTTTCTAAATTGCTAGTCGCTAGCTCCTAATGGCTCAATGCTAAATGCCATCTTCAACCACCGTCATGGTTCGGGAACTCTGGAGGAGCAGCGCGCGCGCATGGTGGATGAGCAGCTGCGCTCGAGCGGCATTCGCGATTCTGGCGTGTTGGCGGCCATGGGCAAAGTCCCGCGCGAGGAGTTTATTGCCGGCGAGAACTTCAACGACGCTTATGCCGATCACCCGCTGCCCATCGGCGCCGGGCAAACCGTGTCCCAGCCCTACATCGTGGCCGCCATGGTCGAGGCGCTGGACCTGCGGCCCGGTGACCGCGTGCTCGAAGTTGGAACGGGCACCGGATATGAAGCGGCGATCCTCGGAGAACTGGCTGCCGAGGTTTGGACCGTCGAGCGCCACGAGGAGCTGTCAGATAAGGCACGGGAAATACTGGCGCGGCTCGGCTACGCGAACGTACACGTTGTTTATGGTGATGGCAGCCTCGGTCTGCCCGAACAGGCGCCTTTCGACAAGATCCTGGTGGCCGCTGCGGCGCCGCGAATTCCGCAAAGCCTGGTGACGCAGCTCGTTGACGGCGGCAGGCTGGTCGTGCCGGTTGGGAACCGCTACGAGCAGCAGGTGCAGGTGGTGCGCAAGGCGGGCGGCGAGACGGTTGTCACCGGGCACGATCTTTGCCGCTTTGTGCCGCTGGTGGGGCAAGAGGGATGGCAAGCTTGAGTTGAATTTCGAGAAACCGGCCCTTGTCAACGTGCTAAGATGTGTTCATGGCAAACACAAAAAGTGCAACCCTCAGTATCCGCCTGAAGCCGGACACCAAGAAGCGGCTTGCAAAGCTTGCGAAGGCTTCAGGACGCAGTTCGAATTTTCTGATCTGCGACGCGGTGGAGTCCTACGTTAGCGACCAGGAGGTCATGCTGGCGGAGGTCCGCCAGGCAGATCGCCAAGTCAAGTCGGGTCACTACATCAAACACCAGGACATGAAGGCCTGGCTCCTGTCCTGGGGCACCGATCACGAGTTGCCTCCACCGCGCTGCGTGTGCGGCAGAGTCCACGATGATGAGGCGTTGTGCCGGTAGAGATCGTCTGGTCTCCCTTGGCCCGATCGCGGCTGCAGGAGATTCGGGCCTATGTCGGGAGGGACAAACCGGAGGCGGCCGGACGATTGCCGACGCGGATCGCCGCTGTCGTCGAGGTTCTCAGAGATCATCCGCGCCTCGGCAGGGCTGGCGCGGAGCCCGGTGTCCGCGAGCTAGTCATCGGCGGCGCTCCTTATATTGTGCTGTATCGCATCCACCGAGAGCGCATTACCATAAATACGATTTGGCATGGAGCGCAACGGAAACATGCCCGTTGCACGCTCAAATGAGGCCAGCATTGGGTTTCCAGAATCTGCTACAAAGGGCGTCAGTGCACCAGGAACCCCCTGACTGCAATTACGATCCCGACACACGCCAGCGCCATACCCAAGTGCCAATACCTGCGGTTGCCCGTTAGCAGGGTGATGGAGGTGACGACCAGCGCCACTTCAAGGAAAACCTCGGCAAGGTCATAGAAGTCAGCGCGCCTGCTTTCCTCTTCCAGTTTGCTCTCAAACTCTTTCCCCTTGTCAAAGAGCTTCTTCTGGTCATCCTTATATCCGGCGGCATCGGCTTTAAAGTGTTCGTCGGCCTGCTTTGCTTTTTCCGCGTTCTTGCCGTCCATTGCCGCCAACAGTTCGTCGAGGGCCTCCAGGTTCTTAGCGCGTACACCCTTCGCCTGGTAGTATGCCCACGTGTCCGTGGCTTTGTTCTGCATCAGGATCTCTTCGGTGTGGGCTCGGTGGCCCAGCAGAGACACGATGGCCACGAACACGGCCAGTGTCGCGATGGTGATGCTGACCGGTGCTAGATGCTTCCTTTCTTTGCCTTCTTCCGCTGCTTCCTTCGCTTTGTCCAATGCTTCCATTTCTTCGCTCATGGGACTCCGTTAGCAAATCAGTGCCTAGCGTTTAGCACTCAGCTAGAACCACAATACCCTAACAGACCAAATGCCAAATGCTAAGTGCTAACTGCCTTCCCGAAATGCCGCAAGATGGCACCTGCCTGGGGACGGCTGACGACCGACGTCAGCGCCGCGGCGTCGGCCTCCTTCACGGCTTCTAGGCTACCGAAGTGCTGCAGCAGTCGCCTGGTCGTGCGTTCGCCGATACCAGGAATGTCGAGCAGTTCGGTCTTGCGATCGCGCATCTGCCGGCGCTTGCGATGGAAGCTTACCGCAAACCGGTGGGCTTCATCGCGCACCTGCTGCACCAGATGCAGCACCGGAGAATGGTGGTCGAGCACAATCGGCTCGTCCTCCTGGCTGTGCACGTAGATGATTTCCTCCCGCTTTGCGATGGCGGCCAGCGGCTGGTTGGTGATGCCCAGCGACTCCAGCGCCTCCGCCGCCGAGTGCAGTTGTCCGATACCACCGTCGATGAGCACCAAACTCGGCATCCTCTGTTTCTCGTCCTGCACGCGCTTGTATCGGCGCGTGACTACCTCGCGCATAGAGGCGAAGTCGTCCACTCCGGCAACTCCTTTGATGATGAACTTGCGGTAATCGGACTTCTTCATCTTGCCATCTTCCCAAACCACCATCGAAGCGACTGTCTCCGCGCCCTGGATGTGCGAAATGTCGAAGCACTCGATGCGCCTGGGCAACTCCGGAAGCATAAGCGCGTCCTGCAACGCTTCCTGGACGGCTTTCGTCGCCGGCTTCATCACGCGAAATCGCTGATCATAGGCCTGCTTCGCGTTCTGTCCGACCAGGTCAACCAGCGAGCGCTTTTCGCCGCGCTGCGGAACATGGATCTGCACCCTGCGCTTGTGACCTTCAGAGAGAACTTCTTCCAGCGTCGCGCGATCTTCAAAATCGACGGGCACGTAAATCGTGTGCGGCACGTACTGCTGGTCGAGATAGACTTGCTTCAGCAGCGCCGAGAAGAACTCGCCCGGCTCGAATCCGGTGCCTGCTGCGGTCTCGCTGAGGTCTTCCCAGAAGAACTCCCGCCTATCCACGATCTTTCCGCCGCGCATGTGGAAGAGGTTTACCGCCACCAGCTCGTCCTCATAGTGATAGCCGAATACATCAGCATCATCACCTTCAACCGCCGCGATGCGTTGCTTCTGCTCGAGCAGATCAATCGTCGAGATCAGGTCACGATATTTCGCCGCTAGCTCGTACTGCTCACGCTCCGCGGCCGCCATCATGCGTTGCTGCAAGGAGCGCGACAGATCGGTGCCGCGGCCCTCCAGAAACAGCTTCACGTCATGCACCGCTTCGGTGTAGAGCTCCGGTGTGGTAAGCCCTTCCACGCACGGTCCCAGACAGCGGCCAATGTAAAACTGCAAGCACGGCCGTGGATAGTAGCGGTTGAGGTCGAGTTTGCACGAAGGAATCAGGAAGTGCCGATGGATAAGATCCACGATTCGGTACGCCAGGCTTGTGGGAAAGAACGGCCCGTAATAAAGCGATCCGTCTTTGCGCAGGCGCCGCGTCGGATACACCCGCGGATAGCGTTCGCTGATGGTGAGCTTGATATAGGGATACGTCTTGTCGTCGCGCAGAAGTATGTTGTAGCGCGGCTTCTTCTGCTTGATGAGGTTGTTCTCGAGCGCGAGCGCTTCCTTTTCGTTGTCAACCACGATGTAGTCGAGGTCGACGGCTTCGCGCAGCAGCGTGTCAGTCTTGGCGTTCTCGGCTGCCCCTTCCAGAAAATACGAACGCACGCGGGCGCGCAAGTTGTTGGCCTTGCCCACATAGATAACCTCGCCGTCCAGGTTCTTGTAGAGGTACACGCCGGGCGAGGCGGGCAGCGTTCGAATTTTCTGATGAAGATCCATTCAGCTTGAACTAATAGAGTAGCCGACCAGCCCTAGCCCCGCTATCGTGTGCGGGCGATACCTTTTTCACGGGTGACTTCCAGTACTCGGTAAAAATTCCACCATTCACGTCAGGATTGCCTGGTTCGCACCCGGGCGCTGGAAGGTGCTTCCTTAACATCTTCCAACTCGCTGAAACCAAACGACCAATTTCTTTCCTGCGCCTGCCCGCATGGCAGCCCGGTTGCTCTTATCTTCAAGGCGAGCGGCTGACTGCTAGCGCCGTGGCCAAAAACTTGGAAGGAGCCGTTTCCATGAACCGATTCTCCGTTCTCGCCGTGGTCGTAGCCGGCAGCCTGCCCTTTTCCGTTGGTTGCGCCACCAAGAGCTATGTCCGCAACCAAATGACCCCCGTGGTTGACAGGGTCAATGAATTAGATGATGTGACCGCGAAAAATACTCGCGACATCAAGGATACGCAGCAGGGCGTTCAGGAGGCGGACGCGAAAGCCGGGGCGGCCGATCAAAAAGCCCTTGCCGCCGGACAGTCGGCCGATCAAGCCAACCAGAGTGCCACCAAGGCAGGGAACCGGGTGACAAGCCTCGCGGGCACCGTGGAAAATCTCGACAACTACAAGCCGGTCAGCGACACGACCGTGCGGTTCGGCGTCGACAAGGCGCAATTGACACCCAAGGACAAGCAGACGCTCGACGAGTTCGCCCAGCAACTCCAGAACCAGAAGCACTACATTATCCAGATTGAGGGCTACACCGACTCAGCTGGCTCGGCTGAGTACAACTACCAACTCAGCCAGCGCCGCGCGGGCGCAGTGGTTCAATACCTGGCCGCGAAGCACAAGGTGCCGGTGTTCAAGATCTTCGTGGTCGGCTTGGGCAAGGACGATCCCGTTGCCGAAAACACCAACGCCGCCGGTCGTGCTCAGAACCGCCGCGTGGATGTCCGGCTGATGACCAACAGCCTGACAGAGTCCGCATCGGTGCAATCTCCGTAGCGCCAAAGTCTCCTCACTGAGGAGTCGATGGATGGGAAGCATCCATCGGAAAGAGGCCGTCCCGGCGCGGACGGCCTTCGCGTTTTGTTGTCTGGAGGTAGTGTCTCAGTTTGAAATTTGATGCCCTTGCGCCGCTCCGCGAAGTGGGGCACGATAGACGCATGGCCAAACGCCCGCGCAACCCGAACCAGCTCGCAAAGCTCATCGTAGATATTGCCATATGAGGCTTTCCGTCCTGCGAAACGCGGTTCTTACGCTAAGAGATGTTCAGTATGAAACGCTACGTGAAAGCCGTTCTGGGCGGACTGCTAGCGATCTTGGCAGCATTTGGTTGGCTTTCGGCCATTCTGACATTGCTGGCAATGAAAGGCGTTCCCTCGTCCTCGCACTTTTCGCGTCTAAATGGATACCACTGGGGGTCATCATATTGCTGATTTTCTCGGTCGGATTTTATTTAGCGTTCCGCGCGGCCTACACCAGAATTTCAAACTGAGACACTACCTGTCTGGAGCTCTTGACTCTTTTCCAATCGAAGAATGAGGCTGAAGTAAGCCTGAGGGGATGGCTGAGGAAAGCTCCTTTCTTGATTTGTATTGAACGAGTCTAGCAGTCGCCGGGGCGGTGGTAATGTGGGAATCG
>Ga0181532_10000463_pt1 | contig 42049 bp, 32 predicted proteins | sample PEATcosm2014_Bin_33_FD_119768 | JGI IMG/M metagenome (GOLD analysis project Ga0181532, IMG submission 119768) | Peatland microbial communities from MTU Mesocosm Facility, Houghton, MI, USA - PEATcosm2014_Bin11_30_metaG | ecosystem: Environmental > Terrestrial > Soil > Wetlands > Peat | place...
AGCAAATCACGCATCGTTACCGATGCATGCATCGGGCATGCTAGCCGTCTGAAACAGGCAACTGACGGCGGAAGGACTTTCACCTTCCCAGACTTGCAGCCATGTCGGCCGCTACCAACCTCTACCTGACATTTCTAGTACTGACGTGGCAGCTGGCCAGGCCGCGCTTTTCCAGATACTGCTGATGGTAGTCTTCTGCCGGATAGAACGTGACGGCCGGGACGATCAGCGTGGCGATCGGCTTGGAGTAACGATGCGCCTTCTCCAGCGATTCTTTCGAGGCCTGGGCCTCTTTGGCCTGCTCGGGCGAATGAAAGAAAATCGCGGAGCGGTACTGCGTTCCCCAGTCCGGGCCCTGGCGGTTCACCTGCGTGGGATCGTGGTTCTCCCAGAAAACTTTGAGCAGATCGGCATAGTGTACTTTGGCGGGATCGAACTCGACTTCCACGGCTTCGGCGTGGCCGGTGCGGTCAGTGCAGACTTCCTTGTAGGTCGGGTCTTCCGTTTGGCCGCCCGTGTAGCCGACGCGGGTTGAGGTTACACCCGGAATCTGACGAAAGGTGGCCTCGACTCCCCAAAAACATCCTGCTGCAAATGTGGCCTTCTCCATTGCGATTTTCTCCCCTTAGGACGATTACATTGGTTTTCTAAATTCTCTTTCATTTGATGACTAAATGCCAGGAAAGTCACAGACTTGTAAAATCAACCGGATCACCCGGTTGGCAATTGACGCTCCTCCCGAATCACGATAAAGTCGGAAGGGTTTTCTCAGGGATAAGCTTCGTGGTGGCATCGACCAGTCGCGTTCAAGCCGGACCAAGAATTGTGCAGAAAGTTGCACTCCTGGTCCTATTGGCGCTGACTGCGACCCAGGCGGCACTGGCAGTCTCCGGATTCGCGGAGCAGCGACGCCTCGGGTACCGCACCGGCGATCAATGGGAGCCCGCCATCGCCGCCGACGGCCGCGGGCATGTCTACGTTCTCTATCCGCAGTACGGGGCCGTGCCGGATTGTCCGAAATGCACTGCGCCCAGTGTCGCGTTGATCGTCAGCAGTGACAATGGAATTTCGTGGCAGCCCTCGAAGGCTCTGGCTCCCTTTTCGACCGGGCAGTTTGATCCGCAGATCGTGGTCGATCCGGTGGACCGGCAGACGGTGTACGCGTCGTGGATGCAGAATAACAAGCGCGACATCATCGTCGCCCGGTCGCTCGACTTCGGCCGAAACTGGTCGTTCTCCTGGGCAGAGCGAGGCCAGGAAGACGCCGACAAGCCGGTGCTGACGGTTCGTGGTCCGGATGTTTACGTCGGGTTCAACCACGAAGAGGCGTTCTTTGTTGCCGCCTCGCACGATGCCGGACAGACTTTCAACACGGCACAAGTGAATCCCAATGCTGCACCCGGATCGTCGCTGGCGGGCGGGGCCACGATTGATCCCGCGGGCACCGTTTATTTCGGCTGGACCGCCTATGCCCGCCACGAGATGCCCAGCCGCCCGGTCAGCATCTATGTCAGCCGGTCGGCCGACGGTGGGCGCACATGGGTCACGCTGCCGCTGGATATATCGAGCGCGCCTCCGGATTGCGACGCGCAAGGCTGCGAGACTGGCTATCTGGGCGCGCAGATCGCTCTTGCGTCGGACGCGGCGGGCGCACTCTACGCCCTCTGGAACGCGGGCAGCCTGAATGGCGGGCCAGAACGCATCTACTTCTCGTCGTCGACCACGGGAGGAGCAAACTGGTCGGAGCGGGCCAGCGTGTCCAACGCCGCTCCAGGCGTCGAGCATGCGTTTCCGGCGATCATTGCGGGCGTGTCGGGCGATGTTCGGATCGCGTGGATGGATGCCAGAGTCATCGAGGGGGACCATCCCAACCGCCGGCTGTGGAACACCTTCTACCGCAGTTCGACCAACGGTGGCGCCACCTGGAACACTGAGACCCGGCTCTCCGGCCCCGCCCAGGGCTACGACTACATTCTGCGAGGCGGCTTCCGCTTCCCGTTCGGAGACTACTTCGGCCTCGCGATCGACGGCGATGGGGCGACTCATGCGGTGTGGGGCGAAGGCCGCGATTACAGGTCTCCCGGTTCGATCTGGTACACTCGCGGCCGCTAACGCGACTTCGTGTTGTTCGAGTCTGCAGTCTTTACAAGCAGTGAAGCTCAGCAACTAGCGCGCCTACTCCAGCAGCATTCCGCCGATAAAGTCGGAGAGCTTTGCGACTTCGTGCTCGCTGCACCATTCCTGCAGCTCATCCACAATTTTTTCGGTAGCGCAGGGATCCCAATAGCTGGCGGTGCCGATCTGCACGGCGGTGGCGCCGGCCAGCATGAATTCGACGACATCGGCCGCGGTCGAAATGCCGCCCATGCCAATCACTGGAATTTTCACGGCGTGCGCCGCGTCATACACCATTCGCACCGCGATGGGCTTGATGGCGGGACCGGAGAGTCCCGCCGTCACGTTGGCGATACGCGGTTTGCGCGTCTCGGGATCAATGGCCATGGCCACGAACGTATTGATGAGAGACACAGCGTCGGCGCCCGCCTCCTGTGCCACGTACGCCATCTGCGCAATGCTGGTCACGTTGGGCGAGAGCTTGACGATCAGCGGGCGCCGGGCCACACGCTTGGCCGTGGTGACGACTTCATCGAGTGAGCGCGGATCGCTGCCGAACTGCAGCCCTCCGTGGGCGGTGTTGGGACAGGAAACGTTCAGTTCGTAGGCCGCGATCCCTTCCCCTTCGTTGAGAATCTCGATGGTCCGCTCATAGTCCTCGCGGGTGTAGCCGAAAACATTCGCCATCACAACGATGTTCTTGATGTCGCGCAGGTGCGGCAGCTTCTCCTCGAGAAAAGCCTGCGCCCCGATGTTTTGCAGGCCGATGGCGTTGAGCATCCCGGCCGCGGTCTCCCACAGGCGAGGCGGAGGGTTGCCAATCATCGGTTCCTTCGACAGGCCTTTCACCACAAAACCGCCCAGCTTGCTCAGGTGGACCACATCCTCAAATTCGGCGCCGTAGCCGAACGTACCGCTGGCAGCAATCACAGGATTCTTGAGCTGAATGCCGGCGAAGCTCACGCTGAGATCGGGGGTCATGGCTGGCTTTCTCCCGAGGCTGGGTTGCGGTGCGGGGGCGCGAGCCCCTCAGTCAATACGCGCCCGACGGAGTGAGTGGGGGCGTTGATGCCTAACAGCGAGGCCAGCGTAGCTACCATGTCGACTGGCTCGGTACTCTGCCGATAGGTTCCCGGCTGGAAAGGCAAACCGTAAAAGGCCAGCGGGACGTGGGTGTCGTAGGTGTAAGGCGTCGCATGGTCTGTGCCTTTGCTCGGCCCCACCCTGTAAATATCGGGAACGCCCATCACATACCAACTTCCTTCCGGTGAATAACTATTCAAGTATTTTCTCCCCAACAAGGTGTCGGGAGCTTCGCCTTCCGCCAGTTGCGACTTGGTGTAGTAGTCGCGCAACCCAGCTTGCTTCATAGCCTCGCCGACCGCAGTTTCCGCTTCCTGTTCCCGCACGTGAGCGGCGGCGAAAGCATCCTGATCGAGCCAGGCCAGCGGATAGTCCAGCTTCACATACGCCGCGGGATGTCCGGAAGAGAATTTTGTGGTCAGCGCTTTGTTCATCTGCGCCTCGAGCTTTGCGGCATCGAGGTTGGCCGCGGGAATGCGCAGTTTCTTCACCGCGTCGGGCAGGGAGGAAACGCCGTGGTCGGCCGAAAGAACAATCCAGACGTTGGCCAAGCCGATCTGGTGTCCGAGGAAATTGAGGAAATCAGCCAGCTCGCGGTCAAGATCGAGGGCCATCTGCTGCATTTCCGGGGAATCCGGCCCGACCTGATGTCCCAGAATGTCGTTGGGGGAGAGGCTGATCGAGAGCAAGTCCGTCGCCGGACCGCGGCCGATGTTCTCGTAGACCATCAATTCCTTGGCGAACTCGAACTCGTACTCGTTGCCGAACGTGGTCGAGCCGATCACTTCGTAGAAGCCGGCATCGGAGCCATCTTTGCTGGTGCGGTGGGCGGTCGAGCGCAGAACGCCGCCCTGCCCGTCCCTCCACTCGCGGTCCCAATATTTCTGAGGGCGACTGGAGTTGAAATCCTGTACCCATTTCGGCAGAGTGTCACGATAGTAGGTGGATGTGACCCACGAGCCGCTCTTCGGGTCGATCCAGTAGGCGGCATCTCCCGCAAAGCCGGCAGGCAGCACGGCGGCGCGGTCTTTCAACGAGATTCCGAAGACGCGAGACTTCCCCTGCGTTGCCAGCTTGAGTTCGTCCCCCAGCGTATCGGACAGCAGATTGTGCGGGGACGCGCCGGTCTTGTCTCCTGCGACCCCCACGAGTTTGGTGGCGTCATCTTCGACGGAGCTCACCATGTGTTTCTTCTTTTGGTCCCACCATTCGTTGGCGACAATGCCGTGGCCGTTGCTGTAGGCGCCGGTGAACAGCGTGGAGTGTCCCGGGGCGGTGCGGGTGTTGGCGTAGTTGTAGTTGCAGTTCGGGAAGTAAGCGCCGTGATCGACTAGGAAGCGGAAGCCAGCATCGCCAAATTGGTCGCGGTAGCGCTCCAGGTAATCGCCGCGAAACTGGTCAATCACGATCACGACAACCAGCTTGGGACGGCCGTTGTAGGCCGAGGCGGAGCTGGGGAGCGGGAGGGTGAGGAAGCAGCTGACGACCGCCAGCGTCAAGAACGAACGCATAGCTGCAGATCTGGGGGACGAACTCATCGCGAAGTTAGTTTACACAGACGGGGGGAATACGCCAAAGGAGCGATGACGTGCAGATCCGGATTCCTGTCGTCTCGCGCGAATCGCTACCCTGAAACGAACGGCGGCAAGGCGTGGAATGACTTCTGCACTTTCTCCGCTTCGCGGGAGGGCGGAATATCCGTTTTCGCGGAGGCCATCAGAATCGAGAGCGGCTTGCTGCGATCCGAAAGGCGGCTGCTGACAATTCGAAGGATCAACGCGATTGCGACACCGAGGACGAATGCTAAGGCTACGAAATACCACAGAGTAGGAAAACCGAGAACAAAGATCAGCGCGCTTCCTGCGGCAAAGAGCAGGCCAACAAATCCGCCACCAAAGGAAAGCTTGTGCATGGTAATGCCGGGATGACGTTTTTCCGCCATAGCACCACCTTTTCTACCTTCTCATCATCTTCTGCCTTCTCATCATCGCACCAAGGCATCCAGGACTCAAGCTGTTGTCGACAGGACGAAGCGGACGATCGGTGAAGACCGGTGAAGACCGTGAGGCGTGCATTCTTCGCCAGTTTTCCGATACATTAGTCATTATCCCATGCTTGATCTGAATTTCGTACGCGAAAACCTGCCCTTGGTGGAAGAAAAGCTGCGCCAGCGCGGCATGGATCCGGCTGCGGTGCTCAAGGACTTTCGCGAAGTCGACACGCAGCGCCGCCAGGCCATTACCGAGGCGGAGACCAGCAAGGCTCAGCGCAACAAGGCGTCCGAAGAAATCGCCAAATTGAAAAAGAGTGGCCAGGACGCCAGCGCTGCCATGGCTCAGACCAAAGATCTGCGAGAGAAAATTCAGACGCTGGAGAAGACCGCTACCGACCTGGATGGCCGACTGCGCGACATCCTCGCGGGCATTCCCAACCTGCCGCACGCGAGCGTGCCGATCGGCAACAGCGCCGAGGACAATGTGGAGGTGAGGCGCTGGGGCACTGCGCCCAAGTTCGACTTCACTCCTAAGGCGCACTGGGATTTGGGCGCCGAGCTCGGCATCCTCGATCAGGAACGTGCGGTAAAGCTTACGGGCGCGCGCTTTGCCGTCTACTGGGATCTGGGTGCGAAACTCGAGCGGGCGCTGATGAATTTCATGCTCGATCTGCACACGCGCCAGCATGGCTACACCGAAGTTCTGCCGCCCTATCTGGTGAATTCCGAGTCGATGTACGGCACCGGGCAGCTGCCCAAGTTTGCCGCCGATCTCTTCCGCGTGCCGCACGGCGAGAAGGACCTATGGCTGATTCCGACGGCGGAAGTGCCGGTCACGAATCTTTATCGCGATGAAGTGCTCGACCAGGCGCGGCTGCCGATCTCGCTGACGGCGTACACGCCGTGTTTCCGCAGCGAGGCGGGATCGTATGGGAAAGACGTGCGCGGAATCATCCGGCAGCATCAGTTTCAGAAAGTGGAACTGGTGAAGTTCACGCGGCCGGAGCAGTCCTACGAGGAGCACGAAAAACTGACGCACGATGCCGAGGAAGTTTTGCAGAAGCTGGGCCTGCACTATCGCGTGGTCACTCTGTGTACCGGCGACATGGGGCCGTCTTCGGCGAAGACCTACGACATTGAGGTCTGGCTGCCGGGGCAGCAACTGTTCCGCGAGATTTCGTCGTGCTCGAATTTCGAGGCCTACCAGGCACGACGGGCCAACATTCGTTATCGCCCGGAAGGTAAGAACAAGACCGAGTTTGTGCACACGCTGAACGGCAGCGGGCTGGCCGTGGGCCGCACCTGGGTTGCGATTGTGGAGAATTATCAGCAGGCCGACGGGAGTGTGATCATTCCCGAGGCGTTGCGGACTTATATTGGCGCGGAGAGGATTACGCCGAAGAAGTTTTAGGACTTCGGGTCTTAGGTCTCAGGTCCCAGGAAAACGAAGCTGAGGCGCTAAAAGCTAACGGCTGAGAGCTCAGAACTGCCTCGCCATTGCCAAGAGAGGGAGTGGTAACTAGACTTGCAGAGAGCAGAACTCACGACGACCGCGCCCAGCGCGCCCCTGCCCATGAACGCCATCTGGCGAACAATTCGCGGATACATTTTGTGGCAATACGAGCGGGGCACGCTGCACTACGACATCATGGTCACGCTGATTATTATTTTTGTTCTGTTCTCGCCGCGCCTGATCAACTTCAATGACAAACCCATTGCGCGGAATCCGCATCCGACTGATGTCATGGTGAGCGCCGATGCTGAGGGTCATCTTTTTTATCAAGTTGCGGCCAGCGCGATTTCGCCGGGCAATGACCAGTCGGTGCGCGAGCAGTTGCTGAGAATTATCGAGCCGATTTCGGGCGCGGTTTCGATTGTCAGTTATGAAACCGTTTCCGACCGCAAGGGACAAGTGCAGGGCTACAAGGTGCTGGCCAAGCGGGACTGACGATTCGTCCGAGCAGTTCGAAGTTGGATATGGAATGAAAAATTTCGCGCTCTTCCTGCCCATCGCGCTGGTCTGGAGTTTTTTTCACGCCGCGGCCGCGTCTCCGCAAGCACCCGCCGAATCAAGCCCGCTGGCCGCCGTTCTGAAAAAAATGGACACCGCCGCGGCCGGATTTCGCAGCACGCAGGCCGAGTTTGAGTGGGACACTTACGAAAAAGTCATCGATGAAATCGACGACATTCAAAAGGGCACGATCTATTACCGCCGCGCCGGCAAGGAAATCGAAATGATGGCCGACGTTAAGTTGGCTGGAAGCGATCCCAAGCAACTGAAGCCTGAGCCGAAGTACGTGCTCTTCAGCAAGGGCAAGGTTCGCATGTATCAGCCCAAGATGGACCAGGTCACGGAGTTTGATCTCGGGAAGAATCACGCCGACCTCGAGAGTTACGTGGTCCTCGGTTTTGGCGGCAGCGGGCAAGATCTCGTCAAGACGTTCGACGTCACGTATGTCGGCCCGGAAACCATCAACGGCGTCGCAACCGCAAAGTTGCAACTCATCCCCAAGTCCGAGAAGGTGCGCAATACCTACAAGCAGATTTTTCTGTGGATCGATCTCGACAAAGGGATCTCGGTGCAACAGCAAGCCTTTCAGCCCGACGGGAACTATCGCTTAGCCAAGTATTCCGCGATTCAGGTGAACGGAAAGAAGATCCCGGACGAGGTTTTCCAGCTAAAGACGACAAGCAAGACGCAGACGATTTCACCCGGCGGTTAAGTTGTTGAATCGAAAGGGCAAGAAGGTATGCCGAGAATCGCAGTCGGGGAGCTATACTGACCGCACCTTCAGTTGGGTTTATTCATGGCCAAGGTTTTTACGATTACAGTCCCTCCTAAGCTGGGCAATAAGCGCAGGGAGCGTACCTCGGATCCTCGATACGTGGATGGACAACGGCTGCTGGTCGAAGCCATGAAGTATTTGGCGCAGGCCGACCCGGTGCAGAACCGTCCCGCGATTGAACTCATCTCCGAGCACGTACGCACACGCTTCCGCATGAGCGACTCGCCGCTGGCGTAGTTCCGGCCTGATCGGAAGGCTTCATCCCTAATCAATCCAATAAATAAGGGACGGCTTTCGCCGTCCCCGGTTGAGACCCCTCTGCAAGCTAGAACGCGAATCGCAGTTCGAACTGCATGACGCGTGGGCTGGTCAGCATTTGATTGAACTTGCCGAAGCCGGTGATGTCAACCAGATCCTGATTGATAAGGGATCCGGCGGCATCAAAACGTACGGAGTTCGTCACGTTGAACACTTCCCACCCGAATCGGACCATTTTGGTTTCGCTAAAGTTCCATGTCTTGGCCAGGCCCATATCGATACCGAAGAAGCCGGGGCCGCGGAAGTTGTTGCGCTGGCCAGCCTCGCCTGGCAACGTCGCACGGAAGTTCGAACCGGCAAGTTGGCCTGGTCCGCAAGCGCATTGGATATTCGCTGGATTCGTTGGATCTTTGAACACTGTCGGATCGCCACTCGCATCCCGGAATACGCCGGTCTTGGGTTTCGGGCCGATCAGCACGGTCGAGCCTTCCAATTCGAAGTCGGTAGCCCATCCGGCGCCCGCTTGAACGCTGAAGGGGAAGCCACTGGTCCAGCGCCAGAGGCCATTGAGACCCCATCCGCCGAAAACGGCGTTGACGAAGCGGTTCGAATTGCTGCCGAAGTAGCGGCCTTTGCCGAAGGGAAGATCCCATACCCAGTTCGCGTTGAACTGGCTCGTGGTATCGAAGTCTGAAACAGCGCGCCAGAGATTCGGTGAAAAGGCATTTATCACCTGGCTGTTGAAGGCGAGGCCGCCGGACTCAAAACCATTGACGCGTTCCGCGTTTGATCCGACGTCAATCGATTTCGAGTAGGTATAGTTAAAATCAAACTGCAGGCCGCCGGACATGGCGTGCCGCAGACTGACCTGCAGGCCGTTGTAGTTGCTGTTGCCGCGCGTTTGCCAGCCATACAACGAGGAGAATTGCGGCTGGTAGTACTGGAACGGAGTTCCGTAGGGTTGGACGTAGCCGCCGAGGTTGTTGGAACCGGTTCCGGCACAGGCGGGGATACAAAATGCGTCCAAGTCCTCCAACGCCAGAGTCTCGTTGCCTAGTTCGCAATAATAGAGGTCGTAAATATTCTGGGTCGCTGACGGTATACCAGGAGCGTTCGGAGCACATCCCTGAATGCCACGGGCACCCGCCGCTTGGGGGAACATATTCTCCCAGTAGGGAATTTTGGCAATGGTATCTTCCGTGGCTCCCGCGTACGCCGCTTTCGACAACATCTGGGCAGCGGCGAAGTAGTCCGTTTTGCTGGCCGGATCGACCAGATCAAGCGGCTGGGAAAGATCGATTTCCTGGAGCAGGTGGTGGGCGAATCGTCCCGTGTAAGTCGCTTCCAAGACAAAGTTCCGTCCTAACTCACGAGTAATCGACAGATCCACCACATGGGAATACGGAGTCTTCAAGTTGTCGTCGATCCCCCAGGCAATCGCGAGTCCGTAGGTGCTGGGGTCAACAGAAGGCGTGTAGGGGAATCCGTGGGGAAGCGGAACTCCCGGACTTGGAGGAAGATTATTCGCTCCCAGCAGGCCGGTAAACCGAGGTGCGGTGTCTACGTTGAGGACGCCGGCGGGATTGCTGATCGTGGTCGTCAGGCCCCAGGAGCCCTGCCGGTCAAAGGTATTAACGACACCTTCTCCGAAGTGGTCGAAATAGAGGCCGTATCCCGCACGAATGGAACTCTTGCCCGCATCGCCAAAAAGCTTGTGCATGAATCCGCTCGCGGCGTGAGGCGAATAAGCTACGGCAAAACGGGGCGCGAAGTTTCTATAGTCCCAAGCCCAGTAGGGTTTCTTGCCATTGGCCTGACCGGAAAGATCGAAACTCAACTGAGGCTGGTCGACATTTCCCTGATACATCTGCTGCCAGCGGTTGGTAAACCACTGGTTCATATTGACGGTTGGAGACACTTGGTTCCCGGAACTCTCATAGGGGGGCTGGAGGAGCGAATAGCGCAGGCCGTAAGTGAAGACCAGGTTCGGTGTGGCGCTCCATTTATCCTGCAAGTACATTTCGCCTTCGAAGTTTCGGAAATGGCGCGGCACCAATGCGCCACTAGGGATAACGTTTGCGTTCTTATCCTGGTTTTGAACCGAGTAGACCTGACTCATGATGCCCATCAATTGCACGGCGGCGAAATCGTACGAGGTGCCAAAGGAAGGGTCAACAGCCGGAAAATTAGGATTCAGCGCCGGGTCTAGATCATTCGGCGGGGTGTTCCCAGAAATAAACGATGGGCTCATCCAGTACAGATTGGCGTAGCCTTCGGACAAGTTCTCGGCATTCGACTGGCGGTTGTTGTGAATCAATCGCCAGTTGGTTCCGAATTGAAGCGTGTGGTGCCCCTTGATCCAGGAGACATCGTCGATGAAGTTGTTGACGGGAACGTTGGTAAGGATCGTGGAAGTCAATCCCACAACGTCATCCAGGCCCCGGAGCCGGTTGAATGGCTGACTATTCAGTCCGGCATTTCCCACGCCCTGGCGGATATAAGCGTAACGGAAATTGTTGATCAGATTGGGCCGGATGATGTAGGTGTAGCCGCCGGCGATTCCTTTGCTGTTGTTGGTGATGACGCTGTTCGGAGGCAGGCCGGGAAATTGAGGCGGCTGGGACTCCTTGTCGTTCTGCAGGTTTCCGCGAACAAATAACGAGTGGTTGCCATCGGCCGATATTTTGTAGTCGAGCTTGAAGATATACGTCTTCAGGGTGGTGGGATCGTTTCCGGGGAACGTGTAAGCCGCCGAATTCAACCCGTCGCCCCCTCCGCTGGTGGAGTTGGGAGTGGGATATCCTGTGAACAGCGCAGCCGGATTGGCGCCGCCGAGGTTGGCGATGTTGCCGTTCGGACCAGGCCCCACCGGATTCCCCGGGGTGGGGGGACAGGTAACTGGCTGTGGCGGCGTCGGATTGGCGCAGCCCTGGTCCAGCGAAGTGATCTGGGCCTGGTTGATCGTAACCACGTCAAATCCTGCAAACGTGGTGCCTCCACTGACCACACTAGCAACATCGGGATTACCGGTGTAGCAATTCGTGTCGGGAGTGGAAACCGTCTGATCCGGGTTGCAGAGATATTGCAAATTGCCGGTGACCAGGCTCTGGGTCGGAATAACGCGAGTGGTCTGCAACTGGTCGGCTGTGTGTTGGCCCTCGTACGCCGCGAAGAAGAATAAGCGGTCCTTCTTGATAGGCCCACCAAAAGTGCCGCCGTAGGTATTGCGAAGAACGAACCCTGGAACATTGGGCAATCCGGCGCTCAGTTCAGCCTGCTTGTTGAACCAGTCGTTGGCCACGGTGAAGTTGGGCCGGTAGTATTCGTAGCCCGATCCGTGAAAGGAGTTGGTGCCGCTCTTGGTTACAAGATTGACCTGCGCGCCGGAAGAGCGGCCCGCGGAGGCATCGTAGTTGCTGGTGGTGACGCGGAATTCCTGCAGGGAGTCGAGGGTGGCGCGCATCGCCCCGGTAAAAGCATAGCCTTTCAGTTGGTCATTGTCGTCGAGGCCGTCGAGTGTGACGTTGGTTTGGTCACTGCGGGCGCCGTTGACCGCGCCGCCCCGGCTGTCATCATCCTGGTTCACCGTCTTGCCGATATAAACGACTCCCGGTTGCAAGCTGAGAATCGAAACCGGGTCGCGGCCTTCGGTCGGTAGATCCGTCAATTGCCGGGCGTTGAAGTTGTTGCCTAACGTGGCGTCCTGGGTGTTGACGACCGGCGCTTCGCCGGTGACGTCCACGATCACCGAGCCGCCTTGCACCTGCAATGACATGTTAATGGTGGCGGGGCTGCTGACCTGTAACACGACGTTCTCGCGCTTGGTGGTGGCAAAGCCCGCGGCAGTGACGGTCATGACATAAGTGGAGGGAGGCACTTCGAGGAACTGGTATGACCCCTGGTCATCCGTTTTGACGGTTCTCGAAAATCCTGTGGCCGGATTGTTGATGGTCACCGTAGCGCCCGCCACAACCAGTCCCTTTGCGTCGGAGATCGTGCCGTGGAGAGAGGTGGTCGCAGATTGTGCGGCGGCCAACGTGCCTAGCGAGAGGACGGAAATAATCACCACTGCCACTAGCCATGAGCTAGAACGCATAGAAAGCTCCCTTCACCCAAAAGGGCGTCGAATTCTGATTACGTCTGCCCAGGAGCTGAGAGACCGCGAGAGACCCTGGGGCCCTGATGGGGCGCTATTGTGCAACTTCACCGCCACAAAGTTCAAGCTGAATTTGCGGTAATTGGGACGCTGCTGAAACGTTTGAATACGCTATGCCACATACATCGCTTCCACCTTTGGAAGTTTATGCGGCCGGGTGGAAGAGCGCCGAGGCAAGAATCGAGGCCAGAACAATGACCACGGGATAGCATTCCAGCGTATAGCGGGGCTCGGGATTTTCGAGGGTCCCGAGGAATACGGAACGCAGCACCAGAAATAAAGCGAATAGCCCGATGCCAAAAAATTCGCGGCCGCGCAGCAGTCCGGCGGCTGCCAGCGCGACGTACGCCAGATTGATCAGGCCGAACCCGAGGCTGACCGCGAGCCAGAGGCCGTCATCGTTGAACTCCCACCAGCGTGGGTCGGAGGGAAACAGCTCGGTTCGAGGACGCACCCACATGTCCGCGATGCGCAGGGCGGGAAGCCACAAGTAATACCGGATTGGCGAGGCGTGAACGCGTTCCGCCGCCAAGGCTGCGAAGCGGGAGTCGAGTTCCGGAGTCATGTCATGGTCGCGGTTGTAGTCGGCGAACAGTGCGCTGGTCTGTTCCCGCTGCTGCGGGGAATCGAAGGCCCGGCGCGGCAGGCGAGTCACGTCCATGTCCGATCCAGGGACGTTCCAGTAGATCTCCTGCACCGAGACATAGTCCGCGGTCCAGGTCTTGACCCAGCGATTAAAGCCGGTCATGACTGGATCGTCGGAGTCCGTGGCGTAACGTGGTGCCAGAGGCTCGAAGCGGTGCAGCGTGTGAAGGTTTCGCAGGGTCCAGGGGATCAGCGGTGCGGTGGCTCCGATCGCGACTAGCACTCCAGCCCAGAGGATGACCCGGGGGGGGACGAATCGGCCGAGGTGAGTTGCTGGTTCCGTGCCGAGACTGCGCAGCAGCAGCCAGAGCACGTATCCACCGATCGCGGCGAGTAAGATCCCGCCATCCGGCCGGAGGAGAATGGCGGCGCCAACCGAGAGTCCGCACCCGAGCCAGACGAAGGGACGCTGAGCCGTCCGTGGCCTCGTGTCGTCAGCGGCTAAACCCGTGTCGCCCACTAAACCAACGAGGACCAAGTCCAGAGCGAGCGCGGTGAAGAAGATCTCCAACGTCTCCGTAAGAACCGCGGCGGCGTAGTTCGCCAGAAACGGACAGATCGCGGCCAGAAGGAATGCCGCCTGCGCGGCTCGCTCGCCGAACAGGCGCCGGGCCATATCGGCGATCAGGAAGCATGTAGCCAGGTCGAACAGCGCCTGCACCAGCAGGACCGCCCGAAAATTCTCATCTCCGAAAAGGGCGAAAATCGCCGCCAGAAACGCGGGATATCCCGGCAGACGCGATAGGGTCGGCATGATCACGCCGGAGTTGGTTATGCCGTAGATGCCATGCTGCAGCCAGTTTTCCGCGATGTTGGCGTAAAGGCGGGAGTCGTCCACGATTCCCGGAAAGCGCACCACCAAGAACAGCCGCAGGCCTAGCGCCACCAGGCTCGCCACGGCAAAGAACCGCGCATGCTTTCTAATTAGATCCCGCATCAGTTCCCGGGCCGGTTCCGGCACGGGCGAATGATAGCGCGTTTGCGGCAATCCCGGAGCCGGGAAATTGCATCTCATGACCTAGAGCAGTTGACCTCACTCTGCCTCACCGAGAATTGACCGTGTGCCGTCCGCGGCATACGATGAACACTACTCACCCATGGCTCAACCAGTTTTCTATGATCCGCGACGCGCCCGGTGGAAACGCCTGCGGCGCCTGGTCGACGTTACCGCCGTCTTGGTCTCCGCCTTGGTCCTTTTCTTCGTCTACACGGCGTTACGCGATGAGCCCCTGCCGGAACTCCTGTTCTCTCCGCAGAAGCGCGCGTTTAAAGCCCTGAAGGAGAGTGAAAAAGAGAAGGCTCGCGACCGCCAAAAGAAGCTGGCAGCCCGGTCCCACCGCAAGTCCAAATTGGCGGCGTCGCAGGTGAAGCTGAATCAGGAGGAAGGAATTCGCGCCGCCTTCTATGTGCCCTGGGACGCGGCGAGTTTCTCGTCTCTGCGCGCTTACGCCCGCCAGATCGACATTCTGTATCCCGACTGGCTGCACGTGATCACGCCGGATGGAAGACTCCAGGGCATCGACGATCAGACCAATAAGTATTTTGATGTCGTGCAGGGAAGCACGGTCTTGCCGGTCGACGACCGGGTCATGCCGTTTCTGAAGACGGAAGACCCCAGCATGGAAGTCTTCCCCATGGTGAACAATTCCGACGGCGCGAACTGGGTGGGAGACATTGTTGGTTTTCTGAACAGTCCCGATGCCCGGGCGCTCTTCCGCCGACAAGCTACGCACTTTCTTTCGTCGGGCCACTACCGGGGTCTGATGATCGACTTCGAGGCTTTTTCTCCGAGCGGCCAGCCTGGCTATGTCTCATTGTTGAAGGAATTGTCGGGCGATTTGCACGCTCGCGGAATGAAGCTCTACGTCGCGGTGCCGCCGCACAGCAACGAATACGATTATCCGGCGATCGCGACGGCAGCCGACGGCGTCGTGCTCATGAACTACGACGAGCACTATCCCGGCGCCGCATCCGGCCCCGTGGCCTCGCAAGACTGGTTCGTCCAGAACCTGACTTTCGCCAAGAGTGTCATTCCGCAGGACAAAATTATCTGCGCGATCGCCAACTATGGCTACGACTGGGTACTGAAGCCGAAGAAAGGAAGTTTGCCTCCGGGAGTCCATGACAGCACCGTCAGCGTACAGGACGCCTGGCTGGAGGCGCGCGATTCCGACGAAGACGTCAACTTTGATGATGACGCCATGAACCCGCATTTCAGCTACCTGGACGAGCACAGCCTGCGTCACGATGTCTGGTTCCTTGATGGTGTGACCGCGTTGAATCACATGCGATCGGCGCAGAATCTTGGCATCCAGACTTTCGCGCTGTGGCGACTCGGGAGCGAGGACCGCTCTCTGTGGCGAGTCTGGGACGTGCCCGGGGATGCCGGGGCGACCGACAAATTGCGCGACAAAGTTCCACCCGGCTATGACGTTGACATGGAAGGCCAAGGCGAAATTCTCCGCATCGAAGACGAGCCCGCCAATGGCAATCGCGATCTGACCATCGACGCCAACAGCGGTCTCATCACCGACGAAGTGTTTCAGAACCTGCCTGAACCTTACCGGGTCGGACGCTACGGCTATAGCCCGAACAAGGTTGTGCTCACATTTGACGACGGACCGGACCCGCAGTGGACTCCGAAGATTCTCGACGTGCTCCAGGAGAAACACGCGACTGCCACTTTTTTCCTGATCGGCATCCAGACCGACAAGTTCTCCGGCATCGCGAAACGGATTTACAACGAAGGCAACACCATCGGGAACCACACCTTCACTCATCCTGACGTCAGCAACATCTCCGACGTTTATATGAAAGTGGAGTTGAATCTCACCGAGCGGCTTTTCGGCAGCTTGATGGGGATCAGGACCACGCTGATGCGGCCGCCCTACGCAATCGACGAAGAGCCCGACACGGCCGACCAGGTACGCCCGCTCAAAATCCCGCAAGACATGGGCTACATTACCGTCGGCAATCGGATCGATCCCAACGACTGGAGCGATAATCCTCGCCGTTCCGCCGAGCAGATCTCTTCGTATGTGCTGTCGCATCTGCCGCCCTGCCGCCAGGAAAATTTGCGTTGCGGCAACATTGTGCTGATGCACGATGGCGGCGGGAATCGCGCTGAAACCGTGCGCGCCTTGCCCATGATCATCGACGGGATCCGGGCCCGAGGCTATGAGATTGCGCCGGTCTACGAACTGATTGGCAAGACCCGAGCGGACGTGATGGCTCCCCTGCCGGCCGGCGAACTTTGGGCCGCCCGGCTCGACCGGTTCGGCTTTTTTCTTTTCGACGCAGGAATCGTCGCCATCACCTGGATATTCCTGGTGGGTGACCTGCTCATGACCGGGCGCCTCATCTTTATTGGAGCGGCTGCGGTGTACGACCGCGTGCACGAAAAGATTTTCGGCAGGCCCGCCGAAGTCGCGTCCTACAAGCCGAAAGTTGCGGTGCTGATTCCCGCCTACAACGAAGAAAAAGTGATCGAGCGAACGGTGCGTGCGGCGCTCAATTCGAACTATCCGAATCTGCGCGTCATTGTCATTGACGACGGATCGAGGGACCGCACGCTCCAAGTCGCGCGCAAGGCCTTCGCGGCCGAGGCCGCTTCGGGAAAAGTTCTGATCCTCGCCAAGCCAAATTCCGGCAAGGCTGAGGCCCTCAACTTCGGCATCGAGCACATTGGCGATGCGGAACTCTTCGTGGGCATCGACGCCGACACCATCATTGCGCAGGACGCCATCTCGCGCCTGGTGCCGCACTTCATCAATCCGAAAGTGGGCGCGATCGCGGGCAACGCCAAGGTCGGCAACCGAGTCAATCTCTGGACGCGATGGCAGGCCCTGGAGTACATCACCAGCCAGAATTTTGAGCGCCGGGCCCTCGACGTTCTTGGTGCTGTCAGCGTAGTGCCCGGAGCCATCGGCGCATGGCGCGTTTCCGCGGTGCGCGAGGCGGGCGGCTACCACATTGACACTGTGGCCGAAGATGCCGACCTCACCATGGCCCTGCTGCGCCTCGGATACCGCGTCGAGTACGAAGACATGGCCCTCGCCTATACCGAGGCTCCCACGAATGCGAACGCCCTGATGCGCCAGCGTTTCCGCTGGTCGTTCGGCATCCTGCAGGCTGTGTATAAACATCGTAAAGTGGTCGCCCGCAAGGGAGCGCTGGGATGGGTGGCGCTGCCCAACATTGTCATTTTCCAGATTCTGCTGCCGCTGGTTTCGCCGCTCATCGACATCATGTTCGTGGTGGGCACGATCTGGTATTACATCCAGAAGCATTTCCACCCGGACTCGACCGATCCCGCCGACTTCCACAAGTTGGTGCTGTTCTTCTTTGCGTTCCTGGTGATCGACTTTATCGCCTCGGCAATTGCGTTCGCCCTCGAGCGCAGTCACCCCGACGACAAAGAAGACGTCTGGCTGCTCAGCCAGGTCTGGCTGCAACGCTTCGCCTATCGCCAGTTATTTTCGATCGTGCTCTTCAAAACTCTGAAGCGCGCGCTGGAAGGCCGCAAGTTCGCCTGGGACAAACTGGAACGCACGGCCGCGGTGAGCTACGTGCCGACGGAGAACCGGGATCACGTCAACGTACCGTGACGGCTAGAACGTAGACCGGATCGGCTGCTAACCCGGGGTTCTCAGCGGAACAGCAAACCCGCAAATTCCGCCAGATTCCGCCGCCAGACCATCCAGGTGTGCATGCCGGGGGTTTCGATGTCGGTGTGCTCCACGCCTTTCGATTTCAGCCATTCCCGCAGGTTTCGGTTCACTGTGATCAGGCGATCTTCGGTGCCGCAGGCAATCCACAGCAAGCGAATCTGCTGGTTCGCCTTCGCATCGAGGCCCGGGAAATCTTTTTCAAACTCGTCGGGAATGCCGCCGGAACTGAACGCACCGATCCAGGCAAACTTGTCGAGGTTATTAAGCCCGGTTAACAACGATTCGGATCCGCCCATCGAAAGCCCGGCAATCGCGCGTGAGTTGCGGTCTTTCGTGACCCGATATTCGCTCTCGACCTTCGGCATGACTTCCGTGAGCAGCGCCTGGCGGAAGTTCGAGAAATTTTTGTCCCTCACGTCGGTATGGCTCCACGCTCCCCATCCCAGGCTGATGATTTCCATGGTGCCGTACCCTAGAGGCATAACCACAATGATCGGCTTGGCTTTGCCCTGCGCGATGAGGTTGTCGAGGATCACATTCGCGCGGCCGACCGCGGCCCATCCGCTCGCGTCGTCGCTGTACCCATGTAACAAATACAGAACGGGATATGTCGTCTTCGCCGCAGGGTCGTAACCCGGCGGCGTATACACGTAGAAGTCCCGCTGATCGTCGGCGACGACAGACTTGTAAAAATGATGATGCACTTCTCCGTGCGGTACATCGTTCAATTCCCAAGGGAGCGACGGCGGGCCGGGAACGTGCACGAAATTCCCTGGGGAGATCAAATTCGGCACCAGTCCGTGGTTGTAGGGATCGAGGGAGCGCACTCCGTCGACGACGACGGAATATCCGTAATAGTCCGGAGGCAGCGGCGAGGTGTTGACGGTCCAAACGCCCTTGTCGTCTTTCTGCATGGCGACCGGCTCGGTGCCCTCGCGCGCGAGCTTCACTTCCTGCGCGTTGGGCGCGAGGAAGCGGAAGGTCACACTGTTGTCAGAGTGCACTTCAGGAGTGTTCAGCCAGGGCGGCCTTTGCGGAGGCGGGGCCGGCGCGGGCTTGGCTTGCTGCGCAGGTGCCAGACCACAAAGAACGAAGAGAGAAAAAACGAGAAAGGCCGATCGAAGGTTCATGTGCCGTTTCCTCCAATGAGCAAACGGCACAATTGTATAAGCCCAGTCCCGGCCTATTTCCAGATTTTGCTGTTATTTTTTTCCGGCGACTTCCAGCCTGGTTTCGGCACGTTGCAACGCGTCCAGTGCGCGGTCGACGTCGACGGTGGTATCGCCGCTCGCGAGGCGTTGCTCGGCGCGCTCTTTGGCTTTGCGCGCGCGATCGACGTCGATTTCAGAAGGACGCTCAGCGGTCTCGGCCAAGATTGTTACCTTGTCCGGCAGCACTTCCGCGAATCCCCAGGCCACAGCCAGCCGCTGCTCGACCGAATTCTCGCGGAAACTGATCTCGCCGACCGCCAATTCAGTAATCAGTGGAGCATGCCCCGGCAGGACACCCAGATAGCCGTTCTTGCCGGGAATCTGAACTTCCTCCGCCGCCGTATCCACGACCTTCTTTTCCGGCGTGACGATCTCGAGTTTGAAAGTTTCTGCCATCATTCAGTGATTCTTGGAGACGTAGCTTGCTACATCTCTCTAGCCACATGCAGACCTGCCTCTGTCGGCAGAGACGTTGCAAGCAACGTCTCTACGCTGCCGCCTTCATCTTTTCTGCCGCTTCCAGGACTTCCTCAATCGGGCCCTTCATGTAGAACGCCTGCTCGGGGATATCGTCGTACTTTCCTTCGACGATCGCCTTGAAGCCCTTCACGGTGTCGGCGATCTTGACGTAACGTCCTGCGGCACCGGTGAATTGCTCGGCCACGTGGAACGGCTGTGACAGGAAGCGCTGAATCTTGCGGGCCCGTGCGACCGTCAGTTTCTGATCTTCGGTCAACTCGTCGATACCGAGAATGGCGATGATGTCCTGTAGATCCTTGTAGGTCTGCAGCGTTTTCTTCACGGTCTGCGCGACGTCGTAGTGCTCCTGGCCCACGATGCGCGGATCGAGAATGCGCGAAGTCGAAGCCAGAGGATCGACGGCGGGGTAAATTCCAATCTCCGTCAACGCGCGCGAGAGCACCGTGGTCGCGTCGAGGTGAGCGAACGTGGTCGCCGGCGCGGGATCGGTCAAGTCGTCGGCGGGCACATAGATCGCCTGCACGGAGGTGACCGAACCTTTCTTGGTCGACGTGATGCGCTCCTGCAGTTCGCCCATTTCCGTGGCCAGGTTGGGCTGGTAACCTACGGCGCTGGGCATGCGGCCCAGCAGCGCGGACACTTCCGAGCCAGCCTGCGTGAAGCGGAAAATGTTGTCGATGAAAAGCAGCGTATCGGCGCCCTCGGCGTCTCGGAAATATTCCGCGACCGTCAGTCCCGTCAGGGCTACGCGCAGACGCGCCCCGGGAGGCTCCGTCATCTGGCCATAGATCAGCGCGGCCTTCGACTCCGCCGGCTTGCCGGGCTTGATCACGCCCGACTCTGACATTTCCAGCCACAAATCGTTGCCTTCGCGGGTGCGCTCGCCGACGCCGGCAAACACGGAAAAACCGCCGTGGTTCTTGGCGACGTTGTTGATTAGCTCCATGATAACCACGGTCTTGCCCACGCCCGCGCCGCCGAATAATCCGATTTTTCCGCCCTTCAAAAATGGCTGGATGAGGTCGATGACCTTTACGCCGGTCTCGAACATCTCCGCGCTCGTCGCCTGTTCGTCAAACGCCGGGGCGAGACGGTGAATCGGCATTCGCTCTTTGTACTCGATCGGGCCAAGCTGATCGACGGGCTCGCCGATCACGTTCATCACGCGGCCCAGAGTGCCGCGGCCTACGGGTACGGAGATCGGCCCCCCCTGGTCAATGGCCTTCATGCCGCGCACCATGCCGTCGGTGGGCTGCATGGCGATGCAGCGCACACGGCCTTCGCCCAGGTGCTGCTGCACCTCGAGAATTACACTGATCGGGTTGGGCACGGTGAAGCCGTCGCTCACGACTCGTACGGCCTCATAGATTGGAGGCAGTTTCCCCTCGGGGAACTGCACGTCCACCGCTGGACCCGCGATTTGAATGACATGTCCTACGTTTTCAGGCATAAAACCTCAGCTCTTAGCTATTGGCTCTTAGCTTTTAGCTCAATCTGACTGCTATCCGCGGCATCTCGAACGGTTCGCCTTTCGTATAAACAAGAATCTCGATCAACTCCGCGTGAATCTTCACAACAGCTAAGAGCTAATAGCTTCTTCTCACATCGCCGCCGCGCCGCTGACGATTTCGATGATCTCTTTCGTGATCTTCGCCTGGCGCGCCCGATTCATCACCAGCGTCAGCGAATCGATCATGTCAGTGGCGTTGTTGGTGGCCGAATCCATTGCGGTCATACGTGCGGCGTGCTCGGCCGCCACTGACTCCAGCAGGGCACGGAAAATCTGAATGCTCACGTACTTCGGCAACAGCGCGCGGAACAATTCTTCCGGCGCCTGCTCGTAAATGTAGTCCACTTGCGCCGTACCGAACTGCGAGGCGACTTCTTCGACCTGGCGGTCCGGGCCGCGCATGCCTACTCCCGCGCTCACCGCAGCTTCTTTGGCTCTCTTCTTTTCTTCCTCGGTCATCTCCTCGACGAGACGAACTGTCTGCTCGCCGATCTGCTCGATAGGAAGAATCTGCTCCACGATGAGCCGTTGCGCGATCACCGACTTGAATTCGTTGAACACAATGTAGACTGCATCAATCTCTTCCTGTTTGTAGCGCGCGATCACATTCTGCGCCAGGGCCGAGGCCTGCGCAAAATCCACTTTGCCAAGAACACCCACATGTTCGCCTGTGATCTGCGTCGCTCCGGCGCGTTCGGCCTCTTCCGGTTCGGCCTCGATCGATTCCGCGAGTTCCGCCAAGTTCTTGGTCTGCACTTTGGCGGCAGGATAGCGCCGGCGCAGGAAGTCGCGCCCCTTGCGGCCGATGGCTTCAATGTCGACATTCTTCCCGGCTTTGGACTCGAGGAACCGCGAAGCGGCTTTCGTGATGTTCGCGTTGAACGCGCCCGCCAGGCCTTTGTCCCCAGTCACAACGATCAGGAGAATGTTTTTCTCTTCCCGCTGCGCCAGCAGAGGATGCTTCGGCTCGCCGGTCTCGGGATCGCAAATCTCGGCCCGTGCCACCAGCGACTTCAGGACATTCGTCAGCATATGCGCGTATGGACGCGCTGCCAGGGCCCGTTCCTGCGCCCGGCGCAACTTCGCCGCCGAGACCACTTTCATGGCCTTGGTGATCTGCCGCGTGTTGATCACGCTGCGAATGCGGCGACGGATGTCGAGAATGTTTGCCATTGTAAACCAGCTGTCCGCTATTAGCTCTTAGCTCAAACCGATAATGCTCCGCCTCAAGCCAAAAGCTAAGGCTAAGAGCTAACAGCTTACTTCGCTACTGCTTCGCGCGACGCTACGAACTGTTGCTTCGCTTCTTTGATCACGTTTTGCAACTGGGCCTTCAGCGTGTCATCGAGAATCTTCTTCTCCATGATGGTGCGAAGGATGCCGGGATTCGTCGAATCTGCGTACTTGAAAAGTTCCGCTTCGAACTCGCGTACTTGCGCCACCGGCAGGTCGTCAAGGAATCCGCCAGTGCCCGCCATGATGATCAGAATCTGCTTGGAGAACGGCAGCGGTGAGAACTGATTCTGCTTCAGTAGTTCGACCAGCCGTTGTCCACGATTCAACTGCGCCTGCGTGGCTTTGTCGAGATCGCTGCCGAAGGCCGCAAACGCCGCCAGTTCGCGATACTGCGCCAGTTCCAGCTTCAAGGTGCCAGCAACCTGCCGCATGGCTTTGATCTGCGCGCTGCCGCCCACGCGGCTTACGGACAGACCCACGTTCACTGCGGGACGCACGCCCTGGTTGAACAAGTCCGTTTCCAGATAGATCTGGCCGTCGGTAATTGAAATCACGTTAGTCGGAATGTAGGCGGAAACGTCGCCCGCCTGCGTTTCAATGATCGGCAGCGCAGTCAGGGAACCGCCGCCCATCTTGTCGCTCAGCTTGGACGCGCGCTCCAGCAAGCGCGAGTGAAGATAGAAAACGTCTCCGGGATACGCCTCGCGTCCCGGTGGACGCCGCAGCAGCAGCGAAATCTCGCGGTACGACGCCGCGTGCTTCGACAGATCGTCGTAGATGACCAATGCGTGCCGCTTACTGTCGCGGAAGTACTCGCCCATCGCGCACGCCGCGTACGGTGAGATGTACTGCATGGGAGCTGGCTCTGACGCCGATGCTGCGACGACGATGGTGTATTCCATCGCGCCGGCGTCTTCCAGAATCTTCACCACCTGCGCAATCGAGGAACGTTTCTGTCCGATCGCGTTGTAGATGCAGATCAGGTCGTTGCCCTTGCTGTTGATGATGGTGTCGAGCGCAACGGCAGTCTTGCCGGTCTGGCGGTCGCCGATGATCAATTCGCGCTGGCCGCGGCCAATCGGGATCATGCTGTCGATGGCCTTCAGCCCAGTCGCCATCGGCTCACGCACGGGTTGCCGGTCAATGACGCCCGGGGCAATGCGTTCCAGCGCAATGAATTTATCGGTGGCGATAGGACCCTTATCGTCGATGGGCTCGCCGAGCGAGTTCACCACGCGGCCGATCAAAGCGTCACCCACGGGCACGCTCATGATGCGCCCGGTGCGCTTGACCTCGTCGCCTTCCTTGATCTCGGTGTACTCGCCGAGCAGCACGACGCCGACCTGGTCTTCTTCCAGGTTCATGGCGATGCCGGCCACGCCGTGCGGGAAGGCAAGCAGTTCGCCGGCCATGACCTTGTCGAGTCCGTAAACGCGCGCGATGCCGTCGCCGAGCGTGATGACGGTGCCGGTCTCGTCGACGGAGATCTGGGTCTCGTAGTTCTCGATCTGCTCGCGGATCAGTTTCGAAATTTCGTCTGCTTTGATTTGTGCCATAAAATCAGCTCTTAGCCTTTAGCTGTTAGCTCTTAGCTTCTCGCTGCGTCCTTTGCCGGTGTGCTCCACCACATTTCCGTGTTCTCATCCCTTCGGCCACTACGCTCGAACCGCGTTAGGTTCACACTAAGAGCTAATAGCTTCCCGAATCTTCTCCAACTGGCCCTTCACCGAACCGTCGTAAATCGTGCTGCCTACGCGGACCACGGCGCCGCCCAGCAGCGATGCATCGAGGCCGAACTGCGCGTGCACTTTCTTGCCCGTGACTTTCTCGATCTGCGCTTCGAGCGACTGCTTCTCCGCATCGCCCAGTTCCCGGGCGCTGGTAATGTGGGCCTCGGCGAATCCCATGCGGGCATCGAGTTCTTTCTTGAGTTGCTCGACGATGCGTCCCAGGAACTGCACCCGCCGGTGATCGATCAGGACTGCGACAAGGTTGCGCGCGTGAGGTTCGATGCCCTCGCGGTGCACAATCGCATCCAGCAGATTGCGCTTCTGCTCGGCGGGCACAGCGGGATTCTCCCAGACGCGCCTCAAGTCTTGGCTCTCAGTCAGCAATCCGGCGATCCGGCGCAATCCACCGACGGCTCGATTCGCATCGAGATGCGCGCTGAGAACCACATCGGCGAACGCGCGGGCGTAGGTGCTGGCGACAGAAGCCACGGTCTAGTTCCTGCCCTTTCCGGAATCGTCCGAGGACGCGCCCAATTCTGTGCCGAAATTGCGCACCAAAGCCCGATCGGTAGCGGCATCGACGTGAATCTGTTTCCGTGCCAGCCCCACCGCGAGATCCGCCGCATAAGCGGTCAGTTGGCGCCGCGCGGCCTTGGCCGCCGCCGCAATTTCCTGCTCCGCCGAAGTGACGATCTTGCGCGCATCTTCTTCGGCCGCGGCCTGGATACGGGCTTCCTCGGCCGCGCCTTCTTTTTCGGCGGCATCGCGCATCCTGCCAATTTCGACATCCAGCTTCATCAGGCGCGACTCAATCTCCGCCAGCCTGCGACGCGCTTCTTCGCTGGCCATCTGAGCTTCCTGCATCGCCTTCTGGATGGCAGCGCTGCGGTCGCGGAACATCCCCGGCAAATACTTGCGCGCGGCCCAGACAATGGCGGCGGCAATCACCACAAAGTTCAGCATCACGCTGAGCCAGTAAGCCTGCTGCGGATTTTTCAATCCCGTGAGGCGCGAGATCAACTGCACGGACGGCGACTGCTTGAACTCGGCCATCTCGTCTTTTTCTTCTCCGGCGGCTTCCTTGCTGGTATGCGCCAATTGTCCGCTGGGGCTTACGGACGGCTGCGCGGAATCTTCGCTCGCCTGCTTCTGCTCGGGAGACGCAGGTCGCTCCTGCGCGTGCAGCGACACGACGGTCACGCAAGTCATCATCAGCAACGCCAGCAAACCTGCCCGGACGATCTGCTTGGAGGTCATTCTTGTGGAGGACATCATCGCCCTGCTCCCGCCGGCTGCAATACGCGCCGCACAATTTCCTGCGCGAGAGCTGCCGCATCGGCCGGCAAGCCCGTCTCCGCCGCGGCCCGGTCGCTCTCGATGTCTTTCTTTGCAGCCTGCACTTGCGCCTGAGCTTTGCTGCGCGCCTCGTTCAATGCAGTCGTGCGAGCCTGAAACACTGCCTGGCGCCGCGCCTCCTGCGCGCGAAATACCGCTGCCCGTGCTTCCCGCAACTTCTGCTCGTATTCCGCCGTGCGCGCCTCGGCCACGGCAATGTCGGCGCGCGATTGCTCCACCGCGCCTTCCGTCTTGCTGCGCCGCTCCGCGAGCACGCGCTGCAACGGCTGGTGCACAATCGTGGTGTAAAGCGCGTAGAGCAGCGCCAGCAGAATCACCGTCGGCACTGCTCCGAGCAGTAATTCCCCTAGTTGTCGAAGCGTCTGATCCATGTGGTGCTGATATAGACCGGAATAATGAGGGCTCTGAAAACTGTTAAGTCTAAACGTCCCAAGGAGTTTATGTCAACGCGAAGGAGATCGCGAAGGAGATCGTTTTAGTTTCCTGATGGGGCATTTTGGGAAGGGATCGGCTTTCAGCGGGCAGCCTCAAAGCAATTAAAAACACGGGCTTTAGCTCCTAGTGGCGTCCAACGTCGTGGGAAGTCGCAAATTCCTGCACATAGCGCTTGACTTCGGCCAAAAGAGGATTAGCATTGAACTATCACCTCCGATCCAATTCAGGATCGAATGGGCCGATAGCCAAGGAATGTCACCGCTTCTTGGTTGCCGGCCCATTTAATTTGTCAGTCCTTACGCCACCACCCAATCCCTCACCCGCCGTACAACCGAGGCTGGCGCCTCGACTTCCAACTCCACCGCCCCATCCTTGTACTTCCGCGAATAAATTCGCGCCTTCGCTTCCAGCATCGCCAGCGTCTTGCCTTCTTTCTGCGGGACGCGCAGATGCACGCGGCTGACGGCATCTTCTTCGATCATGGCGTCGATCCGCGCCAGCAGACGATCTAAACCCGTGCCCTCCGCCGCAGAAACGTAAACCGTCTTCGAATCCTCGCGTAAGGAGTCCGCGAGCAACGACTTCGCCACTTCGTCATCCAGCAGATCGATCTTGTTCATCACCCGCAGGCGTGGCTTCTTCTCCGCTTCCAGCTCTTTCAGGACAATTTCGACCTGCGCGTCCTGCTCGGCCGAGAGCCGGCTGCTGGCATCGGAGACATGCAGAATCAGCGACGCCCGCTGCACCTCCTCCAACGTCGCGCGGAAGGCCGAGACCAGCGTATGCGGCAGGCTGCGAATGAATCCCACGGTGTCGGACAGCAGAACTTTGCGCTTCGACGGCAGGTCTACGCCGCGGATCGTCGGATCCAGAGTGGCAAACATGCGCGGCGACTCCAACACCTTGGCCTGCGTGAGCGCATTGAACAGCGTCGACTTCCCAGCATTGGTATATCCCACCAGAGCCACGAGCGCCACCGGCGCCGACTCGCGCCGTTGCCGCTGCTGCGCACGAATGCGCCGCACATTCTCCAGTTGCTGCTCCACATTCCGGACACGCCGCGCGATCTTCCGCCGGTCGGTTTCCAGCTTGGTTTCACCGGGACCGCGGGTGCCGATGCCGCCGCCCAGCTGGGACATCTCAATGCCGTGTCCGGCCAGCCGTGGCAGCATGTACTGCAGCTGCGCCAGCTCCACCTGCAACTGACCTTCTCGGGTGCGCGCATGCCGCGCAAAAATGTCGAGGATGAGTTGGGTGCGGTCAATCACCCGCCGCTGGATGATCTTTTCAATATTGCGCTGCTGGGAAGGACTGAGATCGTGATCGAACAGAAGGACGTCAGCGTCTGCCGAGGCCGCCGCGCCGGCGATTTCTTCGAGCTTGCCCGCGCCGATCAGAGTCGCGGGATCGGGCCGGTCGCGTCGCTGCAGAATCGCGCCGACAACCTTTGCCCCGGCACTCTCCGCCAGGGTGCACAATTCCGCCAGAGATTCGTCGGCATCGAACTCGGGAATACTGGGCTTGCCGTTGGACTTTACTGCCGCCCCCGCGTTCGCCGGCGGCATGGCCGCTGCATCGCGTGCCGCGGACGCCTGCGCTGTAACTGTCCCCTTGGCGCTGCTGCGCCCGCGCGTGCGCACTTCGAGCCCCACCAGAAACGCACGTTCCCGCTCCGGTTCCTGGCGGACGACATCCGTCCCGAGAGGCACACGTTTCCTCGCGCGCGCCGTGCCGCGAGATCTCTTGGTATGAGAACTTCCCAAACCGAAAACGCCTTATCCTTCGGTGCCCGAAGCGCTGGCCGCCGCAACCGGCGTCGCCGCCGTTCCTGCCACCGTCTTCTCAGGATGCGGCACGTGGGCGCCATGCGTCGACGCCACCCGTCCCATGACGACGGTGGAGATGGCGTGCTTGAAGATGAGTTGCTCCTGACCGTTTGCCTCCAGCACCACAGAGTACTTGTCAAAGGAGCGGATGCGGCCCGTTAACTTCACCCCACTCAGCAGATAAATCGTGATGCTGAGTCTCTCCTTGCGGGCCGTGTTGAGGAAGGAATCCTGAATGTTCTGCGCCGGCTTATTGCTGTCCATAGCCGATCTCCTTGATCTGCAAACTGCGAAGATTTGTAGACTGCAAACTTACCAGTCACCCGCCCACAGGCGCCCATGGACCGGCTCAATGCAACAGCATGTTCCCGAGGCCTTCCCGCAGGCCCAGGAACAAGGGGGGACAACCCCGCCGGACTGCCGCGCCCCAATTCGCGAGACGCGCCTCAGCGGGTAGATGTGAGTACCATACGGCGATCTTCGCCGCTTTTCAACTGGAACTTGCCGATTCCCGCCTGTGGGTGTCCCGCCTGTGGGTTGACAGGGCCCGCCGCAAAGTGCAGACTTTCCTCGACTCGACGGAACCGCCAGACACCATCGCGGGGCTCGCGGGCTCACTCTGTATCATTCCAGAAGTTCCACACTTGGCGAACAAGTTGGCGGAGGAAATTCTATGCACCATTTTGTCGCAGTCGCAGCATCTCTGGTCATGCCCACCATTACCGGCAAGGAAGCCGCGCAGCTCATTCTGCGCTGGTTCCATTTCATCGCCGGAATCACCTGGATCGGGTTGCTCTATTTTTTTAACCTGATCAACGTCCCCTTCATGAAGCAAGTGGACGCCGCTGCAAAACCCAAGATCTTTCAGAACCTGACTCTTCCCGCCCTGAACTGGTTCCGCTGGAGCGCGCTGGTCACCGTGTTCGTCGGTTTCTGGTACTGGGGACAGTTTTACGTGGGCGCCGACGCTGAGCGCCAGGGCACCAACTCGCTGAGTACGATCGGATTTTTCCTGCTGCTCTGGATCGCCGTCTGGTTCATTCTGTTCCTCGTGATCAAGAAAATGCTCCCCAGCGGGTATGTGCTGGGTGCGATCACGGCCGTACTCGTCTACGCGGCGGCCTGGGTGTTCGTGAATTACACGCCAGTCGGCGGGGACGACAACCATGTGGTCTCGATAGGCGTTGGTGGTGGGATGGGAATCGTGATGCTGTTCAACGTCTGGGGGATCATCTGGCCCAACAATAAGAAGGTCATTCGGGGAACGCTCGCGGGCACACCTCCCGCGGATGCGGCCACACTGGCGCGACAAGCTTTCCTGGCCTCGCGCACAAACTTCTTCCTGTCGGTGCCGCTGCTCTTCTACATGGCAGCGAGTTCCCACTTCTCCAGCACCGTGATCTTCGGGAAGTAAGACCGTCGGTAAACAAGTCTTCTCGGGAAAACGAAAATGGCGCGGTGGAAGCCGCGCCATTCCATTTCTAAACGAGTTGAAATCGATACCCGATTATTAGCCTATCCGAAGATGTCGACGTGCACGATCATGCGCACGCCGTCACTCAGCTTCACGTTCTTGCCCTTCGAGGTGAGAACGCCGTCAGTGAGTTCCAGGCCGTGCATGCCCTGCACGCCCACGGACTTGGGATCGGCAGCTGGCTCCGGCGCGAGAGAAGACTGCGTGTTCGACCCGGTCTTAGGGTCAGTCACGGTGCCAACGGTAGCACTGGCACCGTAGCCACCCCCTGCACCTCCAGTGGCTTTGCCTGCCATTTGCGGCTCAACCTCCTCCGCCGGAGGAAATACTGCCTGTACCATGCCCTTGACCGAAAGCTGTTTTCCATTCGCTACGTTCAGCTTGTCGAAGGTCACGGTCAGTTCCGAGTCGGGATCGCCCTTGGACCGCGCCTTCGCCGCCGTGACGTGGCCTGTCAACTTCGATCCCTTCGGTACCAGCGTACCGTCCGCGAGTTTGAAACTTCCCGCCGTCTCGACCTCGACGGTATCGCCTTCTTTCAGCTTGCTGGAATCCAGTGTTTTGGTAACTTTTACCGGAAAAGCTCCGTGAGCGACTGCGGCAGGCGCCGCCGGTGCCGGAGCAGAAGTTGAGGCTTGACCGTAGCAAAATGGCGCCGCGAGCGCTGCACCCAGAACCACGATTCCGAACCGATTCATGAGATTCACCTCAAATACTTTGATGCCGAAATTATAGATCAGTCCAGACTCCAGTTCTTGCGATTTTCCCCGCGCGAACGAACCGCAAAACTTGCTTCTGCACAAAAAATGAGGCCGGCCTCGCGGCCGGCCTCGATGAGCTTCCGATTTCCCGGTCTAGAACACAATCTTCGCGCTGAGCTGCATGACGCGCGGAGAGGAGTCAAAGCCCAGGAAGTTGCCGTAAGGGCTGGTGGGTGTTCCCTGCATGCTCGTGATCGTTCCGAACGTCTGAGATCCGGTTATGAAGTTCGCGTTCGGAAGAGCGAAGTTCGGATGGTTGAACGCGTTGAACGCCTGCGCGCCAATCGCGAAGTTGAACCGTTCCCCGATCTTGAAGTTCTTGAACAGGTTCAGATCGAAGTCGAAGTAGTGCGGCCCGCGATACTGACCACGCCGCTGTGTCGAAAACCCCGCCAGCGGTTCCACGTTGGGGCAGGTGGTTCCGCCATTAAAGAAACATGCAAACGAGGCGGCATTAACGCTCGTATCCAGAAGCCCAGCTTGGCTCAGGCAGGGAGCAACGCCTAGGCCGTTATAGCTGGCGTTGGACTTGCTGCAACCGCCGGGCTGTGCATTGCCGGTCACTGTCGCCAGGATGGTATTTCCACCGTTTACGACCGTTCCGGCAATGTTACCGTCCGAGATCGTATAGGGCAGTCCCGTGCGCCAGAACATCTTGCCAGAGAACTGCCAGCCGTTCACCAACCACTTCATGGCGCCAGTCTGATGGAATTCCGGATTGAAGACGAAGTCACCATTTACCAGGTTACGTACGTCGTAGTCCGTGTTCCCATAGTTGGAAGTGCGCAGGCTGACCGGAGAGATCTGGCCCAAGATTGTATTGTTACCTTCGAACCCGTAATTGAAGAGACCGCCGTTCGACGTTTCGTCGAGGTTGTGGGACCAAGTGTAGTTCAGGTGAGCCGAGACCCACTTCGTGAACTGCTTTCTCAAGCTAAAAGTCAGTCCATTGTAGTTGGAGACCGCTCCCTGACTATACTGAGTGATGGTCGAATAGCTCTGGGCGGGCGGAGTCAAAGGTATCGCGCCACCGTAGAGGCCAGTCGTGATTCCGTTGTAGGTACCCGCGTATGCATCGACCGCATTAGGCCACGCATTCCTATACGAGATGCGGGATCCATGGTTGCCCACGTAGTTGACGATGAACACCGTGCTCCGGTTGATCTCCTGCTGAACTGACAGGTTCCATTCTTGCCATTCTGGCGCCTTGATGGTGCCGATAATGCCATTCGCCGCCGGCGGCGAGAAGCCAACTCCCGGGGGCAAGGCGGCCTGAATCTGGTTAAAGCTATCCGTGATTGTGAAGGCACTGGCTGACGCCGCGAACGTCGCAGGCGCACCCGTCGGGTCGAACGGCAGAACGCCGGCGGTAACAGGGTTACCCAAAACAGCGAACGGGATTGACACAGGGGGGTTCGCCAGGAGGTTGTCCACCATTCCTGCAGCTGGATTGTCGTAGAACTGCCCGAACCCGCCACTGATAACGGTCTTGCCCGTACCTAGCGGATCCCAGCTAAAGCCCAAGCGGGGCGACCAGACGAGTGAATTTACGCCTGGATAGGCCCGGTGCTGGTTGTACGCGATGTCGTCACTATAAGGAACGTCCAACGAACCAGACGAGCCCGCTTTGACAGCTGCCGAGTTGTAGAACGGTCCGGTCAGGTTCGCAAAACAGTTGATCTGGCAGACCGGATTCGAGTTGCGCTCCACGCGCAACGCCAGAGTTAACTTAAGCTTGTTCGTAGCCTTCCACTCGTCCTGGGCATACACTCCCATGCCCCACATGGCAATCGGGACGTTGGTGTGAGGGTTGTAATTCCTGAAGTATTCGAAAGCATTGCCATCCGCCAAGGCTCCCAACCCACTGGTAACGCCCCAAACAACGATGGGTGAAGTGACAAAGAAGTTGTGGTCGCTCACGTCGTAACGGCGGAAGTTTTCGCCGAACTTGAAGGTGTGGTTGCCATGTGTCCAGGAGAAATCGTCAATGAACTGGTACTGCGTGATGTTGCGGCCTTGCGGGAAGGAAGCCGCGGCGGCGTTAGGACTCGAGAAGTTATAGATGTTTTGATCTTCGACGAAATCCTGCGCGTAGTTGAACGTAGCGGCGGAATTGGCCGCGATGAATTGGGCCACGTAATGGCTGAGGGTCGCCGTAAACTGGTTCGTCTTGGTCGGCCCAAATACGTGCGTTTCCGAAACTTGTGAGTCCCACGCGGGCTGCAGGGAATTGGCATCGAATGCCGAACTGATGGGGTCCAAGTGAGTCGGCTGCAAGCCATGATCCAACTTGTAGCGTCCGAAGATATTGTCGTTATTGCCAATCTTCTGGTCCACGCGGAAACTGAGGATATATTCCCAGGCCAGCGCGGTGGGAGTAGCCGTGTAAGACTGCGAGCAAGGCGTGGGAGAGCCAGTAGTCCACCCCGCCGCAACTAGAGTAGCGCACGAATCGCCCGCTACTTGCGGATTCGGGGTTGCGGTACTGTAGCCCGGCGCGTGCGTATAGAGGTTCATCAATGTTGTCATATCTGGCAACTCCGCCGGATTGCTAATGGCGGTCTGGGCCAGCACTGCGTTGGCAAACTGGGGCGTTGGAGACGTTACCAAGTCCTGGTTCGGGAGCACAAAGCGCATGCCCTCGTAATCGACGAAGAAGAAGGTCTTGTTCTTGATGATCGGTCCGCCGAACGACGTAGCCCACTGATTGGCGTTGGAGAAACCGGGTTTGTTTGGCAGTCCGGCAGCTTGCTGCCCCTGAACGTTCATCCAGTCGTTGGCATTCAGCAACCGTCCGTTCCACCAATACATCGCGTTGCCGTGGAACTGGTTGGTGCCCGACTTGGTTACGTAAGTGACCTGTGCGCCTGCGAGCTGTCCGTACTGGCCGCCGTAGGGATTGGTGATGACCGTCGCTTCACCGATTTCGTTCTGGCCAAGCGTAAGGTTGGACGCGCCCGAGTTATTGATGTTGAAGTACGGGTCCATGTCGTTTTCGCCGTTGACCGTGAACAGGTTCGACGTAGCCGGCAGACCATTGGCGGTAAAGTTCCCGTAACCCATGGTTCCGTTCACCACGACACCGGGAGACGTATCGGCGATGTTGGTAATGTCGCCGCCAGCGCTCGGCAGCTGCGCGACTTCTTCCTGCGTAAAGGCAGTGTTATTGCTCGGCTCAGTGTTAATGAGCGGCGCCGTCCCGGAGACTTCGACGGTCTCAGTGCCCTTCGCAACCGCCAGGTCGATATCCACCTTCGAAGTCTGGCCGACTTCGACGGAAACGGTTTGCACGACTTCCGCAAACCCGGACTGCTTCACCGTAATCTCATAGCGGCCCGGCTTCAACAAGCTGAAACTATAGCCGCCGCTGGAATTCGTCGTGGTCGACGCAGTTGAGCCAGTGTCCGTGCCCTTCAAACTCACCGGAGCGTTCGGCACTACGGCATGGCTAGGATCCAGCACGGTGCCCGTAATATTGCCAGTGGTCAGCGATTGACCAAACATGGGGGCTGTCGCCAAGGACAGCGTCAACAACAAAGCTAGAACAATAGGAAAACGTTTAAAACGCATTTCCTGCCTCCTTCGAAATTTTGGTGACTCTTGAATCGGATGCAAGCGCCTTGGCCGGTTTCCCTGGGAACAAATCGCGCGATCCGATAATTGCAATCCTGTTGAGACCTCTTAAACAGTTGTGAGAGCTGGGATTTCAATAATTTCTGTCTAAACTCTTACCCGTCTATCGCGGGTTTACTCTTGAACTATCCTGCAGAATCAACGAATACTACACGCTGTAACTGGTTCTTCAATGCAAGTAGCGATCCAAACTGCAACAATAATAAACATTTTGTTTTCAATAGGTTAGTGTTCGGCTGTCTAGTTGCAATACAAAAATCGGAATAAGCAAGGCGAGAATGGTATGGTATTTGGAATACATCGCTCAAGATGGGACCGGGGGCTCTTGACCTCTAGCCGCGCCGCTTCTTGGTTGGCCTCGAGGGCACTTCCCGAGCGATGTTACAACAACATATGGACCGGATTATCTGGAGGGGTCGAAGCGTGAGCATTGCGGCGCATGCTGGTAAACTTCGACACAATGGAGCAGGGCAGACACCAGCCGACAAAGAGCGATCCGGAGCGTTGCGCGCCCATGCACAACGGCGAGCAGAATGGGCAACTGCGTGGCTGCATTCTGAGGATCCGCTGCGAGTCGCGTGGGGAGCTTGGCTTGCGAAGCAAGATCACGCGACAGCTCTGACCTCCCTCCTCGTCGAGATGGTGGAGGAATATCAGCCGCCCGACAGTTATTTGTCCCAACCGACGATCGTGACCGCCACGACGATGCGTTGCTCACGGTTCTCGATGCACTGATTGGGCTGGGTGCGACTGTACAAGCGAAAGAAGCTCACAAGCTCTATCCGGAGTTTGCTGCCCAATCAGTGATCCTGCTTTTTTCGGTCACGCGACGATGCTCCAGCCAGCGCTGCTGGACATTTTTCAGAACGCGAAGGCAAACTGGCGCTCGCCGCCTTCAACGTTTTGCTCAAGAATCGGCCGCCGGGATTTGCCTGGGTCCTGCTGAGCAGGTTAATTAACGCAACATATTACCGTGTCCTTATTTGATCGGGGTAGCGCTGGAGGAGTGTTCGGGAGTGTTCGGCGGGGGGGGTGAGTGTGGTTTCTCTACCAGAGTGCGGAAGACGGGCTGGCCTCCAGTCGGCCTCTATCAGCTCACGCAGTTCCCTGATCGTATGCCTTCATTGACGGCTACGCTATTGGTTAAAGGCGAAACGCCCCTTTTATTACTGGCGCGTGGAGCCCGGCAACTACGACAATCCGCCAGATGCTTCCGGCTCATGTGATGACGGCAACCGCGACGAATATCGAGCGCAGTATTTGAATGAACTGATCGGGTTCTCGGACAATCCGACTGAACCCTTATCCGAACGAAATGATTGGTTGGGACGGTGACGCCCGTTATAAACAGCAACTGCTGGCGATTGTAGACAAGAAGCAGGCGAGATTTCGTCAGGTAGTGGCGTCATTGCAACAGTCCGGGCAGCTCCTAACAGTGACCGAGGCCGCGACGTTGCAACCTCGCCTCGAAATCGAAAACAACTGTCCGTACCGAACTCAACGCGGATGTCTCCCTTTCTGCATCGGTTTCGAATTGAGGTATCGAGAGATGTCAAATGAGCAGGGAGACTGGTTGGTTACCGGCAAGATTTCCTCGGGTGTTCCGTAGCCACGATCATAAGCCTCGTGCGAAACCTCACAGGCTTTCCTTTCTCTCCATCTCCAAGGGCTGACGACCGGCAATCCTCTGCAGCAGCAATAGAGAGTGTATTCCTCCGAAGAGCCATACACCGTAGCAACCAGGTAAGATCCATTGCTAAAAGGACTGAAGGCAATGAGATACCGGGTGAGACACTTCGGACATTCCACACAATGGCGAATACGCGACATAAGAAATACCCCGAAGGGGACTAGTGGTACAGCGATCGATGCTTCTAGACTTGTCCCGAAAATGGTAGGAAGCAATACCCACTTGACTGGATTTTGACATAACCATTACGATCCGAGGAAATGAAGAGGGTAGCTTCCGGGATTCTCCCTATGATCGCGGTCAACCGGAAGGCCCCGAAGGCCCTTCATCGGCAGATCTATGACGCTTATCGCGCGGCAATTGTCGATGGCAGCCTCCGGCCAGGGCAACGAATTCCGTCGACCCGAGTGCTTGCCTCCGAAATTTGTGTTTCGCGCTTTCCCGTTCTCAATGCGTACGCCCAGCTTCTTGCGGAAGGCTATTTCGAGAGCCGCGTGGGCGCAGGAACTGTCATTGCCCGTTCCCTTCCAGGCCAACTCACGTCTAGCGAGCCAGCCGGCAGCACCCACGCGCCAACCCCTTCAGGACCTCGGCCGGTCGCGAGGCGCTCTTCGATCCTTCCTCGTGTTGTTCGCTTCCCATGGCTGCAGAGTTGGGGGGCATTCCGTGTAGGGCAGGTGGCATTCGACCAATTTCCGCTCCACGTCTGGTCCAGCCTGGTTGCGCGCCGTTGCCGAACTATGGACGCGCATGCATTTCATTACGGCGATCAGATGGGCTCCTTGGCGTTCCGCGAAACGATCGCAAACTATCTGAAAACCGCGCGGTCGTTGCACTGCGAAGCGGAGCAGGTCATGATCGTCGGAGGTTCCCAGCAGGCGCTTGAGATTTCGGCTCGGGTCCTCCTAGATGCTGGGAACAGTGTGTGGGTGGAACAGCCCGGTTACCGCCTGGCGCGAGATGTCTTTGCCCTGACCGGCTGTCATCCGGTGGCCGTACCGGTCGATAACGAAGGTTTGGATGTTGCCGCTGGCATCAAGCAATGTCGCAAGGCGCGAGCCGCATTTGTTACGCCCTCTCATCAATTTCCACTGGGCGTGACCATGAGCGCTTCACGCCGCCTGCAGTTGGTGGATTGGGCACAGAACTCAGGCTCCTGGATCATCGAGGATGACTATGACAGCGAGTTTCGGTACGAAAGCCTGCCGATCGCATCCTTGCAGGGGCTCGACTCCAACTCTCGCGTGATCTACATCGGAACCTTCAGCAAAGTCTTGTTTCCGTCTTTGCGTGTCGGATATATCGTTATTCCTTCGGACCTCGTTGAGCGTTTTCACGCCATCCGCCAGGTCATGGACCTTAGCCCCCCACGCTTCTATCAGGAAGTGCTCTCGGACTTTATTCGGGAAGGGCATTTTGCGCGCCACATCCGAAGAATGCGGGTTCACTACGGCGAGCTAAGGAGTGCGTTGGTACTCAGCCTCAGCAGAGAGCTGGGCCCTTTGGTCGAGGTGCTCGGGGACGAAGCTGGCATGCATGTGGCTGTGGCGCTGCAAAACGGGAGGCGCGATCTGGAAATCGCTGAGCGCGCCGCCCGCCAGAACCTTTCGCTATGGCCGCTGTCTCCATCCTATATGGGCGAGGCGTCGCGCCAGGGCTTCATCCTGGGTTTTGGCGGTACTAGGTTGACGGAGATTCCCAATGCTGTACGCAAGCTCCGCAACCTGCTCGCCATGAAGTGAGAAGTCCCGAGTTGTGGGACGTGGTCATGATCAAAATCTGTTAAGTGGCTATTGCCGATGCGTGCAGACAGACAAGATGATTTGATGGAAGTAAAGCTGATCGGAGGGATCGGAACCATGAAAGCGCTCGGGGTCCTGTTTGTCATTGTTAGTTTCGTCGCAGGCCAGTCCGCGTCTGCAGCTGATAGCACCGAAGCAGTGCCCATTCTGGTGGAGCTGTTCACTTCTGAAGGCTGTTCGAGTTGTCCTCCCGCGGATGTTCTGTTGCAGCGAATGGATGAGATGCAGCCAATCGCGGGTGCACACTTGATTGTCCTGAGCGAGCATGTGGATTACTGGGATCACGACGGCTGGAAAGATCCATACTCCTCGCATCTCTTCACGGACAGGCAGTCTGCTTATGTCGGCGTTCTTGGACTAAGTACTCCATACACACCGCAAATGATTGTCGATGGAGCCGGCGTACTGCAGAATAATAACCCGCAGCAGGCTGAGCAAGTGTTTCAGAAAGCCGAGGCGGCACAGAAGGTTCCTGTACGCATTAACTCCGCCCGCGTGGAAGGAACAACGCCACCTGTACTTCAAGCACACATCGAGGTTGGTGAAAATTCCGAAAAGCAGAGGGCTGATATCTACCTGGCAGTTGCTCTTGGTCATGCCGAGTCCCAGGTCTTGCGCGGAGAAAACAGTGGCCACCATCTGACCCACGTTGCCGTTGTTCAGAGCCTCACCAGAATAGGCAAACTCGAAAAAGGAAAAACCTTTAGTCAAGATGTACAGGTGAAGCTGAAGCCCGGTACGGATCCTGCGAATCTCCGCGTCATTGCTTTTGTGCAGGAAACTGGTCCTCGTCAAGTGCTGGGAGCGGCTCTGAGGATGGTCGGAAAATGAGCAATGTTCTCACCTTAACTCCGTATTTAGGTCCGCCAAATGCTTAAGTTAGCGCTTATGGGGCACTTCCCCGGGCGCCAGAACTCTTCTCACGATCGGCGTGTTTAGCTTGTACTTTCGCTCGCTGACGTTGCCCGCGTCGTCCTTCACCCGCAGGATGAAGACCGGCAAGGTTCCTTCCTTGCCGAAGTCCTCTTTCGTGATGCTGACCGGGAGGATCCCGTCGAGATGGTGTTCGCGGTACGCGGTCTCGTAGCGATGCTTCCGCGTGTTCCAGGTAAAGACTCGAACCTGATCGAAGTCGTACGGCAGGCCGTCGTGGGGATCGGTCAGCACGCACAGGTATTGCGGAACTTGCTTCTGCACGCCCTTGTCGTTGTCCGGGACCTGGTCCAACGCGAAGAAGGCGACAAAACGCTGGCCCTCGGCGTACTCCGCAATTTCGAGCGGGACATCCACGTCCACCATGCGTGCCAGCACCCATCCCACGCGACCCTGATCGTCGCGCACCAGCCACCAGTCTTCCAGCACCGGCCCCGCCGGAGCCTTCGCGGCGGACCTTCCGGGCAGTTTGGTTGGAGGCGCCGCGCCGGGCAGCTTTTCCGCGGTCGCCCGCTTCAGGATCGCAACCTTCGCGCCCGACGCAAGCTGGTACAGATGTTCGGTATCCCGGCCCGGAGTGCCGTGCAGATTGGTTTCATTCCGCAGGACTCCGGGAGCCTGAAGGGGATCGTTCTGATTATCTGCGGTAAGTTTCTGCAAGGCGTCGAAGGTCTTCTGATCGACCAGGAACCGCTGCTCAATCCAGCCCTCAAGTCCAGTAGAGGTGCGAACCCGCGCGAAACGCTTCTCGCGCTCCAGCACTTCGACCCGCTCGCCATTTTTCACGTTGCCGACGCGGTTGTACATGGCCGCAATCTGGTCACGCAGCACCGCCTGCGGCGCCGACACGTACGCCATCTCGAGCACACGGTGGCGCCCTCGCCCACAAGCTGGAAGCAAGAGCATGACCGCTATCGCCACCGCCGGAACCAGCCAGTCAACGCGAAATGAGCCCAACAGTCTCACGATTGTGTACGAGTCAAGACGGGAACTTTCTACTATAGCGCGTTGCCAGCCGTGAGTTCCGGCACTAAGGTTTACGCCTCAAGCACCCCGCAGGACGCGTACCGAGTGTTCATGACACAGCCAACCCACGTCGGTTACCATGGAGACAGAACCTGGGGAAGGTTTTCGGGGCGCAGGTAGCCAGGCTGAGAGTTCCTGCGTCTAATGAGGGTGTGAAGCTGTTTCCCAGGCTATATCGTTTTCTCGGACCAGATCAAACACTGATGAAAAACACATTTCGGAATCGTCTCGTTGCTCTGTCGCTCGTCACTCTGTTCGCGCTGGCCGCCGTGTCGATGTCGGCGCAGGACACGCTGGATACCGTGCTGCGTCCGCCCAAGGGATCGCAGGTCGCCATTGTCGTCTTTGAAGACTTGCAGTGTCCCATGTGCCGGCGCACCGCGCCGCTCGTCGAACAGGCCTCGAAGACCTACAAGATCCCGGTGGTGCGGCACGATTTTCCGCTGCCCATGCACAACTGGTCGTACCAGGCCGCGGTGATGGCGCGCTACTTCGACACCCATTCCAAAGCCTTGGGCAACGAATTCCGCGATTACATTTTCGAGAACCAGCTGGAAATCAATCCTCAGAACCTGCGCGCTTATGCCGAACAATTTGGCGCAGCGCATAAAGTGGACTTGCCGTTTGTGCTCGATCCCACCGGAAAACTCGCGGCCGAGGTCAATGCTGACCGCGACCTGGGCAAGGCCATCAAGCTTGACCACACGCCCACGGTCTACATCGTCAGCAGCCGCAATCCCAGTCGGCCCTATGTCGAAGTCAAGGACAACAGCCAGCTTTATTCGACCATTGACGCGGCAATGAAAGAGTAAAGGCTGTGCTTCCCGTTCATTTCGCGAAGCGCCGAACGCTGAAGGAAATCGGCAGCCCGACCACGACCATGTGCACCAACAACCCTTGAATCAGCTCATGCAGTTCGTAGGGGCCTCTCGCATGAAGCGCGGAGAGCGGCAAAACAATAAGAGTCATGACTTCTTCCACCGCGGCGCCGAAGAATAAGCCGCACACCAGTGGGTGCTCCTTCAAGAAACCCAGCTTTCGGCTTGCCGAGTAGTAAACAGCTGCAGCTGAGCAAGCGATAAAGAAGTGCAGCAAGACACCAAGAATGTAGGTGCCGACGCCTTCGTGTGCAGCCTGCGGCCCAAGCAGGCCGCCGGCTATGGTGAGCGGAATGTCCCATCCAAAGAGTATGCAAGCCTGGGTAAGGTCCAAAGCGCCGGCAATCCCACCGCCTACTGCGATTGCCAATAGAGCGTTCCTTCTGTCCGTTGGCGCGGGCGCAGAATCTTCCATCGTCGATGTCCTCTCTTTCGCGTCTGATTTTGTTTGCGTTCCGCAACTGCGAACATACTCAAGTGAGACCCGAGTAGTCCTGAACTTAGTCTGAAATACTCTGAATACTTCTGAAATGAGACTGCATTGGGCGGTAGCGCGGGGAGGTGCCGCTATTATAAGCGCGAGACAGGTCGGGCAGCGGATCAGTTTCCGTGTTGCCCACTTCTATCCAGAATCGCCGCAGCGGTTTCAAACCCGCTCCGCAAGTTATAATGGCGCGACTCATGCCCCTCGCCTCTGGCACGAAACTCGGTCCCTATGAAATTCAATCGCCCCTCGGGGCAGGCGGCATGGGTGAGGTGTATCGCGCCAAGGACACCCGCCTCGACCGCACCGTCGCCATCAAAGTTCTGCCTGCGCATCTTTCCTCTGAGCCGGAATTGAAACAACGCATGGAGCGCGAAGCCAGAGCCATTTCCGCGCTGCAGCATGCGAATATCTGCACCCTTTACGACATCGGCTCGCAGGGCGGCACCGACTTCCTGGTCATGGAGTATCTCGAAGGCCAGACTCTGGCCGAGCGCCTGGCAAAAGGCGCCCTGCCCCTTGATCAAGTTCTGAAGATCGCAACAGAAATCGCGCAAGCGCTGGAGAAGGCACATCAACAAGGAATCATTCATCGCGATCTGAAGCCAGCGAACGTCATGCTGACCAAAGCGGGCGCCAAGCTGATGGACTTCGGGCTGGCAAAGCCGGAGATGTCGATTGCGTCGCGCGCCGTCGGCCCGCTCACTCCTTCCACGCCGACCATGAATCTGGCTTCACTCACCGCGGCTGCGTCGCCGCTCACGCAGAAGGGATCGATCGTCGGAACCTTTCAATACATGGCCCCTGAAATTCTGCAAGGCGGGGAAGCCGACGCGCGCAGCGACCTGTTTAGCTTCGGATGCGTTCTATACGAAATGGTCACGGGACGCCGCGCTTTCGAGGGCAAATCGCAACTCAGCGCCTTCACCGCGATTCTGGAAAAAGATCCGGAGCCCATCAGCGCCAGCCAGCCGCTCGTGCCGCCCATGCTTGATCGCGTGGTTCGTGCATGCCTCGCGAAAGATCCCGCGGACCGCTTTCAATCTGCCCACGATGTTGCCATGGACCTGCGGTGGATGACGGACTCAGGAGCGACCGAATCCGCAAAGCCGGCTTCGCGGTTCAACAAGTCTTGGACGGCCGCGTTGGCCGCCCTTCTGTTTTGTTTCGTCATCCTCGCCGCATTCGCTGGCTACCGCTGGGCGAAATCCTCCGAAGAACCGGTGTCAGTCCATGCTGAAATCCCCCCGCCTGACAAATTCTCCCTCGACACCACGGGTGACGCCGGCGGGATGCCGGTGCTTTCCCCACAAGGCGACAAGATCGCCTTTGTCGCCCATGCTGGTGAAACCAAGGTGCTGTGGGTCCGGCCCCTCAGCAGCGATTCGGCGCAGGCACTCCAAGGCACCACGGGCGCTGCGCATCCTTTCTGGTCGCCGGATGGCCGCTACATCGGCTTTTTTGCCGGCGGTAAGTTGATGAAGATCGCCGCCACTGGCGGCCCGGTTGCCGTGGTAGCCGATGCTCCCAATTCTCGAGGAGGAAGCTGGAGCGCCAACGATGTGATTGTGTTCGCGGCAGATTTTCAGAACGCTTTGGTAAAAGTAAGCGCGCAAGGCGGCACGGCAACCCCGGCTACGGTACTCGATAAAACGAAACACGACACCCATCGCTGGCCCTGGTTTCTGCCCGACGGCAAACATTTTATTTTCTTCGCGACCAATCACACCGGAGGCGATCCCAAACAAAACGGAATGTTGGGATAGAACCCGCGCGCGCCAGCTGTAGGTGCAGGGTTACCGCACTTGCCCTTTCGGTTGCAAGACGGGTTCACAATTCCACCATGGCTGCGTTTCGCGGGGCCCCCCGATAATCCCG
>Ga0181532_10000465_pt1 | contig 41887 bp, 37 predicted proteins | sample PEATcosm2014_Bin_33_FD_119768 | JGI IMG/M metagenome (GOLD analysis project Ga0181532, IMG submission 119768) | Peatland microbial communities from MTU Mesocosm Facility, Houghton, MI, USA - PEATcosm2014_Bin11_30_metaG | ecosystem: Environmental > Terrestrial > Soil > Wetlands > Peat | place...
CTCGAGATTATGCGTATCCTGATTGCCGGGCGCATTGCCCGCCAGGAAAACCGGGAAGTACTACTTAATGAAATCAGACTATAAGAGTCTTTTTGAATTGAATGGGAGGACCGCTGTTGTCACCGGCGCCGTAGGCATCCTCGGCCAGCGATTCTGCCGGGGACTCGCCGAATTCGGAGCGCAGGTGGCCGTGGTGGATTTGGACCCGGAACGATGCACGGCCTTCGCCGGGGAACTCGAGCGCGACTACGGCTCGCCAGCACTGGGCGTCGCCTGCGACGTTTCTGACCCGGCCTCGGTGGCCAGCATGGTGGACCAGGTGGTCAAGCGCTTCGGCGCCATTCATATCCTCCACAATAATGCTGCTTCGAAATCAGCCAACCTGGACGCCTTTTTTGCCAGCACCGAGAACTATTCCCTGGCCGAATGGCGCAGGATCATGTCCGTCAATATCGACGGCATGTTCCTGGTCGCCCAAGCCGTCGGCAACCAGATGCATAAGCAAGGAACGGGCGGCAGCATCATCCAGACTTCTTCCATTTATGGTCTCGTCTCATCCGACAAGCGAATCTACGAGGGGTCGTTCTATCTCGGACGGCAGATCAGCAATCCCGCGGTGTATTCAACATCCAAGGCCGCAGTCGTCGGGCTAACGCGCTATCTCGCGGCGAACTGGGGTGACGCTAAAATACGGGTCAACGCCCTCGTTCCCGCCGGGGTGGAGAGCGGGCAAAACGAAACCTTTAAGACGCGCTACTCTGCCCGCGTTCCGCTGGGCCGCATGGCCCAAGCAGACGAAATGGTTGGCGCGCTGGTCTATCTCGCTTCCGACGCCTCGAGCTATGTGACCGGCCATTGCCTGGTGGTCGATGGCGGTCTCAGTGCCTGGTAGATGGGTATGATTATGGGGCTCAACGTTTTGCTGTCTTCGGAACGCCGGATGTCCGCCATTATGGCGCTCACTTGCCTTCCCTGGCTGGTGGTGGTGCTTGTTACCGCCGGCGCCCTGGCAGCTCTTAACTTCATCGGGTATGCAATCATCGTACTTGCGTGCGGCTATGCTATTGCCAGTGTGGCGCTGCCTACCCCCGAGCGAGCCTGGAGCATAGTTCTTGCTCCTGCGCTTGGCATCCTTGCACTCTCGGCTTTTACCGCGTTCTGGGTGAGACTGGGGCTTCCAGTGATTTGGGTGTGGCCGGCCTGGCTCGGACTTTTTGTCGTTGGCGCGGCCTTCCTCTGGAAGGACTACACTCGCTTGGCGAAATGCACTGTCTCTTTCGGCGGCGCGCTCGTCCTCCTTTCCGTTCTAATCTCAGCCGTGTACCTCCTCCCCATGGCTCGCAAGGATGCCGTCCTGCGGGGCGACGGGAGTTACAATTGGATTTATCCGGACAGTCAATTCAACTTCTCAATTGCCGCGGCCGTCAGAAACGCGAACGGTACCCCAAGAGAGCCCGGAACGGTAACCGAGGAGATTTTCTATCATTTTGGGCCCTATGCCCCTTCTGCGGCGATCTCCCGAATAACAGGGCTTGACCTAGGCGATGCCTACGCTCGCGTAACCCGCGGCGCGGCGCTCTGGGCGCTGGTGCTCTCTTGCTTCGGATTGGGCACGCTCCTTTCCATCAAGGCCACCGGCGAGAAATTTGGGGGAATCACGTGCGTGGTCGGCCTGTTCTTCTATGGTGCGCTGCTGGCCCTCTTTACCGACGAGCGGAATAGCTCCAGCCGCGTGACGGGTGCGCTTCTTTTCAAGATACCCGGAGTGGACGTGAAATCCGACGGGGGGCCGTTCAGTCATTTTATCCTGGGGCACTCACTGCTTCACGCTTTTGGTGCGATCACCGCGATCCTGGCTCTTTGCATGCTCTATCGGGAGTTGGGAGGACCGCCAAAATGGCGGGACCTCATTTTGCTGGCGTTACCGGCGCTCGCGGTCCCGGCGAATTCGGTGGGGTCGTTATACTGCTTCGGTGCAGTCAGTGTTCTCTTGTTCTGGGGTCGGCTCCGGTCGATGCGTCCATGGCTGTTGCTCTTAATGAGCTTCCTCCTGTTTCTCGTCGCTTGGAAAATCATGGGCTATGGGAATGCACCAGATTCAGCGGAAACTGCGCTCAAAGTAAACTTGCCCTTCCAATGGTGGACACTTGCTGTCTGGTTTAGTATTGGCCTGGGTCTTCGGATCATAGGCTTGCGCTGGATCTCGAAGCCCTTGCGAGATCCTGTTTCCGCGTTGGTCCTCGCCAGTGTCGTGGGCCTGCTGGCGTTTTTCCTTTTCGTGCATTTCCAGAACGGTCAAGAGGTTTACGGCACAATCTTTCTGCAATGTCTGCTCAGCATCTTTGCCTTTTCCCGGCTCAAGTCCGGATTTTGGCGTGGCGCTGAACGCTCCCAACTGATCTCGGAGTGGCTCAGTCTGGCGAAAACGGGAATGTTCGTCCTGGCCATTTGCGGTGCGCTAATCGCCGTTGGCCTCTTGGTGACTCACACCCATGCGGACGTCGCCCACTTTCGCGTCAAGCTGCTTTTGTTCTTCTTATCGGTCCTCGTCCTGTTCGGTGTTTCTGCGGTAATGAAACAAAGGAGCAGCGTCTCGACGGCTGCTTCCGCCGTTCTTTTGGGCGCACTTGGGATGGGCTTTCTGACGTGGATTGTTCCTTGGGCAAATTACGGCTTGGGGCGAATGAAGATGGATGTAACGCTTATGCCCGGCGAAGTGAAGGGCCTGAGGCGTCTCGACGAACTGGCAGCGCCGGGCGACGTGTTTGCGACAAACAAGCACAACGTCGAAAGCATACCGGACCGCCCTATGCGCTCCTATGCCTACGCTGCCCTAGCCGAGCATCCTGTGCTGCTCGAGGGATATTTGTTTCATACCCCCACAGACAGCCCGAGCTTTAGAACCCTGATTCGCGGCAACGATCTGATGTTTACGACCACCGACCCGCAAGTACTGCGCGACGTCGCCAAGATCTGGCATGTCCGATGGCTAGTCGCTCGTCCAGGCACCGACATCGCTCTGTCTGGGTCTCTGCCTCCCTGGCTGGTGAAGCAGCAGAACTGCGGCGATCTCAAAATCTACAGGATCAACTAGCCGCATTTCCATCCCAGCCATTTCCTCCCGAGCTTCCGTCCCCCCCGGGAGCCTTAGGTGTCCATGGCTCAAGACAGGCAAGCTGAAACCATCGTCCGGCGCGCTACGAGGTATATCCATGCACGACTGAGTCGCGGGATGTCCCTGAAGGCGTTAGGGCCCACGGAGTCGCGTATTGTGTTCGACTTCGCGGCTGGCTGGGCGGCTCTGGCAGCAGCCGTCTTGTTCCACCTCGTTTTCGTGCCTTCCCGAGTACCCGGCCGCACCTGCTTGCCTTTCCTTCCGGTCGCTTTTCTGGCCGCGAACACTGCATTCGGCATCTACACGTCCTTGCTTGGCGCGGCGATTCGAACCAAGCTCGCCGCGTTGCTGGGAAGCACCCTTTGCGTTGTGGCGCTGGCACGTCTATGGGGGGCGCCCTGGGATATTATCTCCTTGTGGGCGATACTGACTCTTCCACCGACGATGCTGGCGCGTATCTTCCTGGGCCTGCCCTACAGTCGCCACAAGAACCTTACCTACCTCGCCAGCAACCAGCGCGGGTCCGTGCTGGTCATCGGAGGGGCGGGCTATATTGGTTCATCAACCGTCGAACTTCTGCTGAAACAAGGCTTCCGGGTCAGGGTGCTGGACCGCTTGATGTACGGTCGAGAATCGCTGGCCGAGTTTGCGCACCACCCCTTCTTCGAACTGATCGAAGGCGACGTAACGGATATCGCCAAGCTGACCTTTGCCGCGCGTAACGCCTCGGCAGTTGTCCACCTGGCAGGCTTGGTGGGTGATCCCGCTTGCGCGCTTGACGCCCAGTTCACGCGCCACGCCAATGTCGTTGCAACCCGCATGGCCAAGGATGTGGCGGTTTCGCTTGGCGTTCCACGATTCATTTTCGCCTCGAGCTGCTCAGTCTACGGCGTCTCCGATCGCGAAGTCGGTGAAACCGACCGCTTAAATCCGGTCTCACTCTATGCCCAAACCAAGATCGACAGCGAAGAAGAGCTGCTCTGGAACCTTCCAGACCGATTCTTCGTCACCATCCTTCGATTCGCGACGGTATTCGGCCATTCGCGGCGTCCACGCTTCGATCTGGTCGCCAACTTTTTTGCGGCGCGCGCCTTGGCGGAGGGCGTCATCCCTGTGCTTGGCCCCCAACAGCGGCGGCCGTTCATCCACGTTAAAGACCTCGCCCGCTCCATTGTTGCCGTGCTCCGCGCCGATCCTTACACTATGCAGAGCCAGATTTTCAACGTAGGTGACCGCCGCCTGAATATGAGCATCCTGGAACTGGCCCAGACCGTCCAGCGGGTGGTGCAGCCATATCGCACTGTGGAAATTACGGTTAATGCCAACCCTGGGGATCTGCGCAGCTATGCAGTCTCGTTCGAGAAGATACGCCTCGAGCTTGGTTTCGAAGCTTCCACACTGATGGAGGAAGGGCTCACGGAAATCGTCGCCAACCTGCGCGCCGGCAGATACCGAGACTACCGCGACCCAACTTACAGCAACGTCCTGACCACCAGCAAGGCTCTGGCTGATTTTTACAGTCCCGACGAGATGGCCCGGCTCTACGGTCCGCTCGTTGATCGCCAATCCAAAACTGCGAGGTCAAATGCCTGACCCAAACGAACCGATGCTGTACACCGGTGGTCTCACCGTGGACGACCGCGGCGAAGTGGGCTATGTCAATGAATTCGACTTCACGGGCGTGAAGCGCTTCTATACGGTCAAGAATCATGCGGCTTTTTTCGTCCGCGCCTGGCATGCTCACCGCCGCGAGGCCAAGTACGTCACCGCGGTCGAGGGGGCGGCAATTGTAGGAGCGGTACGAATAGACAACTGGGAGAGTCCCTCTCGTAGTTTACCTGCGCATCGCTTCGTGCTTTCCGCGCGCAAGCCCGCGATCCTCTATATCCCGCCCGGGTACGCCAACGGGTTCATGTCGCTGACCCAAGATTTGAAGCTGATCTTTTTTTCAACCGCCACCCTGGAGGAAAGCAAGGACGACGATTTCCGTTACGACAGCCGCTATTGGGACATCTGGCAGGTGACGGAGCGGTAGCCCATGCCGGACCTTGAGACCGCTCGCCAGTTTCGCTCCTTCTGTGTCCTCATACCAATGTACAACGAGGAGCGCGGCGCCGAGCAGTGCGTGCGCCGCGTTTGCGCGAGTTTGGCGGACCTTTCATACCCGAGCCGGCTAATCGTCGTAAACGACGGCAGCCGCGACCTGACGGGTGAGATTCTCGATCGCCTGGCGCTCGATCTTCCCCGCTTGACGGTGGTGCATCATGCCAAGAATGCGGGCTACGGCGCGGCCCTTCGGACGGGTACACGCAAAGCGGCCGAAGGTGGATTCGATTATGCTCTGTTCATGGACAGCGACCTCACCAACGACGTGGCAGACATCCCCAAGTTCGTTGCCCAGATGGAACGGGGTGTGGACGTCATTAAGGCCTCGCGATTCACAGGCAGCGGCGGCATGAAGGGAGTTCCTTGGCGGCGCGCGGTTTTCTCCCGAAGCGGCAACCGTGTGGCGAGACTGCTTTTTCGTGTCGGCCTGCGAGACTGCACCAATGGCTTTCGCGCCGTCCGAATCCCAATCCTCACACGCATGCGCTTGCAGGAGTCTGGATTTCCGATAATCGTCGAAGAGTTGTATCAGGCGAAGTCACTGGCGCGCACTTTCTCGGAGGTGCCCGTGGTGCTCACCAGCCGCAGTGCTGATCACCGTCCGACGTCGTTCAACTACAGCACCGCAACCCTGGCGAAGTACTTGGGCTTTGCATTAAAGGCCTTTTTGGGTATAAGACCGCATCTCGAACAGGAGAATTGATCCATGAGGACGCACTGCCGGGCCTGCGAAGGGACCGACCTCCGCCCGGTGCTCGACCTCGGGCCGCTTCCGCTCGCCGGTGGCTTTCTCGCGAACCGCGAGGCCTTTGCGTCGGAAAGACTTTATCCCCTCGCGATTCACGCCTGCGCGTCTTGCGGCCTGGTCCAGTTGCTGAATCCTGTGGAGCCCGAGATTCTCTTCCAGGACTACTCCTTTTCTTCGAGCACGGTCAAACCCTTGGTCGACCACTTTGCCGCTTACGCACAGTGGCTCTCGACACGCCTAAAACCAAAGACCGTCATCGAGTTCGGTTGCAACGACGGAATCCTGCTCGATCCCTTGGAAAAAGCCGGCATTAAAGCCATCGGCGTCGACATTTCGAAAAACATCACGGACCTGGCGCGCAGCAAGGGCCTTGACGTAGTCACCGGATTTTTCGATCCAATCGTTGCGCGCGCGATTCGAGAGCGCGTCGGCCCGGTGGATGTAGTAACCGGCAGCAACGCCTTCGCTCATAATGACCATCCGGAAATCATCCTGGAAGCTGCCAACGTGGTGCTGTCCGATGAGGGGCATCTCTGCCTGGAATTGATGTATGCAGGGGACCTGCTCGAACAACTTCAGTGGGACACGCTCTACCACGAGCACCTGACCTTTTACACCTTGTCCGCATTGAGCATTCTGCTTGCGCGATACGGCTTTCACATCGTGGACGCTGAGAGGCTGCCCATGCATGGCGGGTCGTTGCGCGTGTGCGCCGCCCGAAGACCGGAGCGAAGCGCAGCCAGCGTCGATGAGTTGCTGGACTACGAAAAGCTGAAGAAGCTCACTGAGATCGAAACCTGGCTCGGTTTTGCGCGCCAATCGCTGCGCCGGATCGGCATCGTGCGCGACGTTTTCCAATCCCTGCAGGAACGTCACAGCGTTTGGGCTTACGGCGCCGCTGGGAAGGCCACGATGTGGGTGAATGCCTGCCGCATGGATTACCTCGGCGGAGTGGTCGACGCATCGCCGTTGCGCGCCGGCAAGTTCATGCCAAGGACTCATACGCCTATCGTCTTTCCCGAACAATTCAGGGCCGCGGCTCCCGACTACGTTTTCATTACGGCTTGGAACTATGCCGACTTGATTCGCTCGAAGGAAACTTGGTTCCAGGGGACCTGGTCGGTGCCCCTGCCGGACCTGAGGTTTTTCTGAGGCGTGGCCGCAAATCTCCATGTCCTGGTTCTGGGGGCTTCCGGCATGCTCGGAGGCACCGTGCGGCGCACGCTCGCCGGGCGCGCGGGCTGGTGTGTCAATGGCACGCAGAGGGAGGACCGCCACGCCCCTGATTACTTTGACATCCTCGCGATGCCAGGCGAACACTGGGCTGCTGTGCTCGAACGGCACGGCTACAATTACATCATCAACTGCATCGGCGTCCTCAAGGCGGCCGTAGACGAGCAAGACGCGAGGTCCCTGTCCCACGCGATTCGCGTGAATGCGTTGTTTCCTCATGAACTGGCGGCGCTGGCGCCTCACTCGCGCATTCTCCACATGTCCACAGATGGTGTGTTTTCAGGAAGCCTGCGGCGACCCTATGTCGAAACCGACCGGACCGACTGCCACGATGCATACGGAAAGAGCAAAGCGCTGGGCGAGTGCCCGGCGCCAAACGTGGTCAATATTCGCTGCTCACTCATAGGGCGGGACCGGCTGGGCGGCAAAGGCCTGCTCGAGTGGGTCCTGCGCAGCCCGGAAGGTGCAGAGCTGACAGGATTTGACGACCAGGTCTGGAATGGAGTGACCACGCTTCAGTTCGCAGAGCTCTGCCGGCGCATCATTGAGTCTGGGGCCTTCGACCGGCTGCGGAGCGAATCCGGCCTGCACCATTTCTGCCCAAATCCCGCGATCACCAAGTACGAACTGCTGAGCCAGATCCGGGAGGCCGCAGGACGCCACATCACAGTGCGCCGAGGCCAATCCGGCTCTGCCGGCGCGCGCATCCTTGGCTCGGTTTATTCGAGCCTGCGGGATACATATCCCGAATCCGGCAGTTGGGATTCCGTGATCCGGGCTGCGATAGCCGGAGAATAGACCGTAGTTGTTGAGCAGACCTTCCGGTCAGCGCATTTGTACTGACCTTATAATCGCCGCCACCTCGCAGCTACTATAGAGAGGAATAGATGGAAAAGAAGAAGCTGGCCTTTATTCTTGGCATCCGGCCCGACGTAATTCGCGCTGCCCTCGTTATCAACCAATTGCGGCACTACGACGACATGGAGATGGTCTTCATCTGGTCCGGCCAACACTATTCGGACAACCTGAAGAGCGTCTTCTTTCGCGAGCTGAATATTGCACCGGCAGAGATCGACCTGCAATGCGGAGGGGAAACCGACGCCGGGGTGGTCGCCTCGGTGATTTCGCGGCTCTATCCCGTGCTGAGGGATATGAAGCCCGTGGCGGCGGTGTTCCTGGGCGACACCAACACCACCACCGGTGCGATTGCCGCCGCCCAATTGAACATCCCCGTGGTCCACATCGAAGGATGCATGCGGTCTTATGATTGGCGCATGCCGGAGGAAAAGTATCGCACGACCATCGATCACCTGGCCGACGTGATCTACACGTATTTTGACGAATACAAAGAACAAGGCATTCGCGAAGGGCTGAATCCGAAAAACATCGTTTTGGTCGGGAATCCCATCGTCGACATCCTGAACCACTACTATTTCTCGCAGAAGAGCAAATACGATGCGATGGCGAACACGGAATTCTTCTCCAGCCGTCGCATCGAAAAAGGAAAGTTCTACCTGATGACTTGTCATCGGCGCGAGAACGTCCACATTACGAGTTCCCTTGAAGCCATCCTTAATCTGGTCGCTCACGCGCCTTATCCGGTTTACTTTCCGGCCAGCTACCGCACCCAGAAGGAACTGAGCGCTAAGGGGCTGAAGGTTCCCGACAACGTCACCGTGGTTGACCCGATCGGTTATGAGGAGATTCTTTGCCTGCTGGTGAATTCCCGCGGCGCCATCACGGATTCGGGAACTGTCGTTGAAGAAACTTGCGTTCTCCAGGTCCCATCGCTTCAGATGCGCAAGTCGACGGAGCGCCCACAGGTCTATGATGTGGGCTCCAGCGTCAAATTCGATCCTGCCGAGCCGGAAAAGTATCCTGCGGAGGTCGTCTTCCGCAAGCTCGAGTCCCTGTACGGGAAGCGCTGGACGCAATCTCTCGGGGACGGCAAATCATCGGAGCGCATCGCATCCGACCTGCACCGGAGGATAGTAGAAAACGACTTTGCCCGCCATCGGCCTGAGCAGTATCATGTGCCGATCGAACGCTCCTTCCGAGGAGACGGTCTGGCGTGAGGCCGAAAAACGGGTAGAGCGTCGGAACGGCAGTGAAAGGCCCGGAACAACAGGCAATTTCTAAAGAGCCGTGAGTATGAACCGATACGTAACCATAGTCATGTACCACTATGTGCGCGACTTGGAGCATTCCCGGTTTCCTGCACTCAAGGGGCTCTCGATCGAGCGGTTTCGCCGGCAACTTGATCACATCCAGGCGCACTACACCCCCATCGCAGCCGCGGATTTGTTAGAGGCACTGTCGTCCCCCAAAAAGCACCTACCGCCGAACTCCATCCTGTTGACTTTCGACGATGGCTATAGCGACCACTTTGTAAATGTGTTCCCGCTTCTGGACGCGCGCCGTATTCAAGGCTGTTTCTTCCCTCCTGCGCAGGCCATCCTCGAACACAAAGTCTTGGACGTCAACAAAATCCACTTTGTCTTGGCGGTCGCCCCTGACGCCGGGGCTCTGCTGGAGGAGGTTTTTTCTTCCCTGTTGGAGTTTCGTTCCGAATATGCCCTTAAGACCAGGGAGGAATATCTTCAGGAAATGACCGAGCAGCATCGCTACGACAGTCACGAGGTGACCGTGCTCAAGCGACTCCTCCAACGCGAGTTGCCGGAGCCGATCCGGGCGGAAATCGTCCGGCGGCTGTTTGCCGCGCACGTGACCGCCGACGAAGCGGCTTTTGCCTGCGAGTTGTATATGTCACTCGACCAGATCGCCTGCCTGCACCGGCACGAAATGCATATTGGCAGTCATGGGTACACTCACGCCTGGTTGAATCGACTTCCTCCGCAGGCGCAGGCTGAGGAAATCGATCGGTCTCTTGAGTTCCTGCAAAAGTTGGGGGTAGGAAAGACCGACTGGAGCATGTGTTACCCGTATGGCGGCGTCGATGACTCCCTCCTTCAAATCCTGCGGACCCGCCAATGCCCGCTCGGATTCACCGTGGAACCCCGCATCGCAGAGCTGGAGGTTGATGATCGCCTGACCTTGCCGCGCTTGGACACGAACGACTTGCCCAGCTAGCCATGAAATCCATGATGCAAATCCTGACGGATCTGACGCCGCTCAATAGAGCTGTTTGCTCTCTCGGATACGACCAGGCCGTAGAGTACCTGTGCGGAGTGCTGCCGTTTCGTGTAATTTCCGTACCGACTTCCATCCAACACAATGGCTGGGTGATTCCTCCCTCTTGGGACGTCGAGGAGGCCCGAATCCTCAAGGATGGCTGCACGGTTTATGACGGCGCCGCGCACCCGCTGGGGGTTATCGGGCTCTCGAAAAGTTTTTGCGGAACGGCTAGTCTTGAGGAACTTCGGCAACACCTCCATTACGATCACCGCTATGACGACTCGATTCCCTTCCACTATCGGCAGCAGTTTCGGAGCTGGAGCCGGGACTGGGGATTCTGTGTGCCGAGGCAACTCTTCGACCAACTCGTTCCGGGCGATTATGAGGTGGTAATCCGTACCGCCGAAGCTCCCGGCGCGGTGAAGATTCTCGAATATAGGCGCCCAGGGGCGCTCGAGTTCACCATCGTCTTGGGCGGCAATCTGGATCATGCGGGCGTGGCCAACGATGGCTTAGCCGGTTGCGTCGTGGGCCTCGAGGTCATGCGCCGTTTGCAGGATCGAAAAACCAAGTTCACGCATTCGCTCGTCCTTTCGCCCGGCATCATCGGGTCGGAACTTTACCTTGCCGGCTTGAGCCCATCCGAGCGCAGCAGGCTACTGGAAGGCATCTTCCTTGAGATGCTTGGCTCCGCTACCCCGCTCGCGGTCCAGGAATCCCGCCGCAGCATGGTCAGCACTCTGCATGCCCTGACGGCCAGTCTCGATCAACTTGGCTTGCCATACCGGACCGGCGCTTTTGAGAGCATTATCGTCAACGACGAATATATCTGGGAAAACTACGGTATTCCGATGCTTTCCCTATCACGATTTCCCTACCCCGAGTATCATTCCAGCCGGGACAATATGGAGATTATCAAGGAAACCTCGCTAAATGAGGCTGTCGATGCTGTGATGGGAACAGTGGATCGACTGGAAGCTTCGCCCATGGTCGTAAAGAAATTTGAGGGCAACATCTGCCTGTCCAACCCGCAGTACGATCTCTACGTTGACTACGGCCAGGTCGCCCTGGGGGACGCCGTCTCCGAGCAGCAGCGGCGGATGCGGCGCCTGATGGACTTTGTGCCCTCCCTCGATCGCCCGGTCAGCATCAGCGCCGTCGCTGCCCATGTCGGCGTGCCGGAGGAGGCCGCGCTTGAGTACCTCCAACGGTGGGCGGCCAAGGGGTTAATCGACTTGACATGATCCTCGTCAGCACGGCGCGGAGGAAGTTAGAACGAGCCGGCCTTTTTCGGACATCCTATCTCTTAACCAAGAGAGAATAATAGGCTAGAAATGTGGTTTTGGAAGAGGGTTCTTTAATTCCATGAACATTTTAGTCACTGGCGGCGCGGGCTATATTGGATCGACACTGGTGCATCTGCTCCTAGCGGATGGGCACAGGGTACGGGTGCTGGACAAGCTTCTGCATGGCGGCGAACCGCTGCTCGGCGTCTGGTCCCATCCCTGCTTTGAATTCGTGCAGGGCGACATTTGTGACCAGGCGAAGCTAAGATCTGCTCTCGCCGGATTTGAAGGGGTAGTCCATCTTGCGGCAATTGTCGGCGACCCTGCCTGCGCGCGTCAGCCGGATTTAGCGCGCGCGGTCAATCTTGATGCCTCCCTGGCGCTCATCGAGGAGAGCCGGCGAGCCGGAGTCAGCCGGTTTCTTTTTGCCTCAACGTGCAGCAATTATGGAAAGATGAAAAACGCTGATCAATACGTGGACGAGGAAACCGAGCTGCGCCCCGTATCGCTTTACGCGGAGACGAAGGTGGCTGTCGAGAAGGCCTTGTTACAACGTTGTCGAGAGAGCAGATGGTGCCCCACGCCGCTGCGTTTTGCGACCATCTTTGGAGTGTCGCCTCGCATGCGATTCGACCTTACGGTGAACGAATTCACCATGGAGATGCTGACCAAGAAACGTCTGCAGGTGTTTGGCGAACAATTCTGGCGCCCCTACGTTCACGTGCGGGATGCTGCCCGGGCCATACAACTGGTTCTCAATTCACCGCCTTCGAAAGTCTCTGGCAATGTATTCAACGTGGGCGCCACGGATCAGAACTTCCAAAAGAAGCAACTCGTCGAGATGATACGCCCCTGGGCACCCGATGCGGTGATCGAGTTCGTGCACAAGACGGAAGATCCGCGGGACTACCGTGTTTCATTCGCACGCATCACCGGGCAGCTCGGCTTTACGATCACCCGCACGGTGGCTCAAGGCATTGAGGAAGTAGGGCATCTTGTGCGGAGCAACGTGATTGCCGACTACGACGAGCGGAGGTTCCGTAATTGAGTTCGACGGAAAAGTTGGCCCCTGGGATTCCGCCGGCTGAGGGTTTTGTTCCCTTGGTCGTGCCTGAAATTCGGGGCAATGAATGGAAATACGTCAAAGAATGCCTCGATACGAACTGGGTTTCGTCGGTGGGCAGCTTCGTCGACCGGTTCGAGAAACTCGTAGCGGAACGGGCGGGGACGAAATACGCTGTCGCCACGGTCAACGGTACCGCTGCCTTGCACATCGCCTTGCTGCTGGCGGGTGTGCAGCCGGAAGACGAAGTAGTCGTTTCGACACTCACGTTCATTGCCCCTGCCAACGCCATCCGCTACGCAGGCGCGTGGCCCGTTTTCATTGACGCTGAGCCCAGATATTGGCAGATCGATCCGGCGGGTGTGGTTGACTTCCTGGATGCGGGATGCCGTTGGGATGGCCACGAGTTGCGCAACCGGCAGACCGGGCGGCGGGTGAAAGCTATCCTGCCTGTCCATATCCTGGGCCATCCCGTCGACCTGGATCCTATCCTGGCCGCGGCCGCGAAATACTCGCTGCCGGTGATCGAAGATGCCACCGAATGCCTGGGCGCCCGCTACCGAGGCAAAAACCTGGGCGGCGTCGGTAACGTGGGCTGCTTCAGCTTCAACGGAAATAAAATCATCACCACGGGCGGCGGCGGCATGCTTGTCACCAATAACGCCGAGTGGGCCGCGCGGGCCAAATACCTCACTACGCAGGCGAAAGACGACCCCATCGAATATGTGCACAATGCCGTCGGCTACAATTACCGCCTGACGAACGTCTTGGCGGCCATGGGCTGCGCCCAGATGGAACAGCTCGACGCCTTTGTGGATGCGAAGAGACAGATTGCAAAACGGTATCGAGAGTCGCTCGCTTCTCTTCCTGGAATCCGTCTGCCGCAAGAAGCAGAGTGGGCGTTCAGCACTTTTTGGATGTATACGGTGTTGATCGCCGAGAAAGAAATCGGTATGGACTCGCGTGAACTTCTCCGCCAACTGGGCGCCAGGAAAATTCAGGCCCGCCCCCTCTGGCAGCCGATTCACCGTTCGCCAGCCCATAGCTCTTTCGGGAGCCCCGGCTGCCTGACCTCGGAATCTCTCTACGCACAAGCAGTCAGCCTGCCGTGCTCGGTTGGACTCACTCCGTCTGACCAGCACCGAGTGGTTGAGAGTATTGCAAGCTTGCTCAGCAAAAAGGACGCGTCGGTCAGGTAGCCGTGAGGCTTTGGCAACCGTGCATGACTTCGCCTGACCGAAGTTGCTAATGTCTGTCTCTCTCCCCAACGGGGTGAGGAGGACAGGCGATGGCCAACGAGTTATCTGAGCCTCTTTTGAAGTAGAATGCTTTTTGTCTGGCCGAAAACGATTGTCTTCGGCCAAGCGGAGGCATCGGTGAAAATGGTCGAGAAACAAGGTCTCAAGCGAGAAAGAACTCGTAGGAGAAGCGTCAGTTTTGGACTTGAGACCTTGCCGCAACCGCCGGAAACGCCCTGCACTCAAACACCTGGCTGGAGCGTTGCCTACTGACGGAAGTGGGTGTATGTTGTCAGTCCGCCGGGAAGTCAAAATGGAAATGCTGCGCAAAATCAGACTACCATGGTTAAGAAGTGGACCACCGGCGCGACTCGGAACGCCGCCCTATTATCGTCAGCAGTTTGGTCGAGCAGTGTCTCACCCTAGCCGCTCCCCGCGAGTAAGAAGGCAAGTATGTTGAACGCGCGCAAATCGCGTAGGTTGGACTTGGTCGCAAACGCTCTTGCGGCCACCGTGTTTGCGGTCGCGGTGGGAGCAGTGGTGTTCATCCTAAAACCTGGAATGATCACACACGTACCGCCGGCTACCAACTTTAGTGCCGAAATCTTCGAAGACGAGGGCTTCAACACCGGGGCACAGCTAGCTGCCTACACCGTTGCGATGATGCTATGCATTGGCGCTGCAATCGCAATGGCGCTGTTAGACAGGCGCCGTCGCCTGTGTCGAATGCGAAGGATTTGGACCCTCGTGCTTTTCCTAGGGGCCGCGCTCGGTACCGGGCTGCTCCTTGGCAACCTGCGATCGTGTCTTCACTACACGCGAGTGAATGCGCCATGGCTTATCGCGGCAACGGGCATAGCCATTACAGGGTTCTCGCTCGGACGATTGCTTGGCACAAGGGCGGCATGGGTCCTCAAATTCCTTGCAGTGAGCTTAGCCGTTGTATTCATGCTGCCCGGGTTCGTGCACAAGCTCAATCTGACCACTGAGCGTCTTTCCTTTATAGAGGCCCACTACTCCCTGATGCCTGGATGCGCTGGCAGGCTCGCAGCGGGGCTACGACCGTTTACTGACGTAGAAATGAGATACGGCGCTGTGCTTCCCTTCCTGTTTGGCGAAGTCGAACGAGTCGCGGGCCCTCTAACTCTTGGCCAATATATGACCGTCATCCAGAGTCTCCAGGTCGTGTTTCTTGCGATGGCTGCGATGGCGTATTGTTTGTGGAGGCCCAGGGATCTCTTGTACCTCATCGCTTGTCTGTTCTTGATCTTGCCTTGGCTGGAGACATGCGGCCAAGCCGTGGTGTGGCCAAACGTCTCAGCTTGGCGGCTCATGAATCTGGCAAGCGGCGCCCTTGTTCTGATTGCTACGCGCCGGGTAAGCAGCAAACAACGGGCGGTGTGGCTGGGGGCCACTGCAGCCTTTGCCATTTCTTACAATTCAGAAACCGGACTCGCGCTCATCGCAGCCTACTTGTGTCGCCTTATGATGAGCAGCCGCTGCGCCTACGGCGAGATTATGCGTACACTTTCGATCGCAGTGCTTGCCGGTGCGGGGATGGTGGTCTTGCTTGCCTCGGGCGCCATCGGGCTGGGGTTATGGCCGATTCCTTTGCAGATACTGACCGCAAGACAATTTACTGGAGTAGGAAGCGGCGCCTTCGGAGGAAGGCCGTTTTTGCTTTCACCGCTGACGCTCATCGCTCTGGGAATGTTCATGCACGCCGGCGTAGTGCTGGTTTGCAGCCTTATCGTTTGGCGGCGTGGGAAACTCACAGCGGACGGCGCAATCAGAGCATCGATAGCAGTCTTCCTAATGGGCTTTGCTTGTTTTTTTGTAAACCGTCCGGTGAACGGCTGGTATCTTTTTGGAGTCCTGTTTCTGTATACATTCCTGCTGCCTGACTACTTTACAGCGGCTCGTCGCATGGGGGCGCATCTGGCGAGGTACTGGAAGTCTTGGCGCGGCATTGCCTCCGCGCCAGGCACTTTGAAACGCTTATCCTGGCAGGAACCGGCCCTTGCAGCGTTTGCCTTCTTGCTCCTCATGCCTTCTGGCGCCCGCGAGGCTTACCAAGCTCTTCGTCAAGTAACAGGCCGTTCATTCGGCCGGACGCTCGCCCATTTTGGAATTGTTGCCTCGGGATTACCTCCGGACGGCGCGTTGGGTTCACCACCACCTCCTGGCGCGCAACTATGGAGCGGTGTCTGGGTTAAGCCTGGTGTTGCATCGATGCTAGAAGAGAAGGTGAGCTTTCTTCGCGAACAAGCGCCGGACGTGGTCTACTTCGCGGCCGACAGCTTTACCATCGCGCAAGCCTCCCAGGTGTATCCGCCCTTGCCGATTCAGGACCTATATCACGAAACTATGCTTCGAGAGGAGTATATGCGGCTTCTCCGCGCCTTAGGAAAGCTTCAGCCGAAGCGAATCCTCTTCGAGCCGGATGCAAGCCCGCTCTTCTTTTCTCCTCTCCAGCGGCGGCTGTTCGACCGGCTGAAGAAGGACGTGGCGCAAGAGTACGAATACACAGGTACGACGCACGGTTGGGAAGTGTTTGACCGCGTGTCCCCCGAGAGCTGATCGAACAAGCCAGGGACGCTATGACGGTACTCTGAGATCCCACGACAAAACTCATCCGGGCAGACTTGCCGGAATCTCACGGTAGCCGCACCTCAAGGCGAACGCCTTATCGTCCGCTGCAGGGGCCGCCCCAAGATCCATATCATGGATTCCCGCTCGCCTAGCTGCGCGTGGGACAAGCTGGCAGCAATGAGGGCGAGTTATCATTGAACACTCAGTTGACGCCCGCGGCCTCAGTTCCGATGCGCATGGATCTCGACGGTCTATTTCATTCGCCCAGTGGCCGGGTCGCATCGTTTGCTGAGATGCAAGTACACCTTTATCGCCACGACGTCGCCCTTCAAGATTACTTCATGGCGCTTCAGATGGACACGCTCGCAACCGACCGCGCCGATTCGGGCCGTCAACCCACCCACAGCAAACTCCTCACTGCCGCCATCCGGGGGGTCGACAAAATCAGCAGGCTTTACCCACGCCGAAAAATCAAAGTCGATGTGCTCCTCTGCCCCGCTCCGTATTTTAGCCGCAAAACCGAGATCCGGTTCTTCCTCCGCGTGCTCCTCGCACTTGCGCAGACAGATGCCAAGATCCTTTGTTTACTTCCGACCGGCGCCCCCTGCCGAGGTGAAGCCGATGCTCAATTGGCATCCCTGGGGCGCGCAGGCCAAGTTATATTCATCGATCCGGACGCTCCGTTGAATCATCTGGAAGGATATGCGCGCCCGAAGGTCACCCGGATGCGTGCCAGATCGGCATTCAGGCAGACCGTCCAAATTCTCGAACCACTCGGGCTTGCCCCTGGTCTCCAAGTCGAGGCCGGTTACGAACATCTGGCCTGCTTCATTGAGGGGTGGGAGCGTCTGGCTCCTAGCGTAGAGTTTGACGCAGTCGTAGCCCGTTGCCACTGGCATGCCCTTTGCAGCCCGGTTTGCCGGACGGCGATCGAGCGCGGCAAACCGGTCATTACTTTTCAACAGGGAGTGATAGGCCATACCTTGGACGTCCCGGTCACCGCCTCAAAATACGTCGCATTTGGTCGTCCTTCTGCATCATTCCTGGCGCGGATGAATCGTGCGTTTTCCCGGGCCGCAGATGAGCCTGAGCGGCCGGTAGATTACATTCACGGCGGCAGTTTCGTGGATGACGTAACTGTACTGCCCGATCAGTTTGCGCAACAGACGGTGCTGTTGGTCGATGTGCCCAATGCTCCCGGCGACTTTTACGGCCTCGAAAACCAGACCCAGGCGCTGCTCGACCTGGCCGCAAGACTCCTGGGCGGTGACGTGCCCCTGCGCCGTTTGCTGATCCGGCCGCACCCGTTCTGGAGCAGTTTGGATTTGGAACCGTGTCAGCGACTCGCCCGGGATTATCCCACCCGCTGTGAACTTTCCCATCCCGCGTGGTCTCTGGAAGACGATCTGCGCCGCTCGTCGGTGGTTGTCGGAATACTGAGCGGCGCACTTACTGCCGCGTCCGCCTGTGGTCTGCCGACCGTCTTTCTGCAAACCGATCTGGGATACACGACCGGCGACTTGGCGTGCTTTTCGCCCGGCCAAACTCTGCTCCCCGACGCTGCGTTCTGCGAGATTCGAAGGTTTCTCACCGATCGGCATGCATACGCCGAGGCGCGGGCGGGGGCGCTCCGCAATGCACACGAGTATTACGCCAACGGGACCAATCTGGATCTGAATACCACGTTCTTCGAGAGGCTTCTACGGGATGCGGCGGTAACCAATCGACCTCAGCATAACTTGAAATGAGATGTCCATCAGTGCTGAAAAGGGAGATTGAGAATTCAACTTCCATGTCCGGTAATTTCATAAACTCGATTCTCCACGCGGAGTGGGCAGTGGAGGGCTCATGACAGATGCGATTGCCGGCATGACGTTGAGTGCGGACCCGAGCGTCGAGGTTCCCGCGCGTTCGGAGCGCCCGACGTCCGTTGTCATGGTATTGGCGTTCCTGCCTTGGATTGCAGTTGTGCTTTTTACTGCGGGGGGCTGGGCTGCCCTCAACTTTCTCGGGTACTTGATTATGGTCTTCGCGGCCGGTTACAGCATCATCAGTGTGACGCTGCCTGCCCCCACCCGGTACCAAACGATCTTTCTTGCTCCCGCGACCGGCATCCTGGCGATCTCGGGTGTCACGGCGCTCTGGGTGAGGCTGGGACTGCCACTCATTTGGGCCCTGTTTGTTTGGCTCGGACTGCTGGTGGCTGGAGTGGTGTGCCTCTGGCGTGACCGCGCCGGGTGGGCGAAAAGCACTGTTGCTCACGGCTTAACGCTGGCCCTCTTTTCCGCGCTGATCTGTGGGGTGTACTTCCTTCCCACGGCCCGCACGGATATGGTCCTGCGCCGCGACGGGAGCTTCAACTGGCGGTTCGTCGACACGCAACACTTCCACGCCATAGCTGCGAGCATAAAGTGCAGCGGGAGCCCGCCGGTGACCCCAGGAACATTCACTGCCGAGCTTTTCTACCACTTCGCTCCCTACGCGCCGGCCGCGGCCATCTCAAAGGCCGATGGACTCGACCTTGGGGACGCCGTGGCCCGCGTGACACACGCCGCTTGGCTTTGGGCGCTTGTGCTCTCATGCTTTGGACTTGGCATGCTCCTGTCTCGCAAGGCCAATGGCAGAACAGTCGGGGGGATCATATCCGTCGCCGGGCTCTTCTTCTACGGTTCGCTGTTGACCCTTTTCACATCCGAGTGGGCCAGTTCCGGCCATGTGGCCCGAGCCATCCTCTTTAACATTCCCGATGTCCAAGTGCTCGCCGATGGGGGCCCTTTTGACCTGCTGCTCGTCGGGCATTCATTGCTTCACGGCCTTGTCGCCATTACAGCGATCATGGGCCTGTGCCTGGCTAGAAGCGGGCACGAATCGGAACTAACATGGCGGGACGGCGTTCTGGTGGTGCTGCCTGCTCTGGCGGTTCCAGTAAACTTGCTAGCTGCCGTGTACTGCCTCGGTGCAACGGGTATTCTCTTGTTTTGGGGGCGTCTCAGAGCAATACGGTCATGGCTGTCGATAAGTCTAATGGTCGGCCTGTTTCTCGTGGCTTGGCATATTACGGGTTATGGCCATGCACCTGACGTGGCGCATGTAACGATTAAGGAGAATGCGGCGTCGCAATGGTGGACGCTTGCTGTGTGGGTAATCATCGGTCTGGGATTCCGCATCGTGGGCCTCCGCTGGATCTCACGATCTTTGAAAGACCCGCTTTCTGTTCTGGTCCTGATCAGCGTCTTGGGATGGCTAGCGTATGCTCTCCCGTTCAATCTCGTACATCAAAACGAGCGTTACGGCATATACTTCTTGCAGGGCGTCTTGAGCATATTTGCTTTTTCTCGTGTGACGCCGGGATGGTGGCACAGCATCGAGCGATCCGAGATGATCGCGGAGTGGCTCAGGTTAGCGAAGAAATGCATGATTTTCGTGTGTGCCGCCGGCGTTTTGATCGCCGGCATCGCTGTTGCCACTCATCACCACACGGGGATATCGCATTTCGGGCCCAAGCTGCTTCTTTCCTGCTTGCTGCTTGCACTGCTGGCGGCCATGTCGGCCCTGATGCAGCGCAGTCGCCGCTTTTCGATCGTCGGCTCCGCAGTTGTCACGGGTGTGCTTCTGGTCGGTTTTCTGGCTTGGGTGCCCAATTGGATCCGCTACGGCGTTGGCGTCGTCAAGACCGGCATAACCTACCCCCCTGGCGAAGTTCTAGGGCTGCGGCGTCTCAGCCAGCTCATGGCACCGGACGAGCGGTTTGCGACGAACAAACATGCCCTGGATCCGGAAAGCCTTGCGCCGCCCAATGAGCGCTCCTACGGCTATTCCGCACTTTCGGAGCGCCCCGTTCTTCTCGAGGGATACTTGTCTCGTGGCGAAAATCTGCTTCCATGGTTCAAGACTCTGCTTCGCGACAACGAGTTGCTCTTCAACACAACTGACCCGAAGACGCTGCGCAGCATTGCCGAAAGCTATCACGTTCGATGGCTTGTCGCTCGTCCCGGCACAGACATTTCCCTTCCCAGACCGTTACCGGAATGGCTGGTTGAACAACAAAACTGCGGCGACCTTAAAATCTACCGGGTCGACTAACCCTACTTGTTGCCGATGGATTGCAAACCTGTATTCTTCGAACGATCCCTCCGAGTTGAGCATTGAGATTCGCCTTCATCAGTACGATGTGCACGTCTCCATGGGGCGGAAGCGAGGAGCTCTGGAGCCAGGCCGCGGCTCAGCTCAAGCGAAACGGACACGACGTTCAAGCCTCGACGATGTACTGGCCCCAACAGCCGGATGAGCTGACAGCGCTCGCGCAGCGCGGGATCACGGTCTCAACCTACCCTTCCCCAAGCAACATTTCGGGACGCGCCCGCCACCTCTGGGACCAACTCTCTCTCGGCACGCGCAGGAGCAATGCCCGATTGAAAAGATTCGATGCGGACCTGGTCGTCATTTCCCAGGGAAGCAATTCTGGCGGATTTGGATGGGCGAAGATCTGCCGGGCGGCGGCGATTCCCTATGTGGTGATTGTCCATTGCAATAGCGAGCAATGGTGGTTCGGGGACCAATTCGAGGAAGCCGTGGCAAGTTACAGGGGCGCCCGCAAAGTCTTCTGCGTATCTCGAAACAACCTCGAGATACTCGGTTTGCAGTTGGGCGAACCGTTGCTGAATGGTGAACTGGTATGGAGTCCCTACAACGTCTCCACAGAGCCTCCTCCAGCTTGGCCGGATGAAAACGGCAGTTTGCGATTGGCGTGCATTTCCCGAATCGAATTGGCGGCCAAAGGGCAGGATGTGCTGCTTCAGGCGCTTGCGCGTCCGGAATGGCGGGACCGTCCCCTGGAGGTGAATTTGTATGGGGCAGGTCCTGATGAATTGGTGTTGCGCCGCTTATGCTCGACGCTCCGCCTGACCAATGTCCACTTTCGCGGCCACGTGAAGGACATCCGGGGGATCTGGGCCCAGAACCATCTCCTGGTTCTCCCCTCGCGATACGAAGGTCTTCCTCTCGCCTTAATCGAAGCGATGTGGTGTGGCCGGCCCGCGCTGGTGACGAATGTGGGAGGAAGCGCAGAGCTTTGTGTGGATGACGGCACAGGGTTCGTCGCAGAGACGGCAACCGTAGCGTCCATTTCTCGTGCTCTCGAACGAGCTTGGGAGAGCCGCAAGGAATGGCCGCGCCTCGGCCAGGCGGCGCGGGAGCGGGTTGAGAACCAAGTCCCGAGGGATCCGGTCGGGTTGTTCTGCGAGCGCTTGTTGGCTTGCGCCGTAGCCAGGGCATAACGGGCAATTGGCCCGTTCGTTGAAACGATGATCAAGATCACCGTAATCGTTTGCACGTTTAACCGTTCCGAGAGTTTGGCGAAGTCGCTTCAAAGTGTGGCCGCTTCCACTTTACCGAGCTCTGTCGAATGGGAGATCTTGGTGGTGGACAACAACTCGACTGATCGCACAAGAGAAGTGGTGGAGGGTCTCTGCTGCCAGTATCCCGGGCGCTTCCGTTACCTGTTTGAGCCGAAATCTGGCTTGTCTCATGCCCGGAATGCCGGAATCCGCGAAGCGCAAGGCGATATCCTGGCTTTCACAGACGACGATGTTACCGTTGATGCGGCTTGGCTGCAAAACTTGACGGCGTGTCTTCATGGTACTGAATGGGCGGGTGCGGGAGGACGAACGCTTCTGCCGGAGCCGTTTTCGCCTCCTAGTTGGCTGGGGCTTCAGGAGTCGCTGGAGATGGGAGGACCGCTCGCCGCCCTATTCGATATTGGCCTTGAGCCTTCTGAGCTGAAGCGGCCTCCGTATGGGGCGAACATGGCTTTTCGAAAAGACATGTTTGATAAATACGGGGCTTTTCGAACCGATCTGGGAGCCAGTCCCGGTCCTGACGTACCGCGCTGCAACGAGGACACCGAGTTCGGCCGCCGGTTGATCGCAGGGGGCGAACGGTTGCGTTACGAACCGTCTGCCATTGTTTATCATCCGGTTCCTAGAGAGCGAGTCCGAAAAGACTATTTTCTGGCTTGGTGGTTCGACTATGGGCGGGCCCTCATCCGGGAAAAGGGGGAAAGCGCTCCGCTTTGGAGAATCCCGCGGCATTACTTCAGCATCCCGAAAATGATAGGCGTCTGCGTGCTGCCCCGGGCGCTGAAGTGGCTGTCGACCGTAGATCCCATGGAGAGATTCGCCCGGAAGTGTTGGACTTGGCTCATGGCCGGGGAGATTGTGGAGACTTACCGACTCGCTCGCGACCGCAGGAGACACGAAGCCTCCACGGTGCGCGAGCAGGGTTAGGCCTCACCGTTCAGACTGCGTGCGAGGAAGAAAAGGACGACCCGAAACTCGGCGAGGCCGCTGACCAGAAATGAACCAACCTTCGGTTTCTGTAGTGATGGTGGTATGCAACGTGGAGCGCTTCCTCGCTGAGTCGATTGAGAGCATCCTGGGACAGACTTTCCCGGACTTCGAATTTATCATTGTCGACTATGGGTCGACTGATAACTCAAAGTCCATTGTTTCCCGCTATGCGGCCAAAGACGGCCGGATCAAACTCAGGGAGATACCCCATTGTGGCTTGGCCGAGGCGCGAAATGCTGTTAGTTTTCTCGCCCAAGGCCGATATATCGCTGTTATGGACGCTGACGACGTGTCGATGCCGGACCGCCTTCAGTGGGAATCCGAGTTCATGGAGGGGCATCAGGAGATCGGCATCGTCGGTGGTGCAATCCAGTGGATCGATGGGACCGGAAAGGCATTGCGCGTTGATTCCCGCCCGACTCATGACGAAGAAATCCAAGAAGTGCTTCTTGATCATTATCCCTTCTGCCATTCCAGCCTCCTTATGCGAAGGGACGCCTTTGTCCGGGCAGGCGGCTATCGATCAGCTTTTGCTCCCGCTGAGGATTACGACCTGGCCCTTCGCATGTCAGAACACTGCAAGTGCGCAAATCTCGAGCAAGTGGTCCTCAGGTACAGGATCCATGCGACGCAACTTTCGCTCCAAAAGGGAAAACTCCAGTCGTTGTGCAAGCTGGCGGCGCGTGCTTCTGCGGTGTCGAGGAGAAACGGCCAAGCCGATCCCTTGAATTCGGTGAGAGAAATCACCCCCACCTTGTTGGCAGGATTGGGCGTAACTGAGGAAAGGCAGCAGCGCGCCATCGCTCTGGACCGCTACCTATGGATCCGGGACATGTGTATGGCCGACGAGTCCTCCTTAGCACTCGATGCGGCAGAGGAAATGTTACAGTCCGATTTGAAATACATGGAGCGATGGCTCGCCGCCGACTTGCGGCTGCGAGCCGCGCAACTATATTGGAAACAGAGGCGCTTTGGCAGGAGCTTGCTTACCGGCGCCCATGCGTTCACGACGCGGCCCGCACTGTTGGGGCGCCCCCTGAAGCGACTGCTTCAACAGCATTCGTAATTCAGTCGCTCAGGATAGACTCAGTCGTAGCAGGGAAATGAGAATCACAGTAATCCTCTGCACGTATAACCGTTGCCGGAGTTTGGCGAAAGCGCTGGAAAGCGCAGCCGCCCTAAAGCTCCCCGACGCGGACGAGTGGGAGATATTGGTCGTGGATAACAACTCCACCGACAAGACGCGGGAGGTGGTCGAGGACTTCTGCCGGCGATACCCGGGACGCTTCCGTTACCTGTTTGAACCCCAGCAGGGCAAATCTCACGCCCTGAACGCGGGGATCCGCAAAACCCACGCGGATGTTCTGGCATTTACGGATGATGACGTGACCGTTGACCCAGCGTGGCTCCAGAACCTCACAGCGTCTCTGCCTGACAGCCGCTGGGCAGGCGCCGGGGGGCGTATTCTTCCACAACAGATCCTCTGGCCTCCTCCCTGGATTTCTCTCTCCGAGCCTCACGCGGTGGGTCCTTTAGCCCTTTTCGATCCCGGCCCGGATACGGTGGAACTCGCTGAGGCGCCTTTCGGCGCCAACATGGCTTTTCGAAGAGGCGTATTTGAGAAGTATGGTGGTTTCCGGACCGATTTGGGGCCTCGCCCAGGCAGCGAAATCCGCAGCGAGGACAGCGAGTTCGCCTGCCGCCTGCTAGTGGCGGGTGAGCATTTGCGCTACGAACGGTCGGCGATCGTGTATCACGAGGTTCCAGAAAGCCGACTACAGAAAAAGTACTTCCTCGACTGGTGGTTTGACAAGGCCCGAGCTGACATTCGGGCGTATGGGATTCCTCTAGCTGCGAACGAATGGCGGGTCAAAGGAATTCCGCTAATTCTGTTTCGTCGACTGACGGTTTGGACACTTCGATGGCTGGTCGCCTTCGATCCGGCCAGGCGGTTCTCCTGCAAACTCAAAGTGTGGTGGGTAGCTGGACAAATCCAGGAATCCTGCCGCCAAGCGGCTAAGGCCGAGCGAGGGATTTAGAAGCGCCATCTCCGCGTCATGCATTGGGATACGCGCCCGTTCGAGTCTCGTGAATTTGTTTCGAACCCATCTAAACATGCCTGTGGCTATTGGAGATTGTGAAATGGCAATGCAGTTATTCACCTCGTGATTATTTTAGCCTCCTTCACTCCCCGTACCAAAGTGCTCTTGCGCAGCTCCTCCTGCAGGATGATAAGCGTTATTTGTGGAAGGGCGTCCCGGTAAGATGCAGGGTGGCTGTAATTGATTTGTGGTACATTACTTATGCTTCAGCTCAAGGTCAGAAGAGCGGATGACTAACCGTAATCCGAAGATTGATGGAACGCTGCGTAGAATCAAAATAGAATCGAACAAGGAAAACAACTGCGGTGCCAGTGCAGGTGGGGACAAGTTCTGAAAGCCGGGTACTAGATGAGTATTATCGCTGCCCACCTAGCCCCGTGGGCTTTCACTCGCCAAGTCAATTGGCTGGGCCGCCGGGCTATTTTCGGTTGGGGCCAGATGCTATCTGTTATGGGCGTCTGTCTTGTTGCGGTCCGGCGAAAAGTCCGATTGGAGTCCTCAAGGACGCCTTGGAACATATTGTAGTGGACTCGGACGGAATCACCCTCCCATTCAAGGTCGAGGAAGTAATTGAGAATTTGCGACGGGAACGTTACACCGCCCACTTTCGCCAGGAAGGTCTGTTTTTCAACGAAATCTTGCGAAAGACGTACTACTTCATCCGGCCTCTTCTAGGAGATTCGGCACGCCGGTTCTTGCAGAGATTGTACCTGCGGGGATGGGATAAAATCCCTTTCCCCACATGGCCTGTTGACGCCACCGTGGACCGCATTCACCAGAAATTATTGGCTCTGTCGCTCAAGGCCCAAGGTCTGGAGAAAGTCCCTTTTATCTGGTTCTGGCCGGAGGGGCTTTCGAGTTGTGTCATTATGACGCACGACGTGGAGGAAGAGCTCGGCAGGGACTTTTGTGCCCAATTGATGGACTTGGACGAGTCGTTCGGCGTTCGTAGCGCCTTCCAGATCGTACCAGAGTGCCGCTACACGGTTTCAAAGTCCTTTCTGGAGAGTATTACCAGCCGGGGCTTCGAAGTGAATGTCCACGACCTCATGCACGATGGTCGTCTTTACGCTGACCGTTCAGAGTTTCTGCAACGGGCGGCGCGCATCAACAACTACATTCGGGAATATGGCGCCCAAGGGTTTCGCTCCGGCATACTCTACCGCAACGCAGACTGGTTCGGCGTATTCGAATTTTCCTATGACATGTCGCTCCCCAATGTGGCGCATCTCGACCCGCAGCGAGGCGGTTGCTGCACGGTGATGCCGTTCTTTATTGGAAAGATCGTCGAACTTCCCCTGACGTGCACGCAGGACTATACGCTTTTTCGAATTCTTGGTGACTATTCGATCGAGCTTTGGAAAAGACAAATTGCCCTGGTTCGGAAAAACCACGGTCTGATCAGCTTTATCGTTCATCCGGATTACCTCAACGAGCAACGAGCGCGCGACAGCTACAAGGCCTTACTTGAGTTCTTGGCCAGCTTGCGGGACAAGGACGAAGTTTGGACCGCGCTGCCGAGGGACGTGGCGAATTGGTGCAGGCAGAGGAGCCGGATGGAGCTTGTGCGCCGAGGCGGCGAATGGCACGTGGAAGGACCAGGCAGCGAGCGGGCCTGCGTGGCCTACGCTTCTCTGGCAGGAGACACCGTGACTTACAGCTTGGCAGCCGAGAGGGTAATCTCGCCGCGGAGTTGTGATACAGTCTGATTTAAGGGCGGCTTTACACCGCAGTGGGGCGAAGCAAACTCGCGTTTTTCCAAATTACAATTGTCGCTGTGAAAGAACCACTCAAAGGGTGCGCCATGGCGTGCGGGGGGGGGCATCAATTCCCAATGACAAAATTCAGCGGCAAGGTTCTCGACCATAACATGTACATGGACGGGAGGTACCTGGAGAAGAACCCTCTTTGGCACGCAGACGAATCCCCCTTCAAGGTTACTCAAATCCTCCGCATGTTGCAGAAAAACAGCCTGTATCCGAAGACGGTCTGTGAAGTCGGATGTGGCGCAGGGGAAGCGCTCAAGCTGTTGCAGGAGAAGATGGATAAGACTTGCATTTTCTGGGGTTACGAAATCTCACCCCAGGCCTTGGAAATATGCAAGAGCAAGGCGAACGAAAGGCTTCATTACAAGCTGTCCGATCTCAGCCAGGAGGAAGACGCCTTCTTCGACCTGATTCTGGTGCTCGATGTTATCGAGCATGTCGAAGACTACTACGGATTTCTGAAAGGGATCTTGCCCAGGGGTGATAGGAAAATCTTTCACTTCCCCCTGGATTTGAGCGTGCAGGCTGTGCTTCGCAAACGAGGCCTCCTGATCCGCCGCGAGCTCTATGGACACATTCAGTACTTCACTCAGGAAACCGCCCTGGAAACGCTGAAGGACGTGGGCTACGAGATTCTGGACTATTTCTACACGCCTCGATGCATCGAACTCGCCAAGCAGCTTATCCAGAAGATCGCCATATTGCCCAGAAAGATCTGTTTCGCACTTCACCAGGACTTGGCAGTTCGAATCCTGGGTGGCTACAGCCTGCTGGTCCTGGCTAAATGAGGACCGTCCAGTTCCTCCCTGCTGGCTTCAAGACTGTGTCGCGGTAGCTCAGGCGACGCCAGAGCGAATATTGAGAGTGAAACCGCGATGACGACTTGCGACGTAGCGATCATCGGCGCCGGCCCCTACGGCTTGTCTGCGGCGGCCCACCTGCGCACCGTCAAGGGGCTGGAGCTTCGTGTCTTTGGCGTTCCCATGTCCTTCTGGAACCGAAACATGCCCGCGGGTATGTTTCTCCGTTCCGCTTGGACGGCGACGCACGTCGCGCATCCGGCTGGCTGTCTGACCCTGGAAGCATACCAAGCAGCAAGCCGCCAACAGTTTTCGACTCCTGTACCACTCGACCAGTTCGTCCAATACGGTCTTTGGTACCAGCGGCAGGCGGTTCCCGACGTCGACCAAAGGGCGGTTGCAACGGTTGAACCTGCCCCCATGGGTTTCCGTCTTTACCTCGAAGATGGCGAAGCACTCGTTTCGCGCCGCGTTATTGTCGCGGCAGGGATTGGCGCTTTCGCTTACCGGCCGCCCCAATTCTTCGGGCTCCCACCATCGGTCGCAACTCACACCTCTGAGCACAGCGACTTCCGAGATTTCTGCGGGAAGTCCGTCCTGGTGGTGGGAGGTGGACAAAGCGCGCTCGAATCGGGCGCGCTGCTTCATGAGGCGCGCGCGGATGTTGAAATTGTCACACGGGCTCCGCGCCTCCACTGGCTGCAAGGGTGGCTCTCCCACGCGCTTCACTATAGGTTGGGGGCCTTTATCAAGCAACTGCTTTACGCGCCCACCGACGTTGGGCCGGCCGGCATCAGCCAACTCCTGGCACGGCCTGAAATCGTCCGGCGACTGCCGCGCGATCTGCAAGACAAACTTCGAAAGCGCGCCACCCGGCCGGCCGGGGCACGCTGGTTGGTGGAGCGGCTCAAAGGCGTTCCAATTAGGCTGCGGCGTTCAGTCGTTTCCGCGGAGCTAGCCGGTGAGCAGGTGAAAGTCCATCTCGACGACGGCAGCGAGCGAACCGTAGACCATGTTCTTCTTGGTACCGGCTACAAAATAGATATCTCCAAGTATGGCTTCCTAGCACCAGAGTTGGTGCAGTCCCTGCGTCGCTCCAACGGGTTTCCCGTGCTCAAAGACGGACTCGAATCGTCAGTGCCAAGAATGCATTTTCTAGGCGCGCCCGCCGCCTGGAGCTTTGGCCCCCTGATGCAATTTGTTTCTGGTACGCGCTATGCTTCCCGCTCGTTGCTCCGCTGCATCACGGGAAAAGCTGCCGGCCTTCCACAGCCGTAAAGGATCTGCATGCCCGCAGCAACGACCGAACCCTCGGAATCTGCCGATGCTCCGCCCGAACGCTCGAAGAAGCCGATTGGCGCGGTCGTGGTGGGCGGGGATTACCAGGGCCTCGGGATCGTTCGCAGCCTCGGACGGCACAAGATACCGGTCTGCGTCATTGACGATGAGCGCTCCATCGCGCGTTTCTCCAAGTACGCAACCTATTCTGTGCCCGTGGACAGCCTTCGCGATGAAAAACAGACAATCGAACGTGTATTGGAGATCGGCCGCCGCTTGGGCCTCGAGGGCTGGGTGCTTTACCCGACTCGAGAAGAAACGGTTGCTGCTTTCGCGCGCCACCGGCCAACTTTGAGAGGTTTCTTCCGGGTTCCGACGCCAGGCTGGAACACAACGCAATGGTTCTGGGATAAACGCAATACCTACCGCCGCGCCAAAGAGCTCGGCATTCCCACCCCCTCTACCTGGTATATTCGAGACGTCTCGGAGTTGGTGAAGATTGACTCCGACCCTCCTTTCGTCATCAAGCCCGCCATCAAAGAGCACTTTATCTATAGCACCAAGGTCAAAGCTTGGCGTGCAAACAGCCGCGCCGAACTGCGGGAAGTGTTCCTGCGCGCGGCCCAGCTTGTCGGACCGGATGAAGTCATGATTCAGAGTTTGATCCCGGGCGGTGGCAGCCAGCAGTTCGCCTACGGGGCATTTTTCAAAGAGGGGCGCGCTCTGGGGAGCATGGTTGTTCGAAGGGCGCGCCAACACCCCCCGGAGTTCGGCCGTGCGAGCACCTACGTTGAGACGATTGAACTCCCGCTTCTGGAGGATCTTTCAGAACGTTTTCTGAGGGCAATCGACTATTACGGACTTGTGGAACTGGAGTATAAGTTTGATCCGCGTGACCAACTGTACAAACTCCTTGACGTCAACGGACGCACCTGGGGCTATCACACCCTGGGTTTTGGGGCCGGCGTGGATTTCCCGTTTATGCTGTACGCCGACCAAGTGGGTGAACCCGTGGAACCCCGCCGCGGCCGCGCTGGAGTGAAGTGGATCCGCCTCGTCACCGATATGCCCACCGGGATCCTAGAGATTCTTGGCGGCCGGCAGAATTGGCAGTTGTACTTGCAATCCCTGCTTGGATTCGACGTCGAATCTGTCTTCAGTTGGGAGGATCCAATGCCAGGGCTGGTGGAACTCGCCCTGATTCCGTACTTGGCCGTGAAGCGCGGCTTCTGACTTCAGCGCTTCCGGACAGGCTAGGACCAAAGTTCCATTGCCCGCTGAGTTACTCTCGTGGTAGCATCCAACCCGAACTTCTCTCTGATCGGGAACGTCATTGGCGATCTACATCTGCCGATAATCATTGAGAACAACGACTGGCATTCTTGAGCAAGGACAACCTGTTGGCTCTTACTGGTGAAGTGCTTCTTACGGGGAATACGCGAGGAATTGGGCGCGATCTCGCTCCGCTTTGCGAGCTCGGGGCGTCGGTGATCGCAAACTACCTCCGTGATCAAAAGGCCGCCGATGGTCTCAAAGCCACGGCTGAGGGGGCAGGATTGCCCATCCGGCTTTGCGGAGCCGATGCCACCACGCTCCAGCCGGGCGCTTCCCGATGCATAAACTCGCGTTCGGCTTCTGGGGAGGTATTCGCCCCGTAGCAATTCATCCTGCTCCGTATCCAGCATGTTTCAACTCTAACTGCTGGGCGTGTTCCTAAGGGCTGCAGAGTGCGGAACGATCCGCCCGGCCGGCCCAAACTGGAGAATATACACATGATCGAGAGCAAACGGGTAATCAGGCAGAGATATAGGCTAAGCACCTACCTGACCTTGCTCAAATGGGCATACAATTGGATCCTGCATTTGCTCGCCAGAGTTCTCTTGGGGGGCAGGAATCTGCGCCCGTTTCTTCATCGCTTGCGTGGAGTCAAAATCAGCAAGGGGGTATTCATTGGCGATGACGTCTACCTTGATGAGGACTTCCCGGAAGCCGTGGAGATTCATGAAGGGGTCGTAATCGGGCCCCGTTGCACAATCATTGCTCATACTCGGGGCGCCGGAAGGATTGTCATCGAAAAGGATGTAGCCATTGCCGCTGGGTGCATGATCGTCTGCGGGCCGGGGCAGACATTAACTATTGGTGAAGGCTCCGTAGTCTCTGCGGGATCGACAGTGTCGCACAGTATCCCCCCGTTCACTCTCTGCGGAGGGCCTCGCCTCAAAGCATATGGCAGAGTCTCCGTGCCTTTCACCTTCAATACCTCGTATCAAGATTTCAAGCGCGGCTTGCTGCCAATAAGACGAGGTCATAGAGAACAACGTTGACGGGTTTCGAATCCATGGATAATCTGTTTGGACTGACAGGTCAAGTTCTGGTCATTGGAGGGACACGAGGAATCGGTCGTGCTATTTCATTACACTTCGCATCGGCGGGTGCCTCGGTGGTCGCGAATTTCCTTCGCAATCAGAAAGCCGCGGATGATCTGAAGGCTACCTCCGATCGGGAAGGTCTGCCGATTCAACTCTGTCGGGCGGACGTTACGACCTCCCAAGGCATCGAACATATCGCGCACTCCGCTCTAGAAGGCGCGACGCAGCTTTCTGGAATGGTTTATTGCGCGGCGACCGGCGTGCATCGGGTATTTCCCGAACTTACGACGCGCCATTTTGACTGGACTTTTTCTCTCAATGTGCGTGCGTTCTTCGCTTTGACGAAGGCTCTTCTGGGCAGTTTCTCAGAACGAGCCAGCATACTGGCGATCAGTTCAATGGGTGCTGAACGTGCCCTGCCGTATTACTCGCTCGTAGGCTCATCGAAGGGCGCGCTCGAAGCGCTGTCGCGGCATCTTTCCGTCGAACTGGCGCCGCGGGGAATTCGTGTTAACATTCTCGTGCCCGGCGCGATCGCCACAGACGCCTGGAAGACGCTTCCGGACGGGGATGAACGAATGAAGACGGCGGTCGACCGCACGCCGAGCGGACGTTTAGTAACTCCTGAAGAGGTAGCGTACGCCGCCCATTTCCTTTGTTCCAAAGCGGCAACCGGGATCATCGGCCAAACGCTCATCGTAGACGGTGGGGCCGGGATCGTCGGATAGCAACTCAGATTGCACTAATGATCTTAACTGGGGAGCACATTAATGGATGATGTCTTGGCCCGAGTCCAAAAAGTCTTCTATGAAGCGTTTGACGTAGACCCACAACTCATCTCTGTCGAGACCACTCCAAATGAAGTACCGGCCTGGGATTCGGTGGGGCACTTGGATTTAGCCAGCAGATTGGAACAGGCTTTTGGCATCAACCTCGACGTGGACGATCTTATGGAAATGGAAAATGTCCGCGAAATCATCCGGATCGTCGATTCGAAAACAGGTGTGGAACGGAAGTAGATGCCAGCAAGTCCTAAATTCAATTTTGCTGGACGATTACTCAATAGGCTAGGTGAGCGATCTTGCCTGATAGACGCCGCCACCGGCGAAACCGTCTCCCCCAAAGACCTTCCTCGCGCCATTTCCAATTTCGCCTCGAAACTGCTCGGCCTGGGAATGGAAGAAAATGAACGCATCCTAATCAACTGTAACCTGTCGCCCTCCACGGGCATCGCCTACCTGGGAGCAATGTATGCGGGGCTGGTTCCGGTACCGATTGAAAAAGACACGATCAATTCATCCCTTTCCGAGCTTCTAGAAAGAACTGGGGCACGAGCGGTTTGGACGGAAGAAAACTCTGAAGTTGAACGCCTGACTCAGCCGGGAGTTCTCTCGCTCCATGGCCTTCCTCCGACGACATGTTCGAGCCCGATCCCGCCTGTGGCTCGGCGGGAAGGTGATCTTGCCGTGCTAGTCGCAACATCCGGCACCACCGGGACCCCGCGTTTTGTGATGGTCAGCCACGGTAACCTGACAGCGAACACCGAAGCGATCGTGCGCAGTCAGAATCTTCTCGGGGATGAGCGAGCGATGCTCATCCTTCCCCTGAGCTATTGCTTTGGCGCCAGCGCCTTTCACACCCATCTGTACCAAGGGGGAGGCGTGGTATTCGACTCCCGATTCATGTTTCCCGACAAGGTGCTGCACGCCATCAACAAGTACCGATGCACCACCTTTGCAGGAGTCCCGACCGTCTATAACATCCTGCTGCGCCGCTCTCACCTGGGTTCGATTCCCATGCCCAGCCTGCGCCGTTTCTTGCAGGCGGGAGGACCGCTGGCGCCTCAACAGGTCGCCGAGATGCGTGACACCGTTCCGATGGCGAAGTTTTATGTGATGTACGGCCAAACCGAGGCGACCGCTCGTATCACCTGTCTTGATCCCGCGCATCTCGACGCAAAACTAGGCAGCGTGGGCCGGCCCTTGGACAACCTCACGGTTCGCATCGTCGATGAAGAGGGCAGAGACTTGTCCACGGGACAGACGGGTGAAATCATGGTCAGCGGACCATCGATTACCTTGGGATACCTCAACGAACCGGAAGAGAGTGGGTGCGTCTTCCAGGATGGCTGGCTGCGAACCGGCGACTTGGGCCATCTGGACGGCGACGGATACCTCTGGATTGACGGCCGCAAGGCCCACTTCCTTAAGATTCGCGGAGTACGGGTGAGCATTGCCGAGGTCGAAACAAGAGTCGCGAGTCTGCCTGGCGTCAGTGAGTGTGCGGCGGCGGCTGTACCACATGCGGAAGTCGGCGAGGCTCTGGCGCTCTATATCGTGCCCGACCACGACGCCACTGAACTGGTCGACAAAGTGCGCCGCAGCTTGCCCACCTGCTGGAATTGTGAATCGATCAATATCGTGTCCCAAATTCCGAAGACAGCCCGCGGAAAAGTGGCCCGCGCCGCTTTGCTGAAGAAGGCGGCGTGAATCGATGGATGAACTGGAACGGAGAATCGACCGGATGCTCGCGATTCCTCCCTACAGTCTGCCGCCGGACGCGCGGCAGGCCGCACTTGTCGAGTTGCTGAGAGATGAACTCGAGTACGCGGCCGATAAGAACGCTGCCTACCAGAATTACCTGCGGCACTGGCCCACGGATATTCGGTCTGCGGAGGGAGTCGCCGATCTCCCTTACTTGCCGGTGGCATGCTTGAAAGGAGCCGTTCCTTTTTCGCTAGTAGAGCCAAGTGAGGTCAAGCGCACTCTGACCTCGAGCTCCACAACCGGCCAAATGCCCAGCAGGATTGTCCTGGACTCGTCTACCGCGAGGCGGATGACGAAGGGAGTCGTCTCCATCGCGCAAGACTTCATCGGTTCGGCCCGAAGGCCCTACCTTGTGGTCGACGTGCCAGGCGCCGTAACGGCCGGGGCGCAGTTGGGGGCGCGAGATGCTGCGATTCAAGGCCTTCAGCCTTTTGCGAGCGAGGTCACTTGTTGCTTGAAATCGGGTAGCGAGGACCTTGAGCTTGACCTCCAGAAACTTCTGCAATTTGCAGAGGCCCGTCGCAAGTCGCGGGTGTTGGTTTATGGCTTTACTTACATTCTTTGGAAACACTTTGTGAAGCCGTTGCGTGACGAGAACCGTTGCCTCGACATGCCCGACGTCCACATCCTTCACAGCGGCGGGTGGAAGTTGCTGCAAGAAGAGGCGGTTGACAAGAAAACCTTCAACGAAGGTGTGGCCTCTGTTTTCGGGTGCGCTACCGACCGGGTCATCGATTTCTATGGCATGGTGGAGAACGTGGGCGTCATCTATCCCGATTGCCCCGAGCTCAACAAGCACGTTCCGGCATTTGCAGATATCATCGCGCGGGACCCGCTCACACTCAGACCGGTTCGAGAACGGGAAACAGGCATCGTGCAGGTCTGCAGCGTCCTGCCCACGAGCTACCCCGGCCACCTCCTCCTGACGGAAGATCTCGCTCGGGTTGTCGCATACGACGGGTGCCGGTGCGGCAGGCGCGGGGTGTGTTTTCGGTTTATGGGACGAGTGCCAAAGGCCGAGGTGCGTGGCTGCGGAAACATCGAGCGCAGTCGCCAACAGTTACACTAGAGCCGCGTTACGCAATAGGTGAAATACGCCGGCCGTATGCTGTCATGCTGAGCGAAGCGAAGCATCCCCGCAGTTTCAAGGAGAAAAGAACGGCGGAGACCCTTCGCTGCGCTCAGGGTGACAGACCATCGGCTGTTTCACTCTCTTCGGTAATGCAACACCAGAGACCCCGATGAGTGAACTTATTCTCGACATCGACCGACCCGAAGAGATTTCCGTGGCGGCATCCGAACTGCGCAGCATCCTCGACGCCGCTGAAATCACTCCCGATTCGGTGCTTAAAATTTTCGAGGCCTGGGCCGCTGCTCTCGGCGAAGGGGAATCAGTCGAGGTCCCGGGTGTTCAGTTCCTCCGCATGTGGCTGCGGCGCGGAACGCTGGAGCCCATCCTTGCCAGAGAATTGGGATGCGGGGCGCTAGAGGGGCGCTGGATGGCGGATGGCCGAGCCAGGCTCAAGGCATTTCCCTTGGGTGTGGTCGGCCACTGGCCGGCCGGAAACATAGAAATTCAGCCCTTGCTCTCGATGACCTGCGCTTTGCTGGGCGGCAACGCCTGTCTGGTGCGCGTGCCCAGCGGGTTGGAAGGAATCTCTCGGCAACTTATCGACAAGCTGGTGCAAACTGATACTAAGGGTGTCCTGACGGATCGGATCCGTATGCTGATCTTCCCACATGCGCGGCGTGACTTGCAGGAAGCGATGGCGAGAGTTGTCGATGGCGCCATGGTATGGGGGGGAGAGGAGGCTGTATTGCAAGTTCGCAGCCTTCCCTTCCCGCACTGGGCAAGGATCGCAATTTTCGGGCCCCGCATCTCGATCGCTGCTATGGATGCGGATTCCTGGTGTAACTCCGGGGAGCGCGAGGCCTGGTGCCGCCGCATCGCGCGCGACGTATGGCAGTTTGACCAGCAAGCGTGTTCGTCGCCGCAGGTACTCTTTTTAGAGAATAAAGCCGGCCGCTCCTGCGACGAGTTCGTCTACTCCCTCAGGGTAGCGTTCGAGTCGGAAAACCGCCTGCATCCGAGACAATCCATCCAAGCAGCCTTGACGACGGCCATCTGCCAGGCTCGAGCCTCGTGGCTGCTGGACGATGTTGCCCATCGGGCAATTTTCCCGACGGAACCCGACTGGACGCTCCTTATTGGCCGTGGCCAGGAAATCCCCAAGCCGACTCAGGGGAAGACGCTGACCATTTTAGAGGTCGATGACTTAAGAGACGCCTTGAAAGGTCTCGACGGAAACGTTCAAACCCTGGGGCTGGCCGTGGGCGACGCTGCAAGAGAGGAGATGCTCGCCTCGCTGGCGGCAAGAAAAGGCGTGGATAGAATTGTGAAGCTTGGGCGCATGCATGTCTTTGCTCCGCCGTGGGACGGGGTTGATCTCATACGGCCGATGGTGCGCGTGGTCCGCCATGTGCCCTCAGGTGTATGACCCAAACCGGCGGCGTTTAGCGACCAACTACTGGTGATCACAATGGCGGATGCCAACACATTCCTGGAAGCGCTGGACCGCAAGGCCAGAATGTTCGCGCCCGCAGCCAGGGCGACGGTGCAAGCCAACCATGACCTTTGTTCGTGGCTGCTGGACCCTTTGGCACGCTGGGCGCAGGCCGCCTACGGCGAGAAGGCGTTCGAGGATGCAGCACGAGGCTACGCTCGGTATTGCCTGGGGGTTGCGAAGGCCCAGCAAGCCTACGAGCAGGCGGGCCGGTATGCCCCTCAAGCTCTGCCCGACGTGGTTTCGGAGGTTTACGAAGACGAAGGGTACATGGTGCCCTACATGTGGGCAGCCATCCTCATCTATCCCTTCTGGCCCTCGATGGTCAATCATATCGCCCTGTACCGAAATGACTTTCTAAGGTCATTGCCACCGCAAGCCAGGGTTATGGAGTTGGCATCAGGCCACGGCGTGCTTAGCCTGCTCGCAGCGGAGGAAAGGCCGGACCTTCAACTCGAAGGAATTGACATCAGCCCGCCCGCGGTGGCTGTGGCCAATCGCATACTCGCGGCTTCAGGACATGCGGACCGGGTCAAGTTCGCGGTGGAAGATATTGTCGCCTTTGAACGGGATAACAAAGGTGGCAAGTATCAAGGAATCATTGCGGCGATGCTGGCGGAGCATCTGGAGGATCCCCGGCCCCTGTTGCGGTCAATTTCGCGCATGCTCGACGAGGACGGCGTGGTTTTCTTCAGCACCTCCATCGAATCTGCCCAAAAAGACCATCTCTACGAATTCAACTACGAAAGCCAGCCGCTGCGAATGGCGGAAGAGGTTGGCCTTCGCGCAACACGGTTGGTCAGTGATGCCAGCACGCCGCTGCCCGGCACTCGATTTCTGCCGCGCGCTACGGCCCTGATCTTGAGGCACCGCTGAAACTGTACAACTTCGGCGTTTAGTTCGAGCTGATTCTATGACAATGACCTTTGAGCAGATTAAGACCTACCTTAGGCAACGTTTCCCCCTCATCATGGTCGACAGGGTGTTGGAGGTCGAGCCCGGCAAAAGAATCAAGGCCCTCAAAAATGTCACGGGAAACGAGATCCAGTTTCTCGGCCATTTCCCCGACTATGCGATCATGCCTGGTACCTTCATTGTGGAGGCGATCGGACAATGCGCTTCCATCCTCTTCAGCCAGACTACGGGCAAAGGCGTAGAACAGGGTGAGTACCTGGTCCTGGCCAGCATCCACGAGATGAGATTCTTCGTTCCTGTCCACCCGGGGCATACCATGATCCTGGAAGTGACGATCGTGAAAATGACCGGAGAAGCAGCTCTTATTGAGGGCGTTGTGACTGTGGACGGGACCGTCGTCGCCAAAGGCAAGCTCGGGTTCGCCAAGAAAACGGTCTGAATCGTTCAAATCGACACGGAGCCATCGGGGCCGCAGGTCATGAGTGCAGGTCAGGCATGAAGAGATCACTTTTCAGAAGGGTATTCAACAGAATACTCCATCCGATGGCCCGGTTCTTGCCGGGTTCGACCAGTTTGAGGCCGTTTCTGCATCGTTTGCGCGGGGTCAAGATCCAGGGCAGAGTGTTCATCGGTGACGACGTGTATCTCGAGAATGAGCACCCCGACTGCGTGGAGATACACGACGGCGCAGCGATCGGATTGCGATCCACGATTGTAGCCCACTCTGGCGGCACGGGGGAGCACGGGAATATCGTGATAGGAAAGAACGCCACAATTATGTCGTGTTGCACGGTTATCTGCTCGGCGGGTGAGACGCTGACCATTGGGGAGGGCTCAGTCCTTTCGGCGGGGTCGGTGGTGACAAGCGACATCCCTCCGCGTACTCTCTGCGCCGGGCCGAGAGTACGTGCGGTAGCAACGGTCATGGTACCCTACACCTTAGAGGCGAATCATCGTGATTTTGTCCGCGGGTTGCGGCCACTTAGGGTGTCTAATAAAAGCAAAGAAGAGGGCTGATGTTCCTAGATAGAAAGTGGCATCGCTTTGCTCGAATATGACAATTGGCCTGAATCAGCCCAGCGCTCGCCATGTGCAACTTCCGCAAGTGCTGACTTGTATTTTCGCACCTGAGCCCTTGACAATGATATTGAGAAAGTCTACTGTACACGTGTTATTAACTAGGTGATGGATCGACATTAGAGTTGACGTTCCTCCCACCGGGACTGCTAAATGCTTGCCGCTCCGCGAAACCCAGTAGTTTTCACTTCCTCCCCCAAGTTGGAGGACAACTGTCTGTTGTCCTTCTTCGCCTTTGGCGTCAAATTCGAACTCCGGGTTCCCGATGCGCTTCTCTCTCAACTGGCGTGGCCGATCGTGCCTGGCGCTGAGTTTGCCGATGAAGGGCAGGCAGATGCAATGCTCACAGTCCAAGAGCGTCAATCTGCCGAAGGCGAGACCCGTTACGAGATTGTCGAAAACGGCACAGTTTTAAGTGCAGTGAACTACCTTGAAGCGGCCGCGTGCGCGGTTGAGTCGTGGGTTCAACTCACCGTTGCAACGTTGGCCAAAGAACTGGTTTTCGTACATGCAGGAGTCGTTGGCTGGAAAGATCGAGCGGTCGTCGTACCAGGCCGCTCCTTGAGTGGTAAGAGTACTTTAGTGCTCTCGCTCGTGGAGAGTGGAGCGGATTACTATTCTGATGAGTACGCCATTTTCGATTCGGAAGGGCGAGTTCATCCGTATTGGCGGCTGCCCAAGTTAAGAGTAGCCTCCAACCAGAAAGTGGCGGCTAGCCTTCTGGGTGGCACGCTTGGCGGCGCGCCTCCCAAGCCCATCCCATTGGGATGGGTACTTATCAGCCGGTATGAAGCAGACAGCCGGTGGCATCCCCGGCGGTTAAGTTACGGAGGTACGCTGCTGGGATTGCTGGATAATACGGTTCCTCTGCGCTGCCGGCCGGAGCAGTCAGTCCAGGCATTGGCCAGGGCAGTCAAGAACGCCCAGGGCTTTGAAGGGATGCGCGGGGAGGCAGCGGATTTCGCCGAACAAGTCTTAGCATCCTTGTGATTGGATTTTGGTATAACACAGTGGAGGAGACAATGAAGCCATTGGCAAGGAAGAGTGGAATATTCGCGGAGAATTTGCCGGAAGAGGTGGTTCTCTACGATAAGACGAATGACAAAGTACATTGCTTGAACAAGACAGCGGCCGCAGTTTGGGAAAACTCTGATGGCAGTAAGACGGTCGACGAACTGGCGCGGGCCATCGAAGCAAAGTCCGGAGCGCCAGCGGATCGCAATCTGGTGCTTCAGGCCCTTGAGGAATTGGAGGAAGCGGGCCTCATGGAAGCCGGCAGCGCCGTGGTCGCAGAGGCAGGACTGCCCTCCCGCCGCGAAGCGGTGGGGAAGATGGTCATGGCAGGCTCAGCCTTGGTAGCTACGATCGTTGCCGCAGCTCCGAAGGCGCACGCCTCCCAGGATCCGCCGAAGGATGGGGATCCACCGAAGGCTGGGGATCCGCCGCCGCTGCCGGTTCCTCACAATCCGCCGCCGAAACCGCTGCCGCCGAGCAGCTTTAAGCCGCCGGCCGGGGGCAATAAGAAAACCTAGACAGTGGGCGCCGGCTTCGGAATCAACAGGAATTAACCATGTCCGATCTGCAGAGCAGCAGGGGCGATGCAACTCGGCGTCTCCTCCAATTGCTTGTGCAGCGAGACGGAGGGGATGAGGGTTGGCCTCCTGCTGCTGCTTCGGACTGGAAAGCCTTCGCCGAGAATTGCGACAACCACCAGTTAACGCCGCTTGTCTATTGCCTCCTAAAGCAACTCCCCGCGCCCGCCGTTCCGTCTGAGCTGCTGGATTTCCTTCGAGTACGTTTCTACGAGTCGTGTGCTTACAACTATCGCTTGGCGTCGAGGCTCGTCAGCTTGACCTCAATGCTTGAACGCGAAGGGGTCTCCGTTCTTACTTTCAAGGGACCTTCGCTGGCCATGTCGGTTTATGGCGGCATCTCTCTTCGCCAGTGCCTGGATATCGATTTGATAATTCGCACTGATGAATTGGTGAAGGGGGCCAAGTTGATGAAGAGCTGGGGATATGAACCAACACCCACGCCGGCGCGGCCTCAACTCAGTCCCTATTTGTGCCGCCCGGAGAACCCTCGACACATCGACTGGGGCAAGGAGATTCAGTACCTCTCGCCTGATGGCGCCTGCTACGTCGATCTCCACTGGCAATTCGCCGATCGTTTTTGGCGCCCCTTCTCTCCCGACGTTGCGAAGCTTTGGGAACGAGCCGTAAAGCAGGACCTTCCGCAAGGAAGTGTCTTCACACTGTGCCGGGAAGATCTGCTGCTCGCGCTCTGTGCCCATGGGACCCGGCATCGCTGGTGGTGCCTGAAGTGGCTGGTCGACGTGGCTGAGATTCTGCGCAAGGCCGATGCCCTTGACTGGTCTCGCATCGAAGAGATGACGAGGATCCGGCCTGGAGCCGGCGCCGCGGCAAGCGTGGCGGTCCGCCTTGCGCACGACTTGCTGGAAGTCCCCGTGCCCGCCGAAGCCGCGCGGATTCTGCCCGCGACGGATCGAACCCGTGCCCTGGCGTCAGCGATACAGCAGGAATTGCTCTCACGAGGCTACTCGAGTGGCGACGAACACACAACGCTGTTGGCTCTCGAGGGGCGCTCCGCAGCACGCATGAACTACCGCGCCGCTCGCGTTGCCCGGTACCCCGAAAGCCTGTTCCGGCAGATCATCGCTGAGATAGATCCCAAGGATCGCAGCCTGATTCGCCTGCCCCGGAAACTTGAATTCCTTTACCACCTCATTCGCCCCGTGCGTTTGGTTTTGACTCGCTCGCTGCGTATCGCCCGCACGTTTTGGCACGCCGCCAGCGAGGCAAAACTCCTTCCCTCACCTCTGCGCGAAATGCCCATGCAACGGGTGCCTCCCCCCCAGTCAAAACTGGATACCCCGGCGCATTAGTCTCGATAGTCCCCTTCCGCCATCCACAGCCTCATCCCCACTCGCCGCCCATGCTTTCACCGTAGGCTCGAGTCCGAGCAAAAAACCCCATCTTGACCTAGCTGAAGCGGAATGACCATTGCCGCACTCTGTGGCGCGGGCATACGTTCGCTCCGCTCAGGACAGCCTCAACCCGCGCGTTGTGGCACGGCCATCTTGGCCGCTGGAGCGCGGGCATCTTGCCCGCTGTGGAGCGGGCGGCTCGCCCGCGCCATTTCTCATGCGGCGACCCCTTCTGCGGCCGGTCCTTTGTTTTCTATAACATTCTCGCTTTGTTCCGGCGATTTTGAGGCTTTGCCAGCGTTTTCCTCTGCTGGACTTTCTGTCCCAGCGTCCAGCCCCACGACCTTACTCAGTTCCTCGGCCGCACGGTCGTCCGGCTCACGCGCAGGGGCGGTTTGCGAACCACCCCTAGACTCGCGTGCGTGTTCCTGGCGCAGGGTCAGGAGAATCCTCACCTTGCGGTCGATCGAGCGGTCCAGCGCCGCTTCCTGCCGCAGCAACATCTCCCAAGTCTCACCTGCCGGGGCCAGGCAGGCGTCGCGCTCGATCGCGTCCATTTCCTCCTGCGCCGCGACCTCCTCTGCGAGCTCCGCTTCCACCTCGGCGACTTCCTCCCCCAGCAGGCGCACCAGTTCCTCGTACAGCCTCTTCGCTCCCGCC
>Ga0181532_10000466_pt1 | contig 41868 bp, 31 predicted proteins | sample PEATcosm2014_Bin_33_FD_119768 | JGI IMG/M metagenome (GOLD analysis project Ga0181532, IMG submission 119768) | Peatland microbial communities from MTU Mesocosm Facility, Houghton, MI, USA - PEATcosm2014_Bin11_30_metaG | ecosystem: Environmental > Terrestrial > Soil > Wetlands > Peat | place...
AGCAATTCCTTGGGATCGAGTTTCTGCACGTCCAGCCCACGCATCGCTTCGCCGACTTCCGCCGAGCACTCGGCAACGACTTCCGGTTCATTGAAGTGCGTCGTAGCGCGGACAATCGCTTTGGCGCGCTTATCGGGGTCGGACGACTTGAAAATGCCGGAGCCGACGAACACCGCTTCAGCCCCCAATTGCATCACCAGCGAAGCATCGGCGGGAGTGGCGATTCCACCTGCGCTGAAATTCGGCACGGGCAGCTTGCCGTGCTCGCTCACCCATTTCACCAGGTCGTAGGGCGCGCCGAGTTCTTTCGACTTGGCCATCAACTCCTCTTCCCGCAGCGTGGTAAGCTGCCGGATTTCGCTAGTGATGGCGCGCAGGTGGCGGACCGCTTCGACGATGTTGCCGGAGCCCGCCTCGCCCTTGGTGCGGATCATAGCCGCGCCCTCGCCGACGCGCCGCAGCGCCTCGCCCAGATTGCGCGCGCCGCACACGAACGGCACCTTGTACGGCCATTTATTGATGTGATGTTCCTCATCGGCGGGCGTCAGCACCTCGCTTTCATCGATGTAATCCACCCCCACCGCTTCGAGCACCTGCGCCTCCGCAAAATGCCCGATGCGGGCCTTGGCCATCACCGGGATCGTTACTCCGCCCATGATTTCCTTGACGATCTTGATCGACGCCATGCGCGCCACGCCGCCTTCCTTGCGGATGTCCGCCGGCACACGCTCCAGCGCCATCACCGCCACCGCGCCCGCGTCCTCGGCGATCTTGGCCTGCTCAATATTGGTGACGTCCATGATCACGCCACCCTTGAGCATCTCTGCCAAGCCCACTTTCAGTTTCATTTGTTGATCGTATTCCCACATCGTTGACCTCCTTCGTAGTCGAGAGTCGAGATTCGAGAGTTAAGAGTCAAAACCAAGCATTTCAACTTCCGACCGTTGTTCTTTCGACTCTCGACTCTCGACTCTTGACTGCCTTTCACACCAACGCCACCCCTGCGCCCTCCGACGAACGCTTTCGGCCTGTTTTGGCTTTGCGGATTTCCGCCTTGAAAAGATCACCCAAAATGCCGATGCCCTTTTCAATTTGCGCGTCCGTCGGGCCGGTGAAGCACAAACGCAGCGCGTTGTGCCTCGGGTTTTGGAAATAGAAATACCTCGAAGGCGCGAAGATCACGCCTCGCTCCCGCGCCTTCACCAGAATCTCCGCCGTGTCGAGGTGCGCAGGCAGTTCCGCCCAGACGGACATCCCACCTTCAGGATAAACCACGCGGACGGCCTCGGGGAAGTGCCGCGTAGCGGCGCGCCGCAAGATCTCCAGCTTGCGCTCGTACACTTTGCAAATGCGCCGGATCCACTTATCGAGCCAGCCACGCCTGCCAAGCTCCTCGATCACCGCCTGTCCCAGCAGGTTGGTGTGAAGATCAGCGCGCTGCTTGGCCCAGCGCAGTCGCTCGATCACCCGGCGTGAAGCCGCGATCCATCCCACCCGCAGCCCCGGAAACCCCACTTTTGAGAAACTGTCGAGGTGAATCACCAGTCCGTCGGTGTCCAGAGCTTTCAAGGGGGGTAATTGCCTTCCGCTGTAGCGGAGCGCGCCGTAGATGTCGTCCTCGACCACGGGAACCTGGAAGCGCGCCGCAAGCTCCAACAACCTCTTCCGGGTCTCCAGCGGCATGGTGGCGCCCGTGGGATTCTGGAAATTCGGGCTGCTTAGAATCAGCCTCACCTTGGTCTGCTCCAGCACCGCAGCCAAGAAGTCCAGGTCCATCCCTGCCGCAGTAACCGGAAGGCCGATCAAGCGGGCGCCGGGCGACTCGAAGACATTCCAAAGCCCCGTGTAAGTAGGGTTTTCGGAAACCACCGCGTCGCCGGAAGCAACCAAGGTGCGGCGAAGCAAATCGATGGACTGCTGGCAACCGTTGGTAATCAGCAGTTCGTCCAATTCCACTGAAATGCCGTCACGACGCAAACGTGCTCGCAAGTAGTTTTTGAGCGGCAGGTAGCCGTCACTCGAACCGTAGTGCAGCATCCTGGCGCCCTCACGGCGCAATACGGTGTCGGTGGCGCGCCGCACCAAGTCGTGGGGCGCCATCTCGTCCGCGCCGTGGGCCGCGGCAAACGAGATGATCCCCGCATCATAGGTGCTGGCCATCAACCGTCCCAGGGAATCGTCACGCAGGTCCTCGGGAAAGTAACTCTCCCAGAACATATCGGCCCCTGCCGCGCAAATAGGGCGGGTAGTGGAGCGCACTGTTTCCGCCAAGCTCGTCACGTACGTTCCCCGGCCGACAGTCCCTTGGATCAGCCCTTCAGCCTCGAGTTCGGCGTAAGCGTTGCCGACCGTCGTGCGATGCACGTCCAGACGCTTCGCCAACTCCCGGCTCGGTTCCAACCGGTCTCCCGCCTTCAACGCCCCCGAGACGATGCGCGCGCGCAACTGCTCACGGATCTGCATGTAAAGCGGCTTGGGCAAGCTGGAATCGAGTGTCACAAGCACGGCAGGCGAATCTCCTTTGTGGCGTTACCAGACCAGATTAGGCCATTCCCGACCCGATGTAAAGAGCCAAGTGGGCCAATTGGCGAACAGACCAAGAGCACAGGAAGAAGAACCGGCAGTCGGCAGGTCGGCAGTGGGCCGCCGGCAGCGGGTAGCACGCAGTGCGCGGAAGGCGGCCAGGCAGGCATCAACCCCAGTTCCCAGCCCCTAGCCCCCTCTTAGAAACGGGTTCGATTCCCGTTCATCCCCAATCGTCGTGGACGAGCCATGCCCGGGGAAAACCGGAGTTTCGTCGGGGAAGATCAGCAGCCGGTTGTGAATGGAGTCCATTATTTGTTCATAAGATCCGCCCCACAGATCCGTTCGGCCGATGCTTTGTTGAAACAGCGTGTCGCCGCTGAAGATCTTCGTCTGCGGACCGACAAGGTGGAGCGAAAGGCTGCCTGGGGAATGCCCCGGTGTGTGCAAGACTTCAAGCACATAGGCGCCGAAGCGCAGCGCGTCACCCTCCTTCAGGAACTGGTCGACATTCACGATGTCCGGAGGAATCAGGCCCAGCCATTCCGCCTGCACAGCCACATTCTCGTAGAGCGGCAGATCGGCGGCGTGCATCAACACCGCCGCCCCGGTGGCGCGCTTTAACTGTTCGAGGCCGCCCACGTGGTCGATGTGCGCGTGCGTGGCGACGATGTACTTGACGCGCAAATTATGCTTGGCCAGCACTTCCTGAACGCGGTCAGTCTCGTCCCCCGGATCAATGACCACGGCCTCGCCGGTCGCTTCATCGCCCACGATGGAACAGTTACAGGCCAGCATCCCCACCGGAAGAATCTCGTGAATCATCCTCTCTTACCCTTCCTTTCGTCGTCCGCCATTGTACCCGATCCTCCGACTCCGCAGGGGGACGGCTTGCCGTCCCCTCCGTCGATAGGAAGCTAAGGCCTAGCCGAGCGCGACGAAATTCGTTATTATAGAAGTGTTCATGGCTTCCAAAACTCATTCCCAACGCGGGGCGACGAGGGCCGCCAAACAACCGTCCGTTGCGCCGGCGACGGCTCCTCTCAAGGGCGACGCCGGCCTGAACAACCCCGATCTCTACATCAATCGTGAGCTGAGTTTGCTGGAATTCCAAGGCCGCGTTTTGGAAGAAGCCGCAGACGCGAGCAACCCGCTGCTGGAGCGAGTTAAATTCCTTGCCATCCTGGCATCAAACCTGGACGAATTCTTCATGGTTCGGGTGGCGGCATTGATGAAGCAAGTTGCCACCGGCGCGGCAGAGGTCGGGCTCGACGGGCGGCCTCCGTCGGCACAGCTTGAGCTGATCAGGGAAAAGGTTCGCCAGATTACAACCCAAGCCAACGACCTATGGCGAAAGGAAGTTCAACCGTGTTTAGAGGAACAAGGCATTTCTCTGGTTGATCTTTGCTGTCTGGCGGATGACGAGCGCGCAGCTTTGGATGCCTACTTTTCCCAACACGTGTTTCCCGTCCTCACACCGCTGGCCTTCGATCCCGGGCGGCCCTTTCCTCACATCTCAAATCTCAGCCTGAACCTCGCGGTGGTAGTTCGCGACCCAAAGGGGGAAGAGCACTTCGCGCGTGTCAAGGTTCCTGATATCCTGCCACAACTTGTTCCGATAACCTCCACTCGCGGAGAGTCCGAGGCTGTCCCCGGAGCGGCCAGGGCGTTGAAGTTCGCCTGGCTCGAGCAACTGATCGCGGCGAACCTAGGCCTCCTGTTCCCCGGCATGGAGATCGTGGAGTCGTCGCCTTTTCGGGTGACGCGCGATGCGGAAGTGGCGATCCAGGAATTAGAAAGCGATGACCTGCTTGAAACAATTGAAGAGGCGATGCGGGAGCGGCGCTTTCTCGAGGTCGTACGGTTGGAAGCCGCGCAGGACATGCCGGACAAAATACTTGATATCTTGACGAGCCAGATCGAAGTCAACGTTCAGGACGTGTATCGCGCCAGAGAACCGCTGGGAATGGACCGGTTTATGGAATTCTATTCCCTCGATCGCCCTGACTTGAAGGATAAGCCCTTTGTGCCGATGACTCCCGCCAGCTTGGGGGCGGACTGCCAGGGTGATCTCTTCAGCCTGATCCGCCAGGAGGAATTCCTGCTTCATCACCCCTACGATTCTTTTCAGCCGGTGGTGGAGTTTGTGCGCCAGGCGGCGCGTGACCCGAACGTGCTCGCCATTAAGATGACCCTTTATCGTGTGGGCAGGAACTCGCCGATCGTAGCCGCGCTGCTGGACGCCGTCGAGCACGGCAAACAGGTAGCCGCGCTTATGGAATTGAAGGCTCGCTTCGATGAGGAAAGCAATATTGAATGGGCCAAGACGCTGGAAGACGCGGGAGTCCACGTCATCTACGGGATTGCCGGGATGAAGGTCCACAGCAAGATTGCGCTGGTGGTGCGCCGCGAGGGCGACGTGATTCGGCGCTACGTGCATCTGGGCACCGGCAACTACAACTCCGTCACGGCGCGTCTTTACACTGACCTGGCCCTGCTGACCTGCAGCGAACAGATCGCTGCCGACGCCACCCACTTCTTCAATGCTCTTACAGGCTATGCGGCGCGCCAGGAACCGCAGAAGCTGCTTGTCGCTCCCGTCAATATGCGCGAGAAGCTGGTCGAAATGATTCGCCGGGAAATTGACCACCAGAAGGCGGGGCGGCCGGCGCGCCTGATCTTCAAAGTGAATGCGCTCGAAGACCCCGATATGATCCATCTGCTTTATCAAGCTTCGCAGGCGGGAGTTAAGGTGGATCTGCTAACGCGGGGCATTTGCTGCCTTCGTCCTGGAGTGCCGGGCGTAAGTGACAACATCCGCGTGATCAGCATTGTGGGACGGTTCCTGGAGCACAGCCGGATTTACTGTTTTCAAAACGGCGGAGCTGAGGAAATCTACCTGGGCAGCGCGGACCTGATGCACCGCAACCTGAGCCACCGGGTGGAAATAATCTTCCCGGTGGAATCCCCTCGCTTGGTCCGGCGCTTGAAGGAAATTCTCGACATCTACCTCTCTGACCAAGCCAAAGCGCGCCGTTTGAAGTCGGACGGCAGTTATACGCGCAGCCCGAACCAGGAGGGCGCTCTCGCCGTCAATGCCCAAACATCATTCATTGGCCTCGCCCCCCAGGAAGATTCCAGCCAGGCTACGAGCGCGCCTCTGTGAGAGTTCGGGCCTTGCTCGATCTCGAGGGGACGGCCCTTGTGGCCACCCTCACGAGGCCGCAAAAGGAGCAAACATGGCAGTATTGAGCAACGCGGAGATCCAGGAGAAATTGAAGAGCCTGCCGGGTTGGTCGCTTGCTGGAAACGCCATTCACAGGAAGTTCATTTTCAAATCGTTCATGCCCGCCATCGCATTCGTGAACAAAATCGCCGAAGCCGCTGAGCGGGCCAACCACCATCCGGACATTACCATCAACTACAGCCAGGTAAGCCTAAGTCTTTCGACGCACAGCGACGGCGGAGTCACGCAAAAGGACTCTCAACTGGCGGACACCATCGACAAAATCTACGCGGCTGGAAATTGAGAAGTAGAGAAGTCAAGGAGTCGAGAAGTTGAGGAGTTGAAAAGCTCAGATGCCATCCCCAACTTATCCACCCCGAAACTACCTATCTTTACGAGTTCGCCATTCCTTGACTCTTCGACCTGCTGACTCCTCAATTTCTTGACTCCTCAACTCCGATGCGCATAGAATCCCCATGACTTGCGTTGGGGAATAAGCGGATGTCCACATTCCTGCAATGGGTCCACGTAACAGCGGCCGTCCTGGGCGTGGGAGGCATGGCATTTCTGCTGATCGTCCTGACACCGGGGCTTAGAGACTTACAGCCTGAGCAGCGCCAACGGCTGGCCAAACTGGTTATGGACCGGTTCCGATGGGTGCTTTGGTCGGCAATGGCCGTACTGCTCCTTTCAGGGCTGTACAGCATTCGCGAGTACTACTGGGAAGTCGCCTGGGGCAAATCCTGGGAGCTTTTGACCTTAAAGATCATCCTCGCCTGTATCATTTTCGTCATTGCGCTGGCGCTGACGCTCCCCTTAAAGCTATTCGATTGGGTGCGAGCGCGGTGTCAAACCTGGCTCACCATCGCCGTCGGCCTCGCGGTTGCGGTGATCTTCATTTCCGCTTATCTACGCAGGTAGGTGAAAAACAGCCTGTTTGAAAGTGCCCTTTTGCTGCATGATCTTCTTTTGCAGCAAGACGATAGATTGCAGGAGCATTTCAGGCCGGGGAGGACATCCGGGCACATACACATCCACAGGAATGACTTGGTTTACGCCCTGGACGATCGCGTAGTTGTTAAAGACTCCGCCCGAGGTCGCGCAAGCTCCCATCGAGATAACCCATTTGGGTTCGGGCATTTGCTCGTAGAGCTTCTTGATCACCGGCGCCATCTTCTGCGAGACCCGGCCCGCCACGATCATTAAGTCCGATTGCCGGGGTGAGCCGCGGAAGACCTCGGCTCCAAAGCGGGCGATATCGAAACGGGAGGCTGCGGTTGACATCATCTCGATGGCGCAGCAGGCCAAACCAAAACTCATGGGCCAGATCGACGATTTCCGCGCCCAATTCACCGCCTGGTCCAGCTTGGCAAAAATCAAACCTTCAAAGCCCGAAGATTCATTGGTTGGCATCAGCCATCAACCTCTCAACTATTATGCCACCTCCAGCCTGCGGATTCAATTGCAGGGGAGGGCAATCCTCGCCAACCGGCTACCTTACGAACCAGAAGGCGGATCTGCGAGGGCTCCATACATCTCAGGGCGACGCGAGGCGATGCGGTCAAACTCCCATTGTCCCGGCATCCGAACCACCCGGTTGCGGTCCGCGCCCGCCAAGTCAAGGTCCGCGAGCAAGATCGTCTCTTCGGTTTCACCCGCTTCAGCCAGAGTCTTGCCCGTAAAGTCCACAACCTGCGAGTGGCCCACGAACCGGAATCCACGCTCCTCGCCAACGCGGTCCGCCGCCACGACGTTGAAATGGTTCTCCGCGGCCCGGACCTTGGGAGTGTGCTGCCAGCTATCCGAGCCTATGGGCCAATTCGTGGAGATCGCCAGGAGTTGAATTCCTTTGAGTTTCAATACCCTTCCTGCTTCCGGGAAGCTGCAATCAAAACAGATATTGATTCCAATCTTTCCGTGCGGAGTCTCGAAGATAGGGAACGGCTTGTCGCCCAGTGCCACAAACCGGTCGATTCCCAAGTACGGAAGGTGGAGCTTGCGGAAAGTCCCCGCAATTCCCTGCGGCGTCACCACCACCGCGGCATTGTAAAGCCGGTCGCCGTCGCGTTCGAGCATGCCGACCACAGCGGTGCAATCGAGTTTCTTTGCCGCCGCCGCCAGCGCTTCCGAAGCAGGGCCGGGCACCGGTTCAGCCACCGGGGCAGCCTCCTCCAAACCCGTGAAGCAATACCCCGTGAGCGCGCATTCCGGGAATACCACAATCCCTGCGTCAGCCTGTGCTGCTGATTCAAGGCAATCAAGGATCTTCTCCAGGTTCTTTTCTTTCTTCAGAATCTTGATGTCCATCTGCACTGCAGCGACTTTCATGAACCCTCCCCGGAAGCGGAACTGCGAAATTCGAAAATCGAAATTCGAAAGTCGGACCATTCGACTGGGAACATTGGTGACTTCGAGTGTACCACGAGGCTTTCAGCGATGTCCTTGACAAAGAGTTTTGAATTGTGAGTAAATTTGTCCTACCGATGGGTCGCGCCTCCGGATTCTCTCTGGCGCGATGAAAGCTACACAATTCAATTACTTGGTACATGGAGGAACAATGACAAGAAGACTGATAGTATGGGCTCTAGGATTGGCAGTAGTGGTAGCGGTTTCTTTGCCCCTGGTCTTTCACGCCCAGCCAAGGGCACCTCAGCCAGCCGCAGCAACCCTCGCGGCTCCACTCCCAGCGGCAAGCCCTGCCCCCCAACATCATCATCCGCGGATCGAGGCAGCCATCCGACATCTCGAAGAAGCCAAGCATGAACTCGAGGCAGCTCCTGAAGAGTTCCGAGGCCACCGTGTGAAGGCGATCGAGCACGTAAACCAAGCGCTCGGGGAAGCCCACAAGGCGCTTGAAGTTGGACCGTAGTTAGCCAAGAAGAGTTGTTGGCTGGCCCTAACCTGGAAGTCTTCAATTAACGTGGGTTCGTCCCCTGAACCGTGAGGGGATGAGGCAAACCCGAGTAGGCCCCATCCCCTTTCCTTCCCTGCCCCCGCCCCTGCTTCTCTGTTGACCAGCCTGATTGCGGATTAGCGTCCTAAGCTTCAGCGCTGCATTCTGACTGGTGGTGGCATTTGCCGGCCCGAACGCCGGCGCTCCGCTCAAATTGGTGCAGCACGGATTGCAACTTAGCGCTTGACAAAAAGCGAACAAAAAGCGAAACTGCTCGCATCCTGACTGTGAGGTGCCGAATGGCTTCCGCGCCGGTTGTTCCCGTTACGCCCGCTTCCCCCGATCACTTGGTGGGCATCGCCCGCATGGCCGCCGAGAGCCCCCGGGTGCGCGAGCGTGCTGAAGTCGAATACTTCGCACTTCCCTGCCGCTCCGCGCTTAATCGGGAATCGAGCGGCCGCATGCCCTTCGCGTGGACCCTCAATCCTTATCGAGGGTGCGAGTTCGGCTGCAAGTATTGCTACGCCCGCTACACCCACGAGTTCATGGAGATGTGGGACGGCAAGGATTTCGAGCGTAAGATCTACGCCAAAGAGGCGGCGCCGGAATGGTTGCGCGCCGAACTGCGCCAAGCCAAGGACAAGGGCCTGCCGATTGCCCTGGGTACGGCAACCGATCCCTACCAACCGGCGGAAAAACAGTTCGAGGTCACCCGGAGGATGCTCGAAGTCTTCCTGGAATTTGAAGGCTTGGACTTCTCGATCACCACGAAATCTGTCCTGATTCTGCGTGACCTCGATCTGTTAGCCGCAGTTTCAGGCCGGCATCGCTTCAGCGTCCACATGACCATCACCACGACGGACGAACGCCTGGCGCGCCTGCTTGAACCCAAGGCTCCGCCGCCCGCAAAACGACTCGAGGCGGTAAAAATGCTGAGTGAGGCCGGGATTCGGGTGGGCGTCAACGCCATGCCCATCCTGCCGGGTTTGAACGACGCCGAGAAATCTCTTGATGGACTGGCAAAAGCCGCGCGACAGGCGGGCGCCAAGTTCCTTTACGGAAATGTCCTTTTCCTGACCTCCTCCGCCATGAAAGAATTCATGCCTTTTCTCCAGGAAGAGTTCCCGCGCCTTGCCAAGAACTATCGCAAACTCTACGCGCACTCTGCGTATCTGAACGGAGAGTACAAGCAAAAGATGACGAGACTCCTGGCGCAACTGAGGACCCGCTACGGCCTGGACGGCAACCTGGGCGAACTGCCTCCCGCCGCAAGGCATCCCCAACTGTCCTTGCCGTTTGCCACTTTAGACCAGAGCGCCAATTCGTCGCGGCCTCTTACGCCCTGTGCTTAGCATATAATCCTCCCATTTTCTCAGCTTGCCTCGGTTCGCTTTGTGCATATTGAAGCAAACGAGAATGAGGATCCCTCTTAACTTGCGGTTTACAGGGGGCCTCGGGAAGCGCGCGTATGTCCTTCCGGGCAGTCGCTTACTGCATTAAAACAAAGGGACTTATTTCATCGCGGAAGCACAGGCTGAGGGCTTGCGTGCCTCAACCGGCCAAGCTCCTTCGCCCCGTCCGCCGCGCCAATCCTCGCACTTTTGGGCGTTTATGCTCGTTTGGCATTGAAGGGAGGAACGCAGTATGAATACGAATCGTGAGCAGCGTGGTCCGCGCCTGAACCTGGACGAATTACGAGCGGCTGCCGCTGAGATGCGAGCCCTCGATATTATCGACATTTTTGCCGGGGGATCAGGTCACCCGGGCGGCACACTTTCGATCATGGATATCGCCGCAGCACTCTACCTGCGCGTATTGAATCACGACCCAGGCAATCCCACCTGGCCGAAACGCGACCGGGTTTTCTGGTCGACCGGCCATAAGGCCCCGGCACTTTATGTCGCGCTCGGCAAAGCAGGCTACTTCCCTCTGGACGACACGGTCCTGCTGCGCCAGCTTGGCTCTGGCTTCGAGGGCCACCCTAATTGGCTTGAACTACCTGGTATAGAAGTTTCCAGCGGTTCGCTGGGGCAAGGGCTGGGAGTGGCGGTGGGCAACGCTCTGGCGGGAAGACTGTTGGGCAAGACCTACCGCGTCTACTGCATCATGGGAGACGGCGAGCAGCAGGAAGGCAGCGTGTGGGAAGCGGCCATGGCTGCCGGGCACTACAAGCTGGATAACCTCTGCGGAATTATTGACAAGAACGATCTCCAGATCGACGGCCCGGTGTGCGACGTGATGAACATTCACCCCCTGGCGGATAAGTACCAAGCATTCAACTGGAACGTGGTGGAAATCGATGGGCACGATATGGAGCAGATCCTCGCAGCCTTCGAAGGCGCGCGGGCGGCCACGGGACTGCCGACCCTCATCCTTGCCCACACCGTAAAAGGCAAGGGTGTCTCCTTTATGGAGAACGAAACGGGCTGGCACGGCGTGGCGCCGAATCGCGCCCAATTCGAAAAGGCCATGGTGGAGCTGGCAACGCCCTCGGTTCCTGCCGCTCGGGTGGAAGCACTGCTTTCGAAAGCCGCCGATTACGGCGCGGAGGTGGCTCTCAAATCAAGAGGCAAGCTGCCCGCCTTCCGCCGCGATTATTGGTGGAACGCCGATCCAACCATGAAAGTGGATATGGAACCCACACGCATGGGCTTCGGGCGCGGCATCGAGAAGGGCGGCGACGACGAGCGCGTGGTGACGGTGCACGCGGATATTTCCGGGTCCATCCGCATCGCTGATTTCGAGGCTAAGCACCCCGAGCGCAAGAATCGCGTCTTCAGCGTGGGGATCGCAGAACAGAACATGATGGAAGTGGCTGCGGGACTGGCGAAGGAGGGCTTTGTGCCGGTAACCGGGACCTACGGCGTGTTCGCTTCCGGCCGCTGCTGGGACCAGATTCGCACCACCATCTGTTATTCCAACTTGAACGTGAAAATCGCCGGTGCGCATGGGGGCATCTCCGTGGGCGCGGATGGGGCGACGCACCAGGCGCTCGAGGAATTCTCACTGATGTGCGTCCTGCCGAATATGCACGTGCTGGCGCCCTGCGATTCGCTCGAAACCGAGCGCGCCACGCTCTTCGGCCTGCTCGACCTGAACGGGCCTACCTACATCCGCTTTGCGCGCGAGGCTACGCCGGTGGTGACGACTCCCTGGACACCCTTCCGCTACGGCGAAGCAAATATCATCCGCTATCGGGGTGAGACACCGCGCTTCCTGGACGCCTTCGAGACCTTCCTCTCCACCGAGTACTCGAACGAGCACGAGGAAGTCTCGATCGTCGCCTGCGGCCCCATGGTCCCCGAAGCCATGCGCGCCGCCTGGCTGCTGAAGGAAGAATACAAGCTGGAAACGCGCGTCATAAACATGCACACCGTGAAGCCGTTCGACGTGGGCGCGTTGATCCAGGCCGCGGAGCAGACGCACCTGATCGTCACCGCCGAAGAGCATCAGGTGGGTGGGTTCGGGAACATCGTGGCAGGCGCCATCCTTCAACACCGCAAGAATTACAGGCACCCGCTGTTGTTCGATATGGTCGGAGTCAAGGACCGCTTCGGCCTCTCCGGCAAGCCGTGGGAACTAATGCAGGAGTTCGGCCTCAGCGCCGAACACATCGCCCAGCGCGTCTTGCAACTCCGCGAGCGCTGGCTGAGCCGAGAGGAACACACGAAAGCGGCGTGAAAAGTGCATAGCGCGGACCTGCTCTCTAGGTCCGCGGCTCGTCCCCGCCTCGTGTTAACTCGACCGGCAGAAGTGAGGCCCGCTTGCCGGACGGATGTCCGGCTTTGGAGTGCGGCAGCGTGCTGCCGCTTTCCCCTGCGCGAGCTTGCTCGCGTCGCTGCGGTGCTGCTCTCAATCCCGGCCAGCAAGCTGGCCTGAGTGAAAGCGGCAGCAAGCTGCCGCACTCCAGAGCGCCTGCGGCGCCGCCCTTAGTTATCACACAGACCCCGTTGGAGAGGGCTGGCGATCCGTCGGGGTCAGTGGTTGATGGTTAGGTTTTCAAACAGGAACAGCCCTGACTTCCCTGCCACGACAATATCCAGGTCCCCGTCGCCGTCAATATCGACCACGGGGATCTGCATCCCGCCGCCGGTGCGGCCGCCGTAATCAATGACGTGGCGCCGCCACTGGATTTCATTCCCCACCTTAATAGGTTCGTACCAGTAGATTCCCAGCGGCTCGCGGCTACCGGGATCGTGGCCGTTGTGCGCGAAGTAACGCTTGCCGGTAACGATTCCGATGTGGCCGTCGCCCTTCAGGTCAACGAGGGTCAGGGCGTGGGCCTGCGACCAGCTATCGTCAATCATGTGCTTGACCCAGGTGCGGTAGCCGGCTGAATCCTTCTTCTGCTCGAGCCAGAAGATTCCGTAGCCATGACCGAGTGAAGTGACGATGTCCGGCAAACCATCGCCGTTCACGTCCAGCGTATAAATGAACCCCGTGGCGCCGAGGTCAAACTCAGGATGGAAGATCCATTGACCGTTGCGGGGGTCGGCCGGCGCTTCAAACCAACCCCTGGGGGTGATGATATCGGTTCGTCCGTCGCCGTTTACGTCTCCCGCGCCGATGCCGTGGCCGTAGCTCTTTGGGCTCACGATGTGCGGAATCCAGGCGGCGTCGCCGCCTTTGCCGGACAGTTCGTACCAGGTCAGCGGGAATTTCTCGTCTCCAAACTGGGGCAGGAGTTGCTGCGGCTTGCCGGTGTTGAGGATATCCACCAGGAAAGCGAACTCGACGGGAGAGCGCGACTCGATTACGTGCTTCGTCCAGGGCTTATTCTCCGCCCCAGGGTTTTCCCACCAGGTCAGCGTTTCGCCCCAATACGAACAGCTAACGATATCCGGATAGCCGTCGCCGTTCACGTCGATCGCCAGGTCGCTGAGGTCTTCCAGGTAGAAATCCGAATAAGGCAAGCTGCGGAACTTGTGCTTGATCCAGCGCGGCCCCTCGCCGGGAGCGGCGGGCGGCGCCTGCTCGAACCAGTTCTCCCCGGACACGATGTCCAACTTGCCGTCGCGGTTCATGTCCACGATAGCCACGGTCTCGCTGGAGCCTAAGTCGATGGTCTGCTTGCGGAAGGAAATCTCGTCGGAGCCTTGCGCGCCTGTCCGAGGGATGAACCAAAAAGCCGAGGCAATGATAAGAAGAAAGCCAAACAGTACGAAAAACCTGGGTGCTGTGCTCTTGTGAAAGGTGTTCGCGTAGTGTGTACCCATTGGGCCCCCAAGAATCCGGTTGTCAGTCGCTCGGTCCCCCCCGCGCCAGCGGGGGTCCATCGTCAGCCTGGCAGCCAATGGATTCCCGCTTTCGCGGGAATGACATCATTTTCGTGAGAGCGCAGCAAGGAATCGCAGCAGTTCGAGTAACTAACGAAACTACGGAGATTCTTCGCTTCGCTCAGAACGACAGATGACTCTGGAAGGCAAGGGACAACGGACCGTCGCCTGGCACCGGGCACCTGGCGCCTGTCACTTGATCCCTAATCCTCCGGCCAGGCGACGAATAAAGCGCAATCCCTGCTGCGCCAACTCGTCTCCGGAGGGAGCCATATCGCGCCAGATGGCTGCCGCCGCGGCAAGGTCTGGCTCCGGCTGTGCGAACGACTCAATGGTCATCCAGCCTTGATAGTGAATCGCCTTCAGCACCTTCAAAATGGCTTGCCAATCAATGTGGCCGCTGCCAGGAATGCCTCGGTCGTTTTCGGAGATGTGAACGTGCCCCAACTCCTCAGCGATGGAGCGCAGCGACTGCGCCGGATGCTTCTCTTCGATGTTGGAGTGGAAGGTATCAAAGTGGATCTTGACGTTTGTCGCGCCAACGTCGTGAACCAAGCTGGCCGCATCCTCGAGGGTATTCAGGAAATAGGTCTCAAAGCGGTTGAGCGGCTCCAAGCAAATTGTCACCTGCCTCGTCTCGGCGTGCCGCGCCACCGCCTGTAGTCCCGCGACGGCCCAAATCCACTCCTCCACGCTGCGGCGGCGGCCCGTCATCACGCCCAATCCCGCGTACATCGGACCGCAAATCAGCCGCGCCCCAAGCTCCGCCGTGCGGTCCACGCAGGTCTTTAAGAACTCCACTCCCCGGGCCCGCATTTCGGGATCGTAACTCGGCAAATGGCAATCGCGCGGCAGCACGCTACAGGTCGTGCATTCCAGGTGATTCGCCTCCAACATTTGCCGGACCGCGGGTATGTCCGCCGGCTCCTGCGGAGACAGAAACAGTTCAACCCCGTCAAAACCCCACCCCTTGATGCAGGAGAACAACGCTGCGTGGGTTTCGTTAATACGCGTCGTCCAGACCATTGTGTTGACGCCGAATTTCATGTGCAAGCCCCCTTGACGACTTATCCCACCGTGCTATTTTGATGTGCCGAGCGGCTCTGCCACCCCGGCTAGTGGAAAGGCGGAAAAGCTGTGAAATGATTAGCCCCCGGTCATCCTGAGCGAAGCGAAGGATCTCCACAGTTTCTTATGACTCAACAACTCACGTACAACTGCACAGATCCTTCGCGGAGTTTATCCTGAGCGAACTGCGGAGATTCCTCGCTTCGCTCAGAATGACAAGCGAAGGACTCAGGATGACACATTCGTAATATCTTCACGACACGATCCATGGCTTGCGGTATTCCTTGGTCAGCATTCTGTTGGCTTCCGCGTCGCCCACGAACTGCTCTTTATCCCGATCCCAGCGCAACTTCCGCCCCAACTTATATGAGATGTTTCCCAGGATACAGGCACTGGTCGCCCGATGGGTGGTCTCGATATCGGAGTTAGGCTTCTGACGCGAGCGGACGCACTCGAGAAAGTTCTCCACGTGCGGCTGATGCTGGGGCGTCCCATCGCCCGTCGTCAAGGCGCTGGGGCCAAACGTTTCCCAGCCGTCGTGGACGAGGTCCATGGGCCAGATGGTATAACCCTCGCGATTGACGAACAGCGTGCCTTCCGTGCCAAAGAACTGCATACCGTATTGATGATCGTCGGGGCCGCGTCCGGCCCGATTGAAGAATTTTACCAGGAAGCCGTTTTCGTTAACCGCCGTTCCGGGATATTCGTAAGTCGCCACAATCGTGTCCGGAGTTTCGAAGACTCCGGAGGAAATAAGCTGCCCGCCGGATGCGGCCACGGTGCGCGGCGCATCCACGTCAATCGCCCAATGGACGATGTCGATCAAGTGAGGAGCCCAGTTCGTCAGCTCGCCGCCGCCCGTCTCCCAGAAACCGCCCCACCCCATGTGGCGATTGCGGTTGTAAGGGTGGAAGGGCGCCGGACCCAGCCACATGTCCCAGTTGAGGCCCTCTACGGGCTCCGTGTCGGGATAAGGCGTGTGCATTCTCGACTGCACCGACGTGCCGCGCAAAACCCAGGTATCGGCTTCTGTCACCCGGCCGATGCGCTTGTTGCGAAGCAGTTCAGCGACCTTCCTGAAGTGCTCGCCGGAGCGTTGCTGCGTGCCGCACTGAACCACGCGATGGTGCTGGTTGGCCGCTTCCACCATCCGCCGGCCTTCCAGAATGGTGTGTGATATGGGCTTCTCCACGTACACGTCTTTACCGGCCTCGCACGCCGCGATCATGGGGATGGCGTGCCAGTGTTCCGGCGTGGCCACAATCACCGCATCGATGTCTTTGTGCTCGAGAAGCTTGCGAAAATCCCCATACGTCTTCACCTTGGCGGGCGCAAGGTCAAGGCCGATCATCGTCTCCCGCAGGCGCATGTCCCACACGTCACAGAGTGCAACCACGTCGACTTGACCCGTTCGGATAAAAGAGCCTAGGTCATATCGGCCCTGGTTCCCAGAGCCAATCAGCCCCACACCGATGCGATCGTTGGCTCCCGCGACGTTTCGCACCGCCGGACCTGAGGAAACAGCCAGACTCGCCGTTCCCAGAACGGCGGATTTATGAAAATCACGACGCGACATTTTCAAGCTGTCCATGATGACCTCCTGGATCGCGCAGAACTGTGTCATTTGCAGGTCCGCGACTTTTCGAGTCCTGCCGTCGCGCCCTGCACCAAAATCCTGACGCCGTCAGGCGCAGGCATTATACAACTGGAATGCAATGAAAGGGTAAGGGTTAAAGGGTGAAGGGTGAAGGGTGAAGGGTGAAGGTTAAAGGGTAAAGTCTAAAGGGTAAAGGAGGAAAGCCGGCTGCATCTTAGCCTTCAGCCTTTGACCTTTACCCTTCATCCTTTACCCTTTTTGAGAACGCCTCTTTGTTCACCACGTAGGGCATGTTCGCGGGGTCGCCGCCGTAGCGCCCTTCCAAGACGTCGATGACGCCCTGCACGCAACGGCCCGCCATCCCTTTCTGGGGGTCCGGGGAGAGGCGCGTGACGCGCCCGGCGCTGGCGAAATGGGAGAAGAGCCGCACGCGATTTTCGAGTCTTGGATCGCGCAACGGAGAATCCGCCGGCAGCGGTTCCCGTTCATAGACATCGAGCGCCGCCCCGGCAATCACTCCTTCTCGCAGGGCATCCACCAAGGCCTTCTCATCCACGACGGCGCCGCGCGCGGTGTTCACCAGGAAGGCAGTGGGCTTCATCCAGCGAAGCGTTTTTTCATTGAACAGATGATAGGTGGAATTCTTGCCTTCCCCCTCTCGAACCAAAGGGACATGAACGCTGACGAAGTCCGCTCCGCGCAGCGCCTCCTCAAAGTTCATATAACGGATGGTGCGCCGTACGGGCGTGAAGCCGTTCTTGAAGCGTACGTCCATAGCCTCCTGGATCTTGCGCGCGAATTCGTGATCTTCGACACCGCCGTCGTAGCAGAGAAAATCGACATCGAAGGCCATCGCTTTCTTGGTGAACGCCTGGCCGATGCGGCCCGTGCCGATGACGGCGATGGTTTTGCCCGTCACCTCATCGCCCAGAAACGGCAGGAAGGGGTGCCAGGTTCCCCAGCGATTGTCGCGCACCAACCGCTCGCTGGGACAGAGCTTGCGCGCCACGTTGCCAAGAATAAAAAGCGCGAACTCCGCCGTCGCCTCGGTGAGCACATCGGCTGTGTTGGTAAAAGGGATGTGGTGGCGATTGGCCGCGGCGCGATTGATGTTGTCAAACCCCACGGCGTACTGGGCCACGACTTTCAAGGTGCCACGGCCCGCTTCGAAAACTTCTTCGTCTATGAGGTCCCGAAGCGTGGTGATGAGCGCATCGATTCCGGAGTTCACTTTTTCAACGATCAGGCTCTTCGCGGGCGGTTCGGGGTCGGGGTAGACCTCGACTTCGTAACCCCGCTCTCTCAGAACGTCAAATGCGTCCTTGCCGATGTCGCAGGTGGCAAAGACGCGGAAGTGCCTTCGTAGTTCAGTCACCTTTCCTCCTGTTTGTTGTTTGGCGCCCGAGCCGTAACCAAAAGAAGTCTCACCACAACGCGGCAAAGCCGCAACCAAATGCAGATTCTTCGCATCTTGGGAAGATGTCTGGGCTCATAGAAGGCTACGCGCTAAACGAGCCTCTTCTTCGCCCAGTCACCGATCCAGCCAAGAGCCTTCTGGATGTTCGCCACGGAATTAGCAAAAGAGAACCTCAGATAGCCCTCACCCCACGCTCCGAATGCGGTCCCCGAGAGGCACGCCACGCCTGCTTCTTTCAGGATGGCGTCAGCCAGGGCGCCGGAAGTCCACTTCGTTTGTTTGATGTTGGGAAATACATAAAAGGCTCCGTGCGGCTCCCGGCAACTGAAGCCCGGAATGCGATTCAAGCCATCGACGATGACGCTGCGGCGCCGCCGGAACTCTTCTCGCATGACCCCAACAGAGCTCTGATCTCCCCGCAAAGCTTCGACCCCCGCAATCTGACTGAAGCTGGCGGTGCAGGAGTTGCAATTGGTCATCAATTGCGCGATCCACTTTGCCAAGTCCGGCCGCATCACGCCCCAGCCCATTCGCCAGCCGGTCATGGCATAAGTCTTCGAAAATCCGTTCAGGATGATCGTCGAATCCTTCATGCCCGAAAACTGGGCTATGCTTGTGTGCTCACCCTCGTAGATGAGCCGATGATAGATTTCGTCGGAAAGCACCGCAATCTCGCGCCCCGCAAGTTTATCCGCAAGCGCCTTGAGCCCCTCGCGGCTGATGACACCGCCGGTGGGATTTTGCGGGCTATTGAGGATGAGCAGGCGCGTGCGGTCCGTGATCTTGTCGAGGATTTCTTCCACGTCCACATCGAAGCTCCGGTCCTCCCGTAAACCGTAGGGCACAGCTTGCGCACCAACGAAATTGATCATGGATTCGTAAATAGGAAAACCGGGATTGGGATAAAGGACTTCATCACCGCGCTCCACGAGCGCCAGAATAACAAAGAATATGATCGGTTTGCCGCCCGGCGTGATGACGACCTCGCTCGCGTCCACCGGAATCCCCGAATGCCTGGCGGTGTACTCCGCCGCGGCTTCCCGGAGCTGGGGCAAGCCGGCGGAAGGCCCGTAGTGGGTCCAACCATCTCGCAAGGCACGGACTGCGGCCTCCACGATGTTGGCTGGCGTGGCGAAATCCGGCTCCCCAATTTCCAGATGAACGATTTCTTTGCCCTGCGCTTCCAGGGCACGCGCACGTACGAGAACTTCGAAAGCTGTCTCGGTGCCCAGCCGCGACATGCGCTCGGCCAGACGAACCGACCTTTGCATAGTCGTGCTCATGGTGTCCCCCTCTTCTTCGCAGCCGAATCTCGAGAATCGAAACTCGAAATTCGAAAATAGAAAGTACGAGCTTGAAACTGGTAACTCGAAGTCAGAATTAATGCCCCCCGGGCTGTCAAGTTCCAGTTTCGGCTTTACATTGTCGAACTTTCAGCCCTCAATTTCCAGCGACAATTTCCGCTCTCCCGTCGGGGATTATCGAGTTTCCAGTTTCCAATTTTCAGTATCTGATTTCCGTTCTCCTACGGGTGGAGCAGAATCTTACCGAAGAACTCTCGACTTTCCATCTTCCGTTGAGCGGCAGCAGCCTCGCGAAGCGGAAAGGCGGAGTCAATCACCGCCTTCAGCTTGCGCCGTGCGATCAAGCGGAGTGCCCCGAGCAGCTCAGCCTTCCCACCCATAAACGATCCCATGACGGTGCGTTGCCGTCCAAACAGGCCTTGGAGGTTCAGCTTCACTTCACCTCCGCTCGTCACGCCGCAAGTCACCAGGCGTCCGTAGGTGGCTAGCGAGTTGAAGCACTCTTCCCAGACAGCCTCGCCCACGTGCTCGACGATCACATCCACCCCGCGCTTCCCGGTAAAGCGCTTGACCTCTTGGGATATCGCTTGCCGGCTATGATTTATGACTTCGTCGGCTCCGAGGGCCCGCGCTTTGTCAAGTTTCCAATCCGCTCCGGCAGTGGCGATCACCCGCGCGCTCACTGCCTTCGCGATTTGGATGGCGGCGCTGCCCACGCCGGAGCCAGCGCCAATGACCAGCACATCCTCACCGGGTTTCAGTTGGGCGCGGGTGAAAAGCATGTGCCAGGCGGTAAGGAAAACCAAGGGCACGGCGGCAGCTTCGTCAAAACTCAGATCGCCGGGGATGGGTATGACATTGACCTCGGGTGCCTTGACGAATTCCGCATAGCCGCCATCCACGAAGACTCCCAGAACCGTGTAGTTCCGGCAGGCGCTATCCCGCCCATCGAAACATGCTTCGCACTGACCGCAACTGAGCCCCGGGCACAACAGGACCCGCTCGCCCGCCTTCACCCGATTGGCCTGCGAGCCCACCTCGGCCACCTCCCCGGAAACATCGCTGCCCGCGATGTGAGGTAGCGGAAGATTCCAATCGCTCACGCCCTGCCGGAGCCAGAGATCCAGGTGATTCAAGGCGCACGCCTTGACCCTTACCAGTACTTCGTTGGCCGCGATTTTCGGGTCCGGAGCCGCTTCGAATTTCAGCACCTCGGGACCACCGAACTCGTGGAATCGGACTGCCTGCATGGGTCACCCCCGTTGCTCAAAAGTACCATCCCTTATCAACTCAAACAATGTATGATACGGCGGTGTGACCAAGTTTTTCTTCGAACTTTGTGGCTTCTGTGGGAAATCCCTTGCCGGCTTTGGTCACAGGTCTGAATGCTTATGAATGTTCGAACGTCGCTCCAGGTTCAAGCCGGGTCAGATGGCGTTCAGGCTTCCCATGAGGCTGTCGGTGCGCCCCTTGACCGCATCGACTTGGCGCTTGCGGCCGTCCTGACCCTCAGCGCGCTGGCGATGTTTGGGAAGGTGATCTTCACGCCTTCCATGCTCTTCCTTCGTGACGTTTTCAACTACACATATCCCTCGACCCGCTTCATCCAGGAGATGTGCCGGCACGGCGCCTTGCCTTATTGGAACCCTTATTTGAACTACGGTCAGCCCTTACTGGAGAATCCCAACCTTCTGTTCTTTTATCCCTACACGCTGCTGATCATACTTCTTCCCATCAACTTCGCTTACCCGTTCTTCTACGTCGTGCACGTCGCGCTGGCGGGCATTGGCACATACCTACTGGCGCGGCGCTGGGGGCAGAGCCGTCAGGCGGCATTCTTCGCCGGGTTCGTTTTTGGCTTCAGCGGCCCGCTCTTGTCGCTGGCCAACTTGTACAATCACGCCGCCTGCGCGGCATGGATGCCTTGGGCACTGCTCGCCACGGACCGGGCCGTGCGGGGAGTGCGGGAGTCCCACACCGCGTTTCGTGGATGGATTCTCCTGACTTTGGTTTTTTCCTTGCAGTTTCTCGCCGCCGAGCCTTTCACCCTGATCGCCACATTCGGCCTTTGCTTCGCTTACGCGCTTTACCTGCGAGGAACACTTCACCCTCTCGCCTCGCCTGCGAATCTACGCATCTTAATCGGATTCGTGTTAGCCGGGTGCCTCATGATCGCCTTGTGCGCGGTGCAATTCCTGCCTTCTGCGGAACTCCTCAGTCATTCGCGCCGAGGCGCCCAAGGCCTGCGTTACGGAGAGACATCGAACTGGTCTTTTCATCCTCTGCTGCTGATGGAAGTGCTGGTGCCGAATTTCTACGGGCCTGCATTGACGTCCCCCACAAAGTGGAATGCCCTGGTCGAGGACGGAAACAGTCCTTATTTCGTTTCGGTTTTCATGGGATTTGTTCCGATCTTCTTTGCGCTGGCCGGCTGGGCTTTGGCCAAAGACCGGCGGCGGAATTTTGTGGCGGCGTCGGCTCTTGTATTCCTGGTGCTCTCCTTCGGCCATTTCACCCCGGTCTTCTCGCTCGCCTACTTGCTCGTGCCTCTGCTTACCCTGGTGCGCTTCCCTGTAAAAATGCTGGTGCCGGTGGTAATGCTTGTTGCCATCCTGGCTGGGTGGGGCCTGGACGCGCTTCGCTCGGAGGCCGGACTGTGGAGTGCGCGCCGCAAAAGGGCCCTTTACCCGCTGGCGATTCTGCTGGCTTGCGGCTTGTCCATATGGGCTGCGGCATGGCTGACGCCGAGCCTGCTTGCCGTTCCCACGAATTGGGCGCTCGTCCGTCAAGGGCATGCGAGCGCGGAAGCCAGCCAGATGGCGCGATCTCTGGCAGCCCTGCTCCGGATCTATGCCCCCGGGATCACCGGCTTTACTCTTTTTTCATTCCTGTTACTGCTCGGATTAAACCAGACCCGGGCTTGGGCGCGCAAAGGCGTGCCGATTTTCGCTCTTCTAGGACTTGCCCAGCTTGCGCAGGTGAATTACGACGCCAATCCCACCGTGCCGCGCAAGTTCGTTACTTATAGACCACCTGTAATCTCTCATTTCAAGGGCTCCCCGGGCAGCTACCGTGTTGCGCCCATGGTCCGCCCCCCCAGCGGAGCATCGCTCGGAGAAGGAGCGCAAAGCTTCATCAACTTTGAATCGATCCCTGAGATCGCCCGGCTTTCAACGCTGGGGCAAGGCGCATTCCAGCAGAAGTTATTGCTCGCATGGGGATCGATGAACGAACGCGTAGAGGGAAGCATGAATATCGATATGGAACGCTCCTTGCCTCCCTTCCTCTATGACGAAGTGATCTATCTATCGAAGCAGGCCCCCGACGCACTGCACGTGGATTGCTTATTGGGCCGCACGAATGTTAAGTACATTGTTTGCCCCACGCGGCGTGACTCCGAAGCCGCGAGAGTGGTGTACGAGGTTTTCAACGGCTCCTCCCAGCCGAGTTATCTTTACGAGGACCTCTGCTTTGTCCCAAGGGCCTATGTGGCGGGCGCGGCGATTTTCACCACCAGCCCTCAGGATACTCTCCGGCGCATGGCCTCGCCGGACTTCGATGCGCTGGGGAACGTCATCCTAGCCGCCGACCGGGGGGCCGCTCCTGCCCTCAGCGGTTCGGGCCCGCCGGGCCGGGTCGATATCACCGAACGCCGTCCCAATTCCGTTACCTTGCGCGCCGATTTGTCGCGGCCAGGTTACGTCGTCCTGATGGACCGCTTCGACTCGAATTGGCACGCCAGGATGGATGGCCGCGAAGTCCCGGTGCTGCGCGCCAATCAACTTTTCCGGGCCGTGTTCACACCAGAAGGTGCGCACCGGCTGCACTTCTACTATCATCAAAGCGGACTTCTGCCCGGGGTAATAGTCTCGGCGGTAGCGGCCCTATTGCTCGGCGGACTTTACTTTTCCGACATGGTTCTATGACTACACTTGATTCCGATAATCCAATGCCAGTTCCGCGGGGAAGCTGGCACTTGACTCGCCGGGACTTTTGGGCGATATCACTGCTTGCGGCGAGCATGATCGCCATGTTCTGGCGAGTCATTTTCACTTCCGCGATGTTCTTTTATCGCGACGTTGCCAATTACACCTACCCGACCACCCGCCTGATCCGTGAACTTTGCCGTCATGGCTCTTTGCCTTACTGGAACCCCTATTTGAACTACGGCCAGCCAATACTGGCGAATCCCAACCTGCTCTTCTTCTACCCCTACACACTGGCGCTCATCTTTTTGCCCTTTGATTTGGCCTACATCATGCACTTCGTTCTGCACTTTACCTTGGCTGCGGTGGGCGCCTATCTATTGGCTCGGGTGTGGGGGCAGTCGTACGTGGCGGCCTTCTTCGCGGGCTTCATTTTCGCGTTCAGCGGGCAGATTCTCTCCCTTGGCAATGTCTACAACACGGCGGCATGCACAGCCTGGATCCCCTGGGCGCTGCTGGCCACGGACCGCGCTCTTAATCGGCGCAGCCTGCGCTCCTGGATCCTCGTGGTCAGTGTATTTTCCCTGCAATGGCTCGCTGCCGAACCCCTGACCTTCATGGGGACCTTCGCCCTCTGCTTGGCCTACGCGCTTTACCGTCGCGGCAGACGCGACCGGATCTGGTGCAAGGAGAACCTGTACGTGGTCGCAATCTTCGGCGTGGTGGGCTGCTTGACCTTGCTCCTCTGCGCCGCTCAGCTCCTGCCCGCTTCCGGCCTGCTCAGCAATTCCCGCCGCGGACAAGGCTTGCGCTTCTCTGAGACCGCGGAGTGGGCGGTACATCCGTTTGCCTTGCTGGATATAGTCATCGCCGGTTTCGCGGGTCAGATCCTCGCCACACCCAGCGGCTGGGGCTGGCTGATGTCGGACCAGATGGGCACGTATAATCCTTCGGACTTCTTAGGATTTGTGCCCTTTTTCTTCGCCTTGGCGGGCTGGGCCGCGGGGAAGGACCGCCGCCGCAATTTCGCGGCGGCGGCTGCCGTGGTCCTGCTGTTGCTGGCGTTTGGCCATTATACGCCTGTCTTCTCACTAGCCTATCTGCTCATCCCCACGCTGGCCTTCGTGCGCTTTCCCATCAAGCTGCTGGTACACTTCACGTTTTTGCTGGCGATTCTTGCCGGCTGGGGATTCGACGCCCTGCGCACGGCTCTTCCTCCCTGGAAAGCCCCGCGTAAGCGCCTGGTGCTTCCCGTGCTGGTATCGCTGGCGTGCGTTTTGGCCGTTCTGGCAGTGGCTTGGCTCGCGCCCGAACTGATCGTCTGGCCCACTCGCTACGTATTGCACAAGTTCTCGAAAAGCACTTTCCAAGTCGAGGGCATTCCGGGCTTCTTGGTCCACAATCTGCGGTTCTATCTTCCGGGCCTGGCGGGGTTCTGCATTGGCGGGCTGGCTTTGTCCTTAGGCCTCCAAGAGGGCAAAAGGTGGGCGCGCCCGGGTGTTTACGCATTTGCGCTGGTGGGTATGGCCCAATTGGTGGCAGTGAATTCAGGAGCCAACCCTGCCGTTCCCAAAAGCTTCCTCACCTTTCGCCCCCCAGTGCTTGAGCGATTTCAGGAGGCGGCCAGCCCCTATCGCTTCATTTCCCTCGCCCCGGTCGTCAGCACAAGCGATGCCGAAAACATCCAAACGTACGTTAATTTCGAGTCCACGCCGGAGGCGGCACACCTGCCGGAAGTCGCGCTGGGGGCCTTCCAGGCGCGGCTGCAACTTTCTTGCGGCACCATGCTCAACCTGCTTGAAGGAAGCATCACCATCGACCAAGAACGGGCGCTGCCCTCTGCCCTTTATGATCTCGAGTTCTATTTGCATCGCCACCGGAAGGATCGTACGGGCACGAGCTGCCTGCTCGGCCGGACAAATGTGAAGTACATCATCACTCCGGAAGCCGTCGACTCCCCGGCCCTCCGGCCGATGGGCAAGGTATTCAACGGATCTGCACAGCCCGGCAACTTGTACGACGCCCGATGCTTCGTCCCTCGCGCCTTCGTGGCAGAGAAATCCGTTTTCACCAATGACTCGAAACAGACCTTGGACCGTATGGCATCGCTGGGGTTTGATGCTCTCAACACAGTAATTCTGGCCCCGCCGGCAGGCTCTCCATCGTACGTGCCGGCGGCATCCCTGCCCGTCGAGGCCAAGGGTGGGTCAAACAGCCTCGCCAGCGCGCCGCGGAGCGCCACCGGGCCTGCGGGCGAAGTGGAAATCGTGCACCGAGATCCCAATTCCGTTACCCTTCAGGTGCAACTTGCGCGCCCCGCTTACGTGGTGTTGATGGACCGGTACGATGTGAATTGGCAAGCCACGCTCGACGGGCACCCCACGCCGGCCTGGCGCGCCGACCAACTCTTCCGTGCTGTCTATGCCGGCGCTGGACGGCATGAGGTCCGCTTCGAGTACCACCAGCACGGCCTGCTGCCGGGTCTAGCGATTTCGCTCCTCACCCTGGCAGCCCTGATCACACTATGGTTCAGCCCGTGGGGAAAGCGGTCGTTGGCTGATTATCAACCATCGCATGGTTGATGATCAGTCAGGATTCAGGATGCGACGGCATGAGAGTCGGGGTCACTCACAAACCTCGGCTCGCGCATCAAGCGACCAAGCACTATTATCAACACACCCACATACATGGCCATGGCGACCAGCCAAGTCCTATTAAACCCCATGGTGATACTGGATATCGTGGCTAGCACTGATCCGACGACTGTGGCGCACGCGTTGGTCCCCCAGGCCCAAGGGAGCAAGGTTTCCGACGCTTCGCCCGACTTCGCCAGCAAGGTTGGAAAAGGCATGCCCATTAGGAAGCCCATCGGAGCGATCGCAAGGATCGCCATGATGCACCGCCACGTGTGGGCGAACCCCAGTAACGCGGGTACCCCCCTGTCCAAGATCACCAATTCCAAACCCTGAACTAGGATTATGCCAATAATCATACCGGTGGCCGCTCGATAGCCGGATCTCGAGAGGCCCTGGGAAAGCCGGCTTCCCAAGCCCGAGAAAATGAGCAAGGCGCACAGAGTGACCGCCATGCTGTAGGCTGGTCCGCCCAGAAACACAGAGAGTTTCTGGATGAGGACCATCTCGACGGCCATGAAGCCGATTCCCAGGCCCGCGAACGCGAGTAGCCAGGAAGCACTTTGCCGGAATGGCAGGCCCGAGGTTCTTCTTGCTATAAGAGGCAGCAAGACGAAGACGATGCTGAGGAATGAGAGCTCGACCAGCGCGACAGCTAGAGAGAGAAGTCCTTTCGGGATCTTGCCAACGGGGTAGCCGGGGTGTCCGCCTACACCCTGGGCGCCCTCAGGATGCAGGACGTTTCTCCAGCGGAAAAACTGGAAGAAGAATGGGTGGTCATCATGGCTGGCGGAGATGTCGTACGGATAGGATTGCATAAACGCTTTCTGGTCATCCTCCGCAGCGTTCAAGTAGGCATTAAAGAAATTTGCATGGCCCTCGGTCGGATCGTAGATGATGTCAAATTGCTTCTCCCGTGCCCACGACCGAAGCCCGGAGATTTCCTCAGGGGTAAAGGCGGTCTTCTTCACCATGGTGTCTGCCCAACGCCCCTCGGGCGGTCCGCCTGCCACGATGAGGAAGTGTCTGCCGGGATCCGCTACCCCAGTCCCCCGCAGGGCCTCGCACTCCGTGACGACCAGCTTAAGGGTTTCACGCGGAGGGTCGAAGAGCCAGCGCGAGTACGAGAGAATCCCCTCGTTGTTCAAGTGACTCAGCAGGGCTTCAATGGCTTCGGTCGTGTAGAGGTAACTCTCAGTCAGAACATAGCTCCCGCCGGATAGCGCGGCCCAAGTGTCAACGCCGCTCAGTTGGATGACGTCAAACTTCGAGGCGGTCTTCGTCAGGTAGTGCCTTCCCTCAGAAACCACAAGGTCGAGGTTATCAGGGCGAAACAGGTCAGCGGAAAACCAGCGGTAGCGCCGCGAAAGGAGGTCTATTGTGACCGGATTGATGTCCACCCCGACGATATGGCCGGCCCCGCCACGCTGCGCGATGAGCGCGTCGATGCCTCCCCCGACCCCAAGGATCAGGACCTGTCCGGGGCGGGGATGAACCGCGTAGGGAGCACTTTGCACAAAATAGTCAAAAAGAGGGCAGTCCTTCGCCAAGCCTCCCACGTGAACCAACGCCGTAGGAGCGGTCCCGTCCTGAAATATGGGGAGAATCATTGGCGCTCGTCCCTGGTAGGCATCGGACAACCTACCCCCGAAGTGGAACGGCACGACCCGCGGATTTACGACATCGATACGGTTAAGGATGTTCCATTTGGTGAAAATGATCTGATACTGTTTAAGGTCCTTTTCCGGAGTAATCCTTACGTGAATGACCTCATACTTGACGCTGAGGGCTGCCGCCCCAACAATTAGGAAGAGGACAACCCCTGCTAGAATCTTGAGCACGGGCCGACTTTTCCGGAAGGCAGCCAGGGCTACGAAGGCAGGCAACGCGGCCGCCAGGTAGATGGCGGAAATGGCTCCCAGGTACTTGATGATGACGACCGATAACAAACTGCCGATGCCGGCCCCCAGGAGGTCGGCCGAATACAGACGGTTGGCCTCTGCCCTGTTTCGCATCAAGACGAATCCGATGGTCGTCCCCGCGAGGAAAAACGGTATCGCCAGGACCGTGTGGGTAAGGACAATCGGGGCAATCAGTTTGTACTTCCCTTCAAAGAAACCCTCAGCACTCACCGGAAACCAAACACTTGCGGACACCGCTAAGATTGTCAGCAAGGAAAACAAGAGACAGCACAGACCAAGGATGCGTGCATAGTCAGCACTCCTGAGGTCGGAGCGAATGGCAAGAAAGCTACCCGCGGCGCCATACCCCAGCAAGGCTAGACTGATTACCAGGTAGGTCAAGTGATACCAGGTGATAAAAGAAAAAAGCCTGGTCAACTCAACTTCAAGCATGAGGGCGGCACAACTGACTGTAAATAGCGTTGCAGTTGATAGTCGCGGGTGCTCCATCACTTATCTCCTCTTGCGGCGGGAACGCGTTCTTGGCGATCGTTTCAAGTCACAGCAACGGCCAAGGAAAGATTGTTGCTTCCGGGTAAAGGACGACGAAGACACCTGCCACACTTCCTCCGGGACGTGAAAAACCCGCAACCTGCCTTGCTGACCGCAGCGAAGCGTCTCTGCAATTGTTCGTGAGGCCTGGGACCAAAAAACAACTGCGGAGATCCTTCGCTTCGCTCAGAACCTGCGACTTTTTGGATTTAGGGCCGTTTTGAGGCACCTAAGTCTTTTTTTTTCAGTGTCGCTTTGCCAGCAGAACTAGAAACGTCATACACCGTCAAGGTGACAGCAGTCGATTCTCTCACACGTTTGAAGTCTCTCCATAAGTATGATTAGACCAACTCTTAGGCCCCGACCTGGCGGCATGCTGCCGACCATTGTCGAAGGTTCTCAGCCGTGGAATGAACGAATTTGGCGATTTCGGCGGGGCACCATACGGGCAGTCGGCTGGCCGCCTCTGTGTCCAGAAACTCTGCCAACTCCAACACGCGCTCCGTCATGCACTTGCTGGTGGGCTTAAACGAGCTGCGGAGGATCTCCAGCAGCCAGTCGGTGAGGACCATCCCCCAGAATTCGAACCGAAGGTCGTCCACGTAATTGTGGGGATTGCGGCGGTGTTCCACCAAAGGACGGCCAAAAGCCGCGTGGTACTTCGTGCCCTGCATGAGGGCCAGCAGGAAGTACCCTCCCCAGATGTCGCCGTAACGGTCCAGCTTGCCGCCCGGCACGGGATACGCCATGGTGACAAACACGAAGGCCGGGATCAATTCGCGCACCACGCTGGTATTCTGGGTATTGACCGGAGACCAGGTGGACTGATCGAGGACGAACACGTCCGGGCCATGGTAGCGGACTCCTTTGATCTTTCCGTTGAGCCAGGTGGTGGCGTCGACATCCGGTTCGTCCAGCCATAACCCTTCCGTGACCCCGATACTCGCCCCCTCCGGACAGCTCACGAGTCGCGGTTGATTGGCGTGGCCACGAAGCTCGAAGGGAAAGCCGCGCGGGAACACCAATCGTTGCGGCTCAAAAGTTAGGTATTCGCAGATGTTGTGAAACCGCTTTTCCTCTCTGAGTAGCGGCTGCCGCCATTCCTGCCCGGTTTTTTGATGGTGGCCCACGAAATCGTCCTCAGAAGGGAAGTTATCGTCATCCATAGAAATCAGGACATCGCATCCGTCTTCCAGCGCCCTCAGGTAGCCGAACACTCTCCTGCCGTCGGTGTTGTAAGGGATCAGGGGGTAGAGGGGGAATCGCTTGCCCCACTCGTCCTGCTCGTCCACGCCGAAAAAGACTGTCTCCAGGCCTCTGGCGGTGATTTCGGCGGCTAGGGTCGCGGCGCTGGGCGGAGTTTTCCGGTCTCCGACCACCCAAACCTTGACTTCCTCGAGGTGGCCGTTCCTGTGGATGTTGTCGTACAGGGCCTCTACCACCCCGGGGTGCCTAATGGTCGTTAAAACAATATGCAAAGCCTTCTTCACGCGCCCTCCAGGGGTGTTGGTTTCGCGGTGCGGACCGGCGTCATAAGAGTCTTGAGACCCATCTTCACATAGCGGATGTTGCGCCACAAGGGATTGACGCTCCGGCCCTCCTTTCTCCCCACCCAGACCGTCGGAACCTGCTCCAGGTAATAGCCCATCTTGAGAGGTTTGACTGTCGTTTCAATGCAGATTTCGTGCATCGTGCCTTCCCATTCCAGGGCCTCTGTGAGTTCTTTGCTGAGAAGCTTCAAACCGAACGTAAAGTCGCCGATGGGGGTCCAGTACAGCACTCGGAACACCTTCTGAAAGATCCAGTTGAGAACCAGTTTCAGAGGGTCATAGTTGGTGAATTTGCCTCCCGGTAGCCAGCGATTGGCAATCACCTCATCACAACCCGTGTCCACCGCTTTCTGCACCATGCGGTCCACGGCGGCAGGCTCAGTCTCCAAGTCGGCCGCCATCAGCGCCACATAGTTTCCTGTGGCCGCCTGCATTCCTTCGCGATAGGCCCAGCCGATGCCGGGATTATTCTTCTGGACCAGCAACCGGACACGCGGTTCCTTTACCACCCACGATTTGCAGATCGAGAAGGTCTCCTCCGAAGCTCGAGGAGAAACCACCAGAAAAACCTCCTTGAGGTAGCCCCGGTCACGGCTTAACAGAGTTTCTATAGTCTCATGGATCGAAAACGTCTCCGAGTACACCGTCACTACCACTGAAAGTCTGATTTCGCCGAGAGGTACCCTTTTCCGCATTCGTTGCCTCATTCAGGTTCCGGTTTCCTGTTTTCCCCTATGTACTCCCACCATCAATAGCCCGTGTCCTCGGAGAAGCGGGCGCCAGTCTGTCCGTCTGCCTTGCCTGCCGTCACCAAATTACTGAGCGTCGCGCACGACATCTGTCCGCGGCGATCAACTTGCGTCAAACCTAAGACAGAGACTATAAACTAGTCTCGAATCCCAATCTCTAGCACCAAAGTACCCAAGAAACAAGCAGGAAACGGCGGCTCTAATCCCTGAGTAAGGTCGCATGAAGCTTGCAGAGACGGTCCGTGGCCCACCGGTCCAAGCTTCGTGAAGGCTCCGACCGGGTGAGGGCCAGGGAGGAGGCGTAACATCGCACGGCGTGCTCTGGACCGCCAGGGCGGAGGGATTTGGGAAAGTCCGCCGGGCTTTTTAGTGCTTTCCGGCAGTGAGCCGCTGCTCGTTTTCTGCTTGACAAGGCCAAGCCTTTGTGATAGCCTATTTTTATGGTCATGTTGTGGACAGTTTGTCGCTGGGAGTCGGCAGCGACACCGAGGCGCAGAAGAGAACGGGGGCGTCCTGGCGGTGCGGGAAAGCGGGGCAATACAAAAAATGGAAAATAGTGGGAGCGAAGCTAAGAGCTACCTGAAAACAAAGAACATCACTTTTTTGAAGGGTGCATATTTCGCGCGTTTTGTGTGCGAATTACGCCGCATTTGGTCCTAATAGGAGCAAAAACGCCGCGTTTTACAAGAACCCGCCGAGACTTCCGAGTCCTCAAGCCAAGCTACAACAGTGACAATTAGTCGGCTAGATAAGGTTTGGATTTGTATCCGTGCTGACCTAAAGGTCAGCGCTGTAAGTTCTACCCTATACGCCGCCCGAAATCTCTGCCAGTTGTTCGCCGGCGTAGCGCACCTGTTCATCTGTCAACTCAGGGAAAAACGGCATACTCACAACACGGGCACAAGCCCGTTCGGCATGCGGAAGCCTGCCGGCTCCGAAGCGGAGAGTTGCGAAGGCGGGCTGCAGGTGGATGGGACAGGGATAATGGATTGCGGTGTGAACGCCGCGACCTTCCAGAGCCGCGCGCACAGCGTCGCGCCGCTCGACGTAGACTGTGAACAAGTGGTAGACGCGTTCATGGCGAGGATCATCAGGAAGAATCTCCACGTTGGCGCCCTGCAAGACGCTGCGATAGAGGTCGGCAATTTCCTTGCGACGCGCGTTCCACTGCTCGAGCCGCTTCAGCTTGATTCTGAGGACAGCGCCTTGGAATCCCTCCATGCGGTAGTTGTAACCGATCCTCTCATGCGTGTACGGGCCGCTCTGGCCGTGGTTGCGCAGCGATCTCGCCAACTGGGCGATGCCGGCGTCGTTGGTCGTGAGCGCTCCGCCTTCACCGTAGGCGCTTAGATTCTTGCTCGGATAAAAACTGAAAGTTGCCGCGTGGCCGATGCTCCCTACGCGCTTGCCGCGGTAGCGTGCGCCGTGCGCCTGGCAGGCATCCTCGAGCACCGCCAGGTTGTACTTGCTTGCGATCCCGAGGATCGGTTCCATGTCCGCAGGGCGCCCATACAAGTGAACAGGAATGATGGCCCGGGTGCGTTCCGTGACGGCCAGGTCGATAAGCGCAGGATCGAGGTTGGCCGTCTTGGGATCGATGTCGACGAACACCGGCGTCGCGCCCACGTAGGAGATTGCCGAGGCGGTGGCGATAAATGTGTTCGGCGTGGTGATCACTTCATCGCCCGGCTTCACTCCCAGAGCAAGCAATGCGACATGCAGGGCGCTGGTTCCGGAATTCAAGGCAACGCAGTAGTCAACTTCGCAGTAAGCAGCAAACTCCCTTTCGAATTCGGCGACCTCTTCGCCCAGAACGAACGCCGCGTTGCTGCAAGCGCGCTCCAGGGCCTGCATGATCTCATCGCGAAGGCCCGAGAACTGTTTCTTCAAGTCAAAATACGGGACGAGCATGGCGAACCTCACGGACGATATTCGAGGAATCGAAAGTACCGTCCGGAAGGCGAGAAGTCAAGCGGGGCAAAGAACAGTTGACACTCGACAGTTCACAGTCGACAGTATCAACCCCTGACAGTTCACTGAAAAACCTCCCCGCTCTCTTTCCGAGCCCTTGGCTGTCTTCCTGAGCGAAGCGAAGGATCTGCAGTTCCGATCCGAAACGAACCAATGCAGATTCTTCGCTCCGCTCAGAATGACACACCAATTGGGTTTTTCAGCAACCTGTAAGGGGTTGACAGAGCTATAGGATTGCGAGATGTCGAACGGGGCGCAAAGATGTATATTAATGAGTTTGAAATGAAATCATCCACCTGGCTGCACCTTCTCTTGCTTACGTTCTTGCTCCTGGGCTTATTCCTGCGAGTCGGGGCAGCTTTGCGTTTCCCAACCCAGTTTCATGCTGACGAGATCTTCCAAACTCAGGAGCCGGCGCATCGCCTGGCCTACGGCTACGGAGTCGTCACCTGGGAATGGAGACGCGGAGTGCGGTCCTGGGTATATCCCGCCTTCCTGGCAGGCGTGATGCGGGCCACTGCCTGGATGGGCCCGGGATCCACAGGTTATGAGCGAGGAATCGTCATTGTGCTCTCCCTGATGTCCCTCATCCCCATCGGGTTCGGCTACGCTTGGGCCAAGCGCGCCGCCGGGATCGAGGCGGCCCTGATTGCTGCTGGTGCTTGCGCTTGCTGGTACGAGTTGGTCTACTTCTCCCCAAAGACGCTAAGCGAACCCGTGGCCACCAACGCCCTTCTTCCAGGCCTGTACCTGGGAATGTACGGTGAAAAACTGGGAGAGAACAGGCGCATGCTGCTGGCCGGAGCTTTCTGCGGACTCGCCATGGCGCTCCGAATTCAGCTTGCGCCCGCGGTGGGCTTCGCGCTTCTGTACTTTTGTTATCCCAGTTGGCGCAAGCGCCTGATCCCTCTCGCCGCAGGAGCTCTGTTGCCGTTACTTGCCTTCGGCTTGGTCGACCAGTTGGTCTGGGCACACCCGTTTCACTCCTACATCAATTACATACGGGCGGACCTCGTCGAGGGAGGCCACGGCTACGGCGTGCAGCCCTGGTTTTGGTATCTGGAGATGCTGTGCCTCCACCTGGGCCCGCTGGTCTTCCTCGTCCTCGTGGGACTTCGCCGGAGCCCCTTTCTGGGCTGGATGGGGTTGATCATTCTTCTCACGCATAACTATTTCGGACATAAAGAGGTGCGTTTTCTTTACCCCATGGTGCCCTTGGAAATCACTCTGGCCGCTCTCGGTTTTATGGAGGTCTTGCCGGCGTTGAACGCACACCGGAAAACGCCGCTGTCGTCCCGAGCGGTAGTCTTGACCGGCTTGGCGTTCTGCGTGATCAGTTCCTGCCTGCTCATCCGGCAATTCGATTGGTCCCGAAACTCCGGCGCCTTGGCCGCCTTCGATCGACTCAGCCAGGACTCATCGCTCTGTGGACTAGGACTCTACCAGATTGGCTGGTATGACACCGGAGGCTATGCGCATCTGCACAGGAACGTCCCCATGCTGCTCTTTGGGCAGGCTTCGGAATTAGAACAGCAGGCTCAGAGCGTTAACGCCATAGTCACCTACGGAAATCTGCCTGAGAAGTTGGACGGCTTCGAACCTGCAGGATGCTCAGGCCGCGTCTGCCTATACCTCCGGCAGGGCCCCTGCGCGCCGCCTCGCCAGGACAATGAAATTAACTGGATGCTCTGGTTGAACGGAAGTTAAGGCGGCAACTCCGCTTCCGAGCCCTGAGGTGTGCTAAACTTTGCGTACCATGATCTCAGTCGTGCTGCCTACTTACAATGAGGCTCGCAGCATCGAGGAAGCCCTGCGCCGGGCATCCGAAGCCCTGCGGAGCGCCAGTGAGGACCACGAACTGATTGTGGTGGACGATTCCAGCCCCGATGGCACCGCAGACGTGGCGGAATCCCTTGCCAAAGAGTTTCCCGTCAGAGTCTTGAGGCGCCCCGGACGAGATGGCCTGGCGACGGCCGTAGTGGACGGCTGGAGGATCGCCCAGGGAGACACACTGGGCGTGATCGATGCTGATCTTCAGCATCCACCCGAAACCCTCGCGCGCCTGGCGAGCGCACTCCGCAGCCATAACGCGGACGTAGCGATTGCCACCCGCGCGGGCCCTGGCGGAGGCTCCTCGGAAGAGTGGTCGTGGATGCGACGGCTGAATTCGTGGGCGGCGCGCCACTTGGCGGCCTGTGTGCTCCCGCAGACTTTGGCTGAAGTAAGCGACCCCATGTCAGGGATGTTCCTGGTCCGCGCCCGGGCTCTGGAGGGAGTCCGGCTTGAACCTACGGGCTACAAGATTCTGCTGGAGGTACTCGGCAAAGCGCATTACGGCGAGGTCGTAGAAGTCCCTTTCATGTTCAAGGCACGGAGCCTGGGGAGCTCGAAGCTCGGCATGCGCCAGTCGCTTCAGTATCTGGAACATCTTGCCAGGCTGGCGCGCTCCACCGGTCAATCGCGGAGTTGGATTGGCTACGCGGTGGTCGGCTTCACGGGAGCAGTGGTGAACGTGGCGGCTTTGACCTATCTGGTGGACCGCCGGTCCTGGCCGCTCGGGTGGGGTTTGGCAGTGGCCGTCCCGCTCGCGCTGCTGAACAATTTTTTGTGGAACTGGCTCTTTACCTTTCGCCGTTCGCGCGCATCCGATGAGGAGGGCCAGTCTGGAGTTCTCAGTCGGTTGGCCCATTACGCGAAGGTCTGCACCTTCGGGGCAGCATTGAATGCGATTTCGACCTTGCTGTTGCACTGGGTAGGGATGCAGCTTCCTTTGGCTTCCTCCGCCGGCGTGGCACTGGGAGGTGTGTGGAACCTTTTCTTCAACGTTCCGGCCATCTGGCGGAGTTGGGATTCTCCAACTCCGGGCAGCCCGGCGGGCACGTGGGACGAATCAGGCAACCGCGTGCTTTCGGCGGCTCGGCACGCATCCGCCTTGCATCCAAAACGTGAGCTGGGCGGAGTGCGGTAATGTTCAGGCGCATTACCCCGTAAGTCCCCTCCTCCGTGAGAAGGGGGCGCAGCGGTAGTTCGGTTTCGAATCGATCAGGCGGATCCTGTCATGTCCATCGCGTGCTCGATGGGGATTATGGCGTACAACGAAGAGGCCAACATCGGCCGGATGCTGGGGGCTGTTGTCTCGCAACGCTTGACCACGGTGAACTTGACGGAGATTCTCGTCGTTGCCAGTGGCTGCACGGATCGTACGGAATCCGTCGTGCACGATTGGAAGCGCAGGGATCCCCGCATTCGCCTGATCGTGCAGGCGCAGCGTGAGGGCAAGGCTTCCGCAGTCAATCAGTTTCTTCCCCAAGCGCGCGAGAAGATCGTGGTGGTTTGCAGCGCTGACCTGGCGCCGGAAGCTGGCGCCATCGAAGCGTTGGTGGCTCCCTTTGCCGACGCCGCGGTGGGCATGACTACTGGACGGCCTGTACCCGTCAATGATCCCGGGACTTTTATGGGGTTTGCAGCCCATCTGCTCTGGGAATTGCATCACCAGATCAATTTGCGCCACTTCAAGGCCGGGGAGATGATCGCATTCCGGAATATATTTGAACGTATTCCTTACTGCACTGCGGTGGACGAGGCAAGCATTGAGCCGGTCATCCGCGGCCAGGGTTACGAAGTGCGCTACGTGCCGGCGGCCGTGGTGTACAACAAAGGCCCGCTCACGGTCGCTGATTATCTGCGCCAGCGCCGCCGCATTTTTGCCGGACACCTCGAGGTACGGCACACCCTCGGCTACACCGTCAGCACCATGAGCGGGTGGCGAGTACTGCGGGTCCTGCTGCCGCGGCTCAATTGGCGGCCTCAGCCTTTTTTCTGGACCTGGGGAGTGGCAGCACTGGAATTGTACGGACGGTTCCTCGGCAGGCAGGATTACTCCAAACGCCGCGACCAGCGCGTCTGGCAAATCGCCAAGACCACGAAAGACCTCACCTCTCGAGTCTAGGGGCAAAATGAATTCAATGCTCGGCGTTTTGCTGCGCATTCCCGCGTTTAAGCTCTTCCGCCGCCTGGGCTGGCCGCGCATGCTGCCGCTCAACCTGACTCTCTCCCCTTCACCCAAGTGCAATTCGCGTTGCCTCACCTGCAACATCTGGATAAAGCGGGAAAACGAACTGACTTTGGAGGAATGGCATAGGGTGTTGGCATCCCTGGGCCGGGGCCCCTACTGGTTCACGATCAGTGGTGGCGAACCCCTGATGTACCCGCACGTCGTCGAACTCGCACAGTCAGCCTATGAACAGTGCCGGCCGGGTGTCATCAACATCCCCACCAACGCCATCTTGCCCAGCATCCCGGAAACTGTGGAACGCATTGTCCGGTCATGTCCTCAGAGTCAGGTGATCATCAATCTTTCCCTGGACGGAATTGGCGAGAAGCACGACGTCATACGCGGCGTCCCGGGGAACTTCCAGAAATTCGAACGATGCCTTGAGCAACTGCTCTCCCTGCGCGGGCGGCGAAAGAACCTGACCGTCGGGATTCATTCCGTGGTGTCGGTATTTAACGTAGACCATCTGGACGAAATCATCGCCTACGCCGACCGCTCCGGCGCCGACCAATTCATCACCGAGATCGCCGAACCGCGGGTGGAGTTGGACACGGTGGGGCTGCCGATCACGCCGGACGCGGAGAGCTACGCCAAGGCCGCCGATCGACTGATCCGCTACGTCCAGAGCAAACCCTTCCGAGGCGTCTCCAGAATCACGGAAGCCCTGCGCGTGGAGTATTACAAACTGGTAAAGCGCATCCTGGATGAGCAGGACCAGGCGATCGCTTGCTACGCAGGCTGGGTGAGCGCCCAAATCTACGCCGATGGCACGGTATGGCCGTGTTGTGTGCGAGGCGATAACCTGGGCAATCTACGCGACCACAACTACGACTTCAAGGAAATCTGGTTTGGAAAGAAGATCCAGGCAGTGCGCTCGAGCATCGCGGCCAAGGAATGCCATTGTCCACTGGCCAACGCCGCTTACACGAGCATGCTGCATGACCTCCCGACATTGGCGCGCGTAGGCGCAAAGTTGCTGCGAGGATGAACACAGTTGCAGGGCAGTAGCACGGGCACTCTTGGCTGTGCTACGCGGGCGCTGGCAGGAGTGAGATTCGTGGCCTTCGATTGGTTGGACAGATTCCAACACCGGTTAGAGAAAGAGCCGGACTATGCCCGGAAATCTTTGGCCGCCTACCGCCTGGGCATGAAGGCCAAGGGCTCCATTGTAGGCGTGACGGTTGAGCCGGCGCCGGAATGTTGCGACGCCGCACGGAGGTTGCCCGCCGGGAAGGTTTACCACCCCGACCAGGCTCCAAACCTGCCGCTGCCGGATTGCCCCCAGGGCCGCCGTTGCCAATGCCTTTACCGGCCCGTAATGTCTTATCAGCACCCTGACTGATGGAACGCATGCGCGTCTTTATAACCGGAGCCACGGGCTTTCTTGGGGGAGCGTTCGCTTGCGCATTGGCGCAAGAAGGCGTCGAGGTTCATGCTCTGGCTCGAGCCACTTCCGACCCCGGCGGCCTGGCCGGCGTCGCCGTCAACTGGCACGAGGGCGACGTTACGGTGCCCGCGAGTTTGGGCAATGCCATGGCTGGCGCCGAGTGGATCGTTCATGCCGCCGGCCGCCTCGGCGAATTCGGCGTGAACGACGAAGTGTACCGGCAGGTAAACGTGGAGGGAACTCGCAACGTGCTGACGGCGGCCTTGAAAAGCGGGAGCCCGACGCGCGTACTCCATGTGAGCACGACCGGAGTTCTGGGAGTGACTTCCCGTGGGCCTGCCGCAGAAGGTTCGCCGTATGCACCCACCAACCCCTACGAGCGCAGTAAGACCGCCGCTGAGCGGATGGCTCTGGAATTCGCCTCACAGGGGTTGCCGGTGGTCATCTGCCGGCCGGCTTTTGTTTATGGGCCGGGAGACCGGCATGTGTTGGGACTTTTTCAGGCCGTCCGCCGGGGCCGGTTTTTCTTCATCGAGGGTGGGCGCCGCCTCTGCCATCCGACCTTCATTGCCGATGCCGTCGCCGGCATGCTGCTCTGCCTGCGCCACGGCCGGCCTGGAGCAACCTACCAAATCGCCGGGCCGCGCCCGGTGACCTTTCGAGAGCTTGGAGAGACTATTGCCAGCGCCTTGGGTGTGCGTCCACCGCGGTTGGCGTTGCCTCGCTGGGCGGCGGTACTGGGAGCGACGGGACTGGAGATCCTGGGGCGTGCGAGCGGCCGGAAACCTCCGTTCAGCCGGGCGGGGGCAGCTTTCTTCAGCGAGGATCGTTGCTATTCCTGGCAGCGAGCCCATGACGATCTGGGCTACACGCCGGAATTCGATTTGGCCACAGGCGTCGCGCGGACGGTCTCTTGGTACCGCGAGCGAGGGTGGCTGTAAATGGCCTTTTGGCAGAACGGAGTGAACTCCTTTAGCTGTCATCCTGAGGAGCCGCAGGCGACGAAGGATCTCCGTAGTTCGTCCGAACTACAACTGCCGAGATTCTTCGCTTCGCTCAGAATGACAGCGTTCGTGGCTTCTTCCCCAACCTCTTTGGGCCAGCATCTACCAAACGAGGGCACCCCATGATTGAACTCTCCGCTCGGGCGCCCTCAAGGCCGCTGGTGACAGTGATAATTCCCACCTTCAACCGCGCCTCGATCGTGGGCCGAGCAATTCGGAGTGTACTGGGCCAGACTTACCCACATTGGGAACTCCTCGTTGTGGATGACGCCTCCACGGACGGCACGGAGAGGGAGATCAGAAGTTATTCCGATAAGCGGATCAAATACATCCGGCACCCCCAAAACCGGCGCGTCAGCGCGGCTCGCAACACTGGCATTCGCTCCGCTCAAGGCGAGTATGTGTCATTCCTTGACGATGATGATGAATGGCTGCCGGAAAAGCTCGCAAAAGAGGTAGAGGTCTTTCGCAACTCCGATCCCGAGGTCGGGCTTGTTTATACAGGCAAGACGGTCTACGACGAACACGGCCGGGTCCTCCAGGTGCGTATGCCCACACTTTCCGGCTGGGTGTACGATGCCATGCTGGACCAACACTTCATCGGCTCTCCCTCCCGCGTGACTGTGAAGAAGCAAGTGCTCGACCGGGTGGCCGGATTTGACGAGACGTTTGTAAACTGCCAGGACTATGACCTCTGGTTGAGAGTTGCCAAGATCAGCAAGATCGCCGTTGTGCCGTCGTTCCTGGTAAAGCGATACCTGCTTTCGGATCAGATGTCCGGAAGCCTTCGAAAAATCTGCGAGGGGTGGGAGCACATCCTGATGAAGTTTCGAGCCGACATGAAGCCCCGCACCCTGGCAAAACACATCTCTCGAGTCGCCATCCTGCTCCTCAACTACGATCCCCGGCGCGCCCGCGCCTTGGCGTGGGAGGGCTTCCGGCTTCGCCCCCTTCAGCCTTCGCTTCTGGCTGCTTTGGCACTTTCAATGCTTGGCACGCATTCTTATCGATGGGTGTTCGGGAAGATGGTTCGAAAGTTCGACAGATTCTATTTGGGCAGAGCAAAGATCTAGCAGCTTGCGGAAAAAGTCCCGCGGGTTGTCATCCTGAGCGAAGCGAAGGATCTGCGCTTGCTTTCTTGCAAGGAGATACTGCAGATGCTTCGCTCCGCTCAGCATGGCAAATGACCTTTTTTCCGCAGCCGCTAGTACGATGACCGGATCTGTTACACACCGAGTGCGCGAAGCGCTTCGCGATCTGCTTCCCGATTACGTCGCGGTTAACCTGTTGTACTACAGCGTCTTTCGAAGATTGCCGGACCTGAAGCATCCCAAGACTTTCAACGAAAAGATCGCCTGGCGAAAACTGTACCAGCGTGATCCGCGGTTTCGAGTCTTTTCCGATAAGATTGCAGTTAAGGCCGAAGTCGCAAAACTGATCGGCGAGCAACACATCATTCCGACCCTCTGGGCCGGCGACGCTCCAGAAGCTATTCCTTTTGACGAGCTCGCGCCGCCCTACGTCGTCAAGGTCAATCACAGCAGCGGCAGAGGCCTGTTCATCCGGGCGCCCCAGGACGTCAAGAAACAGATGATTGCGTCGTCAATTCGCAAGCAGCTAACGTCGTCGCATGGGCGCCGGCTCCGCGAATGGGGCTATCTCGGGATCCCGCCTAGGGTTCTTGTCGAGCGCATGGTCGAAACACCTGACGGCGACCTCCCGGCGGACTACAAATTCTTTATCTATCACGGACGCGCCCATTTCATCCAATTCGATTGCGACAGAACTCGAGGGCTCAAGCTGAACTTTTATGATCGTAAATGGAATCTTCTGCCGGCGAAATTGAGATATCCGCGCACCTTGGAACCGGTCCCCAAGCCGGAAAACCTGGCCCGGATGATCGAAATCGCGGAGAGAATCGGCGCCCAATTCGACTTTGTGCGCGTGGATTTATACTCAGCGCCTCAAGGCATCTTATTTGGTGAAATTACCTTCTATCCTAATGCAGGACTCGAGCCGTTTATTCCCCGGGAATGGGACACAACGTTTGGCGAGCCCTGGCGGTTGTGAGAGCCGAAACTCGAAATTCGAAACTCGAAATTCGAAACCTATCCATAGTTCGGACCCGCGAGGTTTCGAATTTCGAATTTCGATTTTCGAATTTCCGTTCTGTTAGAATACTTTCGTATGCGAAAATACTTACTGCTGGCCTTCTCCCTCCTTGGACTCTTTGATTCGCTCTATCTCCTCTGGGTTTATACCTCACCCTCCCGACCCATCGTTTGCTTGGGAACAGGATGCGACGCGGTGCGCGCCAGTTCGTACGCTCGCCCTTTTGGCGTGCCCATGCCGGTCTTTGGAGTTGCCGCCTACTTGGTCCTGGGGTTGTTGATCCTGGCAGAAAACCTCTCTTCGCAACGCCTGGGGCGGACCCTCCAATACGCCGTCATCGGTATTTCGGGCGGGGGCTTCCTTTTTTCCCTCTACCTTACTGCGTTGGAGAAATTCGTCATTCATGCCTGGTGCGCGTGGTGTGTGACCTCGGCGATCGTCGTGACCTGCATATTCGTCCTATCGTTATTTGATCTGCCCCGCCCGCTCGCCCCACCAGACCCTGCGGTGGCAAGGGCGAGGGTCAGAACACACTTAGTTCTCTGTGTGCTGGCGGTGGTCCTCGGCACGCCCGCTTTTATTCTTCTCGCCAAGCACGGAGAACTCCCCGACGCGCCGGAGAATTCACCCCAAGCGCTCGCCAAGCACTTAGTCCGTCCAGACAGCCACATGAATGGGAATCTTAACGCGCCGGTCACGGTGGTGGAATTCGGAGATTTTGAGTG
>Ga0181532_10000467_pt1 | contig 41743 bp, 36 predicted proteins | sample PEATcosm2014_Bin_33_FD_119768 | JGI IMG/M metagenome (GOLD analysis project Ga0181532, IMG submission 119768) | Peatland microbial communities from MTU Mesocosm Facility, Houghton, MI, USA - PEATcosm2014_Bin11_30_metaG | ecosystem: Environmental > Terrestrial > Soil > Wetlands > Peat | place...
GACCCCCTCCAAAAGCGGATTGCTCCTTTGATCTTGCGATATTATGCGGTATTAGCCTCGGTTTCCCGAGGTTATCCCCCACTCAAGGGCAGGTAGTCACGTGTTACTCACCCGGTCGCCACTTTACTCAGGGATTGCTCCCCTTTCTCGTTCGACTTGCATGTGTTAGGCACGCCGCCAGCGTTGATTCTGAGCCAGGATCAAACTCTCATTTGAAACCTGAGTCGGTCTGGGTAGACCGACAACCTCCAGCCTGCTGAGGCAGGAGGTCCATCTTGTGAGTACGTTCAGACTTGAGCCCGAACATTTGTTTCTCACGACTGGCACGTTCAACCTTTTGTCAAAGATCAAACCGCTTTCCGCCTGAGCGGTGCGCTTTCAATCCGCCCAGATTCTTTACGAATCCTAAATCCCTTGCAGGATTTCGGGCGTCCTCGAAACTTGATAAACCTACGCGTTCACCGGAGTGCTGTCAACCCGCTGAGATCACAGGATTTCCACCTGATTTCAACAGGGCGGGGAGTATAAGAAACTCTTCTGCAGCGCGTCCGAAAACGCTCTTCCGCGTGGGCTCGCTCGAAAATCCGGCGCAGGCCGAAGCGGAAGATGATTCAAAAATTAAAGATCGCTTGGAGGCTCTGCTATTCGCGGAAACCCTTCAGGGAACTTTGTCCCCGAATGCGAACCCCGAAAGGGGTCAGTTGGAGGCTTACTGAATTTGATGCCGCGAGCCCCCGCGAGGATTCAGCGGAAAGCTCAGACACTGGTTCACTTGTCCTCGACTCGATCTGTTATACCAAACCGTTCGACATTGTGCAAGCAGAGAATCAAAAAAGTTACCGGCAGTGCAGAGCGGGGATTCGTGGGTTGCGTCGGGACAGCCGCCTCGGCTGTCCGCGGGTCGAAGCCCCGTCACACTGTTGAACACGAGCGTGGCGTCGCGAAACCCTGGCGCGCTGCGCTCGCTTGGACAGCCGAGGGCGGCTGTCCCTACGCTCTTTTTTCTTATAATGTTTGGTAGCTGTGATTTCTGTCGTCCAACTCGGGACGCTCGACTATGCGGAAGGGCTGCGCTTGCAGCAGAAGCTCGTCGAACTGCGCAAGGCTGGCCAGATCGGCGACGTCCTGCTACTGCTTGAACACACACCCGTCATTACTCTTGGACGTAACGCTAAGGCCGCGAATGTGTTGGCATCGGCCGAAGCACTGGCGGCTCGCGGAGTCGAGGTGTTCGAGTGCGATCGCGGCGGCGACGTCACGTTTCATGGACCGGGCCAGTTGGTCGCCTATCCGATCTTCGATCTAAGACAGCATGAACTGCGCACGTGTGGCGCGGACACTCCTGTCCGCGAAATTGTGGGAGCGAGAAGAACCCTCGGCGTCGTCGATTACGTTCGCCGTCTGGAGGAGGTGTTGATCCGCACCTGCGGTGATTTCGGCCTCACAACGAAACGCGTCGCCAGGCTCACCGGAGTATGGACGGAACGCGATTTTGTGGCATCGGGTCTCCGAACCGATAGCGGGTCGGAGACCCGCCACCACACCACCAGCGAGGCGAAGATCGCTGCCATCGGTGTGCACATTTCTCGGTCGGTTACTTCGCACGGTTTCGCGCTAAATGTGAATACGGATCTCACTTTCTTCGACCTGATTGTGCCTTGCGGAATCGCGGCGAAGCCGGTGACCTCGATGCAGAAGGAACTGGGGCACGAACTCGATTTGAATGAGGTGGCGCAGGCGGTGTCGCGAAATTTTGGCGGCGTGTTTGGAAGCCAGATGCTTTGGGCGGAGACGGTCGATGCTTTATTGGGACATAGCTTGGGGGTGCCGATGAAAGCTCCGCAGGAGTTGCGGCGAGCGCGGGGCGAGGACGATTTGTTTCTTGCCTGAACGCGGCGGCGTTTTCGCCTCGAGCTTTCGCGGACAAGAGTGTCCGCGCCACACGGTGTTAGTATGTTCGCGAATTGATCATGGCTAAGAAGAACGCGAAAAAGAAAGTCACTCCCCGTACGATCGCGAAAACCGAGAGCGAAAGGCCAAGAGCTGGGAGCTCCGTGCCCGACGGCGACCTCCGCACGTACGTCATCCGCGACTACCGGCTGGAAAAACCTTACTTCACTTTGCGGCAGGTGCGCGCAGGCGATGAGGTTCGCTACGAAGTGGAGAGCGGCGACCTTTCTCAGCCCGCGCCGCCGATCCGCGAGTCGAAATACCTTCGCCGCGAGCAACTCGTCGAAATTTATCGCTGGATGCTGCTCAACCGGCGCATGGAAACGGCGCTCGAAAATCTCTACAAGCAAGGGCAGGTGGTCGGCGGCGTTTACTTCGGGCTGGGGCAGGAGGCTTGCTCCTGCGCCTCGGCCTTTGCTCTGCATAAAGATGAATGGCTGGGGCCGATGATTCGCAACCAGGGAGCGTTGCTGGTGCGCGGTTTTTCGCCCGCCGACATCATGATGCAGTACATGGCCAAGTCCGGATCCCCGACGAAGGGGCGCGATGCTTCTTCGCACTTTGGCGATATCGGGACGCGCAATGTGGTCTCGCCGATTTCTACTCTGGGCGATTTGATTCCGGTGCTGGCGGGCGCGGCGCTGGGGGCGCGACTGCAGGGTCGGCACATCGCTTGCATGACTTATATCGGAGATGGTGGACAGTCCACCGGCGTGACTTACGAAGGGCTGAATTTCGCGGCGGTGCAGAATCTGGGGCTGGTCCTGATTGTCGAGAATAATCTTTGGGGATACTCGACGCCGGCCGACATGCAGTTCCGCGTCAAGGATCTGGCGGAGCGGGCGATTGCCTATGGGATTCCGGGCGTGATCGTCGACGGCACCGACGCTTGCCAGGTGTATGACGCCTGCCATGAAGCTTGCGAGCGGGCGCGGCGCGGCGAAGGTCCGACGTTGATCGAAGCGAAGATGATGCGCATGAAGGGGCACGCTATTCACGATGCGGCCGAGTATGTTCCCAAGCGGTTGTTCGAATATTGGAAGCGGCGCGACCCGATTTTGCGGCTGGAAGATTATCTGGTGCGCCAGAAGAAGTGGCTTACTCCCGCGGAAAACGAAACGCTGATTGCCGGGGTGGAGCGGCAATTGGAGGCTGATCGGGAGATTGCGGTGAATTCTCCGATGCCGTCGCCGGAGTCGGCCGCGGGCGGCGTGTACTGCGAGAGTGGATGCCACGAGATCAAGCCTAAGTACGCCATGCCTGACTCGGCTGCGATGGCTCGCGGCAGGAAGTCAGCGAGGCCGAAGCGCTCGGAAGCGGCGGTGCATTTGAAGTGACTCCAAGAATCCGCTCACCGCATACTACGAACCATACATTGCAAACCATGCAGTGCAACTATTAGAACCGAGAATCTGGTGTTAATTGGCAGGCACGTTCGTCTCGAACCGCTTGACCACCGCCATGTTGACGGCCTGGTCGCTGCCGCCGCAGTTGATAGATCGCTTTATCAGTGGAGTCCCGTTCCGAAGGACAAGGCCGAAGCCACCCGCTACATCGACACCGCTCTCGCGTGGCGAGACGCGGGCACGGCGGTGCCGTTTGCTACTGTCCGGGTTGAGGACGGTGTCGTCATCGGGTCGACGCGGTTTTTTGACATGGAGCGATGGGCTTGGCCAGCGGGCCATGTTCGGCACGGGCGGGAGGCCGCCGACGCTTGTGAGATCGGCTATACCTGGCTGACACGATCGGCGATCCGCACGGCAGCTAACACCGAGGCCAAGCTGCTCATGCTGACGCATGCTTTCGAAAGTTGGCAAATGCTCCGAGTCTGCCTGCATACAGATGCGCGCAACCTGCGTTCCCGGGCGGCGATCGAACGCATCGGCGGACGGTTTGAAGGGATTCTCCGCTCGCACCGGATGGCCGCAGATTTCATCGCGCGTGATTCGGCTCGGTTTTCGATCGTGGCGGCGGAGTGGCCGGAGGTGAAGCTACGGCTCAGTGGGATGCTGGATCGGGCGTGACCGGCGTTCCGTAGCTGTCGAACTGATAAAATCAAGCTTCGCTATGGCTGCATCTTCCCAACTCATTCAGATCGAACTCGGTCCGGTCGTGCGCAGCCCCAAGCCTTCGTGGCTCAAGGCTAAGGCTCCGGTGGGCGACAACTTTCACAACCTGAAAAAGCTGGCGCGCGGGATGGGGCTGCATACGGTTTGCGAGTCGGCGCAGTGTCCGAATATTGGAGAATGTTGGGACCACCACACGGCGACTTTTATGCTGCTGGGCGATATCTGCACGCGGCGCTGCGGATTTTGCGCGGTGCCTAAGGGGCGTCCGGAGGCGATCGATTGGGACGAACCGCGGCGCGTGGCGGAGGCGGTCGCCACGCTTGGACTGCGGCATGCGGTGGTGACCAGCGTGAATCGCGACGATGACAACGTCGGCGGCGCCCGGATTTTTGCCGAGACGATCCGGCAGATTCGCGAACTGGTGCCGGAATGCCGGGTTGAGGTGCTGATTCCCGACTTCCAAGGGCTTGAAGAACCGCTGCGCATCGTACTCGATGCGAAGCCCAACGTGCTGAATCACAATACAGAGACTGTTCCGCGGCTCTACCGCGCGGTGCGCTCTGGGGCTCGCTATCAGCGGACACTTGATCTGCTGGCGAATGCCAAGAAGTGGGATCCGGCAACGGTTACCAAGAGCGGCGTGATGGTTGGCATTGGCGAAGAGACTGGCGAACTGATCGAAGTCTTTCGCGACCTGGGCTCGTGTGGAGTGGATATTCTTACGATTGGGCAGTATCTGCGTCCTTCGAAGGATCATCTTCCGATGACGCGCTATTACACGCCGGCGGAGTTTGGGTCGCTTAAGGAAGAAGCGCTGAAGGTTGGATTCAAGCACGTCGAGTCGGGACCGCTGGTGCGGTCGAGTTATCATGCGCATGAGCAGGCGGAAGTAGCTGGTCGTTAGTCGTTAGTCGTTGGTCGTTGGCGCCCGTCGCTGCATACAGCGGTGACTCTCCCTGCGTTTCTGGGAATCATCACAATTTTAATGTTCGACGGTCATAGCTCGCCTCGGAGCTAGGAGCTACCTTGTGCTCGGAGGTGGTGCGATGACCACCAATTCGTCATTTCAGGACTTGCGGATCTGGCAGGAAGCAATGGACCTCACAATGGAAATTTACCGTGTCACAAATTGTTTTCCAAGATGTGAGATTTATGGCCTGACATCACAGATGCGGCGCGCCGCAGTTTCGGTACCGAGCAATATCGCCGAAGGGAAGGGACATCGATCGGATCCAGAATTCGTGCGCTTTCTTTTTCACGCCAGGGGATCTCTTTTGGAGCTCCAGACCCAGGTTTTAATAGCCCGGCGTCTACATTACCTGTCAGAGGAGAAGGCGGACGAGCTTTGTCGCAGCGGCGACGGCATCGCGCGCGGATTGAACGCTCTCATCAACAGATACCGCCCAAACGCCGCCTAACCACCAGCGCCGATTTCCCAACGACTAACGACTAGCGACCAACGACTGCGTCACCACACCCTGCACGCGTTCTGATTCACCATCGGCGCCTTTGCCGGGCAGTGGTAGGCTTCGCGGAACTCCGGCATATTGGAAAGCGGTCCGTTCACCCGGTACTTCGACGGTGAATGCGGATCGATGGTGACCAGCATGCGCGTCAGGGCATCGGTCTGGTTATTGCACCACGCGTTGGCCCATCCCAGAAAAAAGCGCTGCTCGGCGGAGAGGCCGTCGATGGGCGCCGGTTCCTTGCCGGCAAATTTATTCAGCAGAGCCATGTAGGCGATGCGCAGACCGCCATTATCGGCGGTGTTCTCACCCAGGGTGAGTTTTCCGTTCAGCTTCAGGTCGTCAACGGCGACGAAGTTTGCGTACTGGTCTTTGATGCAGCCGGTGCGTTCTTCGAATTGCTTCTTGTCATTCGCGGTCCACCAGTCGCGAAGATTGCCGTCGGCGTCGAACTGGCTGCCCTCGTCGTCGAAGCCGTGGGTTAGTTCGTGACCGATCACAGCGCCGATTCCGCCAAAGTTCATCGCGTCGTCGGCGTGGTTGTCATAGAACGGCGGCTGCAGAATTCCGGCGGGGAAAGTGATGTTATTCTGCGTCGGGTCGTAGTTCGCGTTCACCGTCATCGGCGGATACTCCCAGTCTCTTTTATCGAGGGCCGTGCCAATCTTGTTCAACCTGCGCCGCATGTCATTTTGATTTGCGCGTTGTGAGTTGCCCACGGCGTCGCCGCGCACAATCTGGAGCGTGGAGTAATCGCGCCACTTATCGGTGTAGCCGATGCGGTTGGTGATGGCCTGCAATTTCACCAGCGCCTGCGCCTTCGTTTCCGGACCCATCCAGGGCGAGTTCTTGATGTCTTCGCCCAGGGCTTTTTCCAGGGCTCCGACCATGGCCAGCGTGCGCTCCTTCCCTTCGGCGCCGAAGGTCTGCTGGACATAAATCTGGCCGACGAGATCGCCCAGGTCAGCATTCGTGTAACTCACGCAACGCTTCCAGCGCGGACGCAACTCCTTCGTCCCCATCATCGTCCTGGCGAAAAAATCGAAATTCTCGTTCACAAACGCGGTCGGCAAGATGCGCGCGTTGGCGTGCACTGTGTGCCAGCGCAGGTATGTCTTCCAATCGTCCAGCGAGTGCGCGCTTAACACTTCCTGCATGTTCTTGACGAAGTCCGGCTCGGACACGTTGAGGGAATCGAATCGAGGCGCGCTCACACCTTCGAAGTAGGTGGTCCAGTTGAAGGCCGGGCTCAGAGCGGCCAGTTCCTGATTCGTCAGCTTGTGGTAGATCTTCTGCGGATCGCGGCGACTGGTCATGTCGAGCGCGCCCTTGGCTAGGCCGGTTTCAATCTCCATGACGACTTTGGCTTCGGACGCGGATTTGGCTCCGTCGTCGCCTAACAGCACGAACATCTTCGTCACATGTTCGACGTATTTCTTTCGTAGCTCGACCGATTTCGGATCGTCCTTGAAATAGTAATCGCGGTCGGGCAGGCCCAGTCCGCCCTGGTCCACCTCGGCAATGATCTGGCTGGCGTTCTTGAAGTCGGATCCGGAATCGAAGCCGAACAATACGTCGGAACCTTCGCGATGCAGGCGAACGATCTCTTTCGGAAGCTCCGCTTTCGATTTGATGGCCGCAATGCTCTGGAAGTCCTGTTCCAGGGGCTTGGTGCCCGCTTTCTCGACAGCGCTTTCGTCCATGCAACTGGCGTAGTAATCTCCGATCTTCTGCTCATTAGAACTTCGGCCAGGACGATCGGCCGACGCCTTTTCGAGGATGTCGCGCACGATGTATTCTCCGCGCTGCTGCAATTCATCGAAGCGTCCCCAGCTGGGGCGGTCGGCGGGGACCGGGTTTTGCGCCATCCACTTGCTGCAGGCATAGGCGTAGAAATCGTTGCAGGGATCGATGCTCTTATCGAGCAGGTCGGCGGAGAAACGAAGGTCGACAGTCGGGGTCGCGATTTCAGAATTTTTCTGGGCTGCCTTGTCCTGGGCAAACAAGACGGGCACGAGCATGAGGCTGACGGTCAACACTTTCAAGAGATTGCGCATGAGATCCTCGAAATCAAAGTTGTTGAACCACAGTGGCAGAGTTAGCCATTGTGTTGGACGAGCGACCACGGAAGTCGTTAGTCGCTGGTCGTTAGTCGTTAGTCGTTGGCAAGCTCAGATCCCTGTGCTCCACTGGGGATGACAATTTTGTGGTCGCCAACGACCAACGACCAGCGACCAACGACCGGTCTTCAGAATACTTTTACGTGGAACGTCAGATACTTCTTGGGATTTTCCCGGATCGCTTTCACCAGTTCGCGCGCCTCCACCAGCATCTGGTTGCTGTTGTTGTAAAGGGCGGGATCCTTGAACAGCATTCCCGCCGTGCCCTCGCCTTTTTCCAATCGCTCGGAGAGTGCGGACAGGTTGCTTATAAGGTTCTGGAGCTTGGCGGCGAATGCCTCATCATGCGTCATCTTGCCGATCGCGCCCTTGCCGGCATTGATGTCGTCGGTCAGCTCGCGCACATTCGCGATCGCCTTGTTCGCGTTGTTGTAGAGCTCGGGATCTTTCAGCAGCTTGCCGGCCGTGCCTTTACCCTGCTGAAGCTCATCGACAACCACATTGAGCTTGTCGAGGGCGGCAATCACTTTCTTGTACGCCTCATCGCTGGTGAGCAAGGGGCCGATTGAGCCTTTTCCTTGCTGGATGTCATCCATCAATCCCTTGAATTCGGCCACCGTGGCGTTGAGTTGGTCGTACAGGGCAGGACTATAAATCACCTTGCCGATCGTTCCCTGACCGCTTTCGATGAACGCCACAATGCGATCTACCCGCTTCAGCAGCGAGTCCATGTTTTGCAACGTGCCCTGGCTGGCGCGCACCACGTCCTCGATCTGGGGCTGGTCGCGGCCCGGCAGCACGTCTCCGTCGACTGCCAGCGGGCCCTTGGCCGCCGAACTGTCAACGTCCACAAAGGTTTCACCGAGCACCCCAGCCGTGCTCAACAAGGTCACCGAGTCTTTCCGCAAATTAAACTTGTACTTGGTGTTGACCTTCATCGTAATTTCGACGGGGGTGGTGGGTTTGCCTTCCACGATCCGGATGCCCTTCACGTTGCCGATGTCCACACCCGCCAAACGCACGGGCGCGCCCTCGCGCAGGCCGCCTGCGTTATCGACGTAGGATCGCAATGTGATCTTGCTGGTGAACCATCCGCCGGTGCCGCTCATCACGAAAATCAGGACCATGAGCGTGGCGCTCGCGAACAGGACGGTGAGTCCTACGCGCAGTTGCGACCATTTGAGCTGCTTCTGGCTAGGCAAGGTGGTCAGTTAACGACAGAACATAATAGCAAACACTGGGGAATTTCAGGGCCTGAGATTTCTTGGGGCTGGAACGGGGGGCTCTGGCACGAAACTAAGGCTCCCACTTCACGCGCCGGGCGTGAGGAGTGGGAGCCGTTTTCTTAGGCGTTTTTCCTAGTCAAATTCCTAGTCAAAGAGCGGTGGGCTAGCGATGTTCCTCGCGTTCCGCTTTGGCCTGTTTCTCCGCTTTCTTTTGAGCCTGCTGGCTCGGCTTGGGGTTGTCCCGGTTCGCTGCTTCATGGTTTACGGGACGTGCTTCTGGCCCAGCCATGCTGGCTCTCTCTACGTGCGCTCCGTTGAACTCGCCCGGCCTGGCAGTGGCCGCAATCGCCGGACGTCCATGATTCTCCGATGCGAACAGCTGCCGGTTCTGGCTGGCGGCATGTTCGTGTTGGGTTTGTTCCGCGAGCGGCGGAGTGTGCCGTTCGCGTCCGTAGGCTTCCTCTTGCGGAGTCGGCCGCGCTTCGATGCCGCCGGGGCCGTTGAAGGCCACGTGCGTGTTGTTCACAATCACGGTCCGACTGTAGACATTGGTCACATTGGTGACGTTCACGTTCGTCACCGCGCGATTATAGAAGAAGCCGCCGCCTCTCCACTCGCCGCCCGCGAAACCTACGCCGCCGTAGCCGAAGCCGTAATTAATTCCGCCGTAGAAGCCGACGTGCGGTCCCCAATAGCCAGCGTGCCAGCCATAGAAACCGCCGGCAAAGCCCCAGTAACCGGGGGTCCACAGCATGCCGACCGGCGCAACTACCCATGTGCCGGGAACCCAGTAGTAGCCGCCGTCGTCATTCCACGCCCAATAGCCGGGGGTCCAGAGATATCCCGGACCGGGACAGATGGGCTGCGCGTAGACTGGCAACGCCGGAGGTCCGATTCGCACCGAGATCCCAATCCCAATTTGCGCCGACGATGGCGTCGAGAGCGACAAGACCGAAACGGATAACATCAAAATTCCCAGTACCAACCCGGAAACCGACCTGCGAACGGAGCGTTTCATTTTGATTGCCTTTCCTTTGACCTAAGCATTTTGGCCCAAAACCGGTAGCCCGCCTCATTACGTTCCGCCCATATAAACCCCGAACCTTTGCGCATGTTGCGGAAGGGACGGAAGGTTATTTTGAATGAGCAGGTTAGTGAGGTGGTCGGCAGTTGGGCTAATTCCGCGTTGCTGCTCTGGATTTGACAAGCTGATCCAATCCCGGAAACGGTCCCCCGCCTCCGATTTTCTTTCGAAGGTCCTTATTGCGTGGCGAGACCGAGAGGCTCTTGCCTTGCTCTCGGAAAGCAGCTGCCTGCCACATTGAATCGCTTCTATCCCCCCCCCCCCCATGTTTACCTCTATTTAAGGGTAAATTATTTACTTGCCAGCTTAGTTGTACGTTGATATAAGTCTTAGGCATGGCAAACCTCAGTCCCTTTGAAATAGCTTTGGATGCGGCGCGGAAAGCTCTCACGGAAGCGCTCGAAGAGCGATCCGCAATAGAGCAGAAAATTGTCAGCTTGAAACAAACGATAGATGGCCTCTCGGCCCTCTGCGAACCGGAAGCCAATCAAGACTTAGTGGATGTGGAGCATGACGGTGAACGTCTCAGCTTTAGTTTGACGGACGCGATTCGTTTGGCATTTACCGCAGACCCGGAAGCGGTTCTGAGTCCTACTGAGCTGCGGGATGCACTCTTGTCTCAGGGGCTCAGCCTCTCCAGGTACAAACAGCCCTTGGTCCCCATTCACAATACCCTGAAGCGTTTGGTTTCTCAGGAAGAGCTTGTCGAGGTTCGAGATGGCAAAGGTGATCTTGTGGGCTACCGATGGGTTTCGCCGCTTGCTCGCGCTGTTGCTGAAGTCACCACCAAGAATCGCAGTGCCAATGCCATTGCAGAGCTGTTTAGGTCCCCGCAAATGCAAGGGAAGGTGCAAGCGGCGATTGGGCGCAATAAGAAATGACTTTGGAACCAAATACGAAAGCCCCGCGCTAACGGGCTTTCAGGAAGGACGAAAACAGCGTGATTATCCGAATCAAAATCACTTTCGCTGCCGGTCAGACCGTAGAGATCACGGTCCAGCCACCACCCTAAAACAATAGTGCGGGAATCCTCAGCAACACACTTTTATCCCACTACCGGCCGGTCCACAAATCACGTAGAGGCGAACCTATTCGTCCGCCCTCTACGTGATTCGTGGTCATCGCTGACTGTTAATTTTCGAGGATTACGTGGGCCAGAGCTTGCTCGGAAGTGTGGGTGAGCGAGAGAGCGATGTTTTTGGTGCCGAGCTTGGCTGCAATGGCTGCCGCTTCACCGTGAAACTGAATGGTCGGACGCTGGCCTTTTGGCCGCACCACTTCGATATCGCGCCAGCGGACGCCGTGACTCCATCCCGTGCCCAGCGCCTTCATCCCGGCTTCCTTGGCGGCGAAGCGCGCGGCATAGCTTTCAAAGCGGCTGGCTTTTTTTTCGCAGTACCTCATTTCACCCTCGGTGAAGATGCGGTGGAGGAAGCGATCGCCAAAGCGCTCGATGCTTTCGCGGATGCGAGGAACTTCGGCGATGTCAACTCCGGTGCCGATGATCATAGCAACATTGTTAATTGACAATTTGTAATTGGCAATTGCGTCGCGAAGCATCTTCCGAAGTACCGCTCTCAGAAGAGATGGTCGCCGCGATAAATCACTTGTCCATCGATCACGCGCGCGTCAGCTAGAAGTTGATGTGGTCGCACCGGGCCCTCAGCGTCGATGTGAAGAACTTCGTGCCCATGCGCCACCAGCCAATCCGAGACGATCATGCGATGACAGCGGAAATACACACGCTCGGCGCACATATACGCGGTGCGCGAGACCCCGGCGATCTGGAGCAGTTCGGCGGCAGCCTGTTCGAACTCGGGCGTCAGCGTGTAGTCGGCATAATTGCGAAAGCTGGCGTTGCGCAACGCCGTATGCGGAGAGTCTTTGCGTGTCGCCTTGCGATACCCGCCAAGCTCTTTGGTCCAGATGTATCGAATGCCTTGCTCGGGCAGCGAATGCTCCAGCGACTCACGATTGAAGTGCGGCAGCCGGCGCGACATGGGGAAGGCCCGGATATCCACCAAAGTCTCGATGCCATGTGCCTTCAACGCCGACACCAGTTCATCGAGCGTTCGGGTGGAGTGGCCGATGGTGTACAGGGTTGCCAAAAAGGTCAGCCTCAGTTCAGGGATGCCAGCGCGGAGGCAAGGTCTGCATCTTGCTCCGGAAAAACCGTGCGGAGGTCGAGCAACACACGCCCGTCCTCGACGCGGGCCACGATCGGCGGAGCGTTGACGCGGAGACGGGCGCTTATGCCATCGGCGCCGAGATCGGTGTGCGTAAGCGCGATCAGGCGCGTGGGCAAAACCGCCGACGGGGACGCACCGCCTCCGATCACCGATTCACCGTCGACGAGTTCGAGCTTGAGATGCGGGGACCTTAGCTCAGCAGATTCAACACCGCAGACGATTCTCTCCGCGCGCCGCGTGATCTCGTCCTTCGAAAGCCGCATCATTCGCAGCACCGGCACGGCATCGTGGTCGCCTTTGACGTAGGCAAGCAGCGTGGCTTCGAGCGCGGCGTAGGTAAGCTTATCGACGCGCAGCGCGCGGAACAGCGAGTTCGAGCGCATGCGAGCAACCAGATCGGCGCGGCCGCTGATCAATCCAGCCTGCGGACCGCCGAGAAGTTTGTCGCCGCTGTAGGTAACGATATCGATGCCGGCGCGCAGGTTGTCGAGCACTCCCGGCTCGCCAGTGATTCCCACCGAACGCAGATCGAAGAACGCACCGCTGCCCAGGTCTTCCATCAGCGGAAGGTTGCGGCGACGCGCCAGCGCGAGTAACTCGTCGAGCGCGGGCTGCTCGGTGAAGCCGGTGATTTCGAAGTTCGATCGATGCACGCGCAGCAGAAGACGCGTGCGGTCGTTGATGGCGCGTTCGTAATCGGCAATGCGCGTGCGGTTGGTGGTGCCGACTTCGCGCAGGGTTGCATTCGACTTCGACATTACGTCGGGGATGCGGAAGGAGCCCCCGATTTCGACCAGCTCTCCGCGCGAGACAATAACTTCGCCGCCCTCGGCTAGCGAGTTCAACGCCAGCAGTACGGCGGCTGCGTTGTTGTTGACGACGATCGTTGAGATGGCGGCGGAGACGGCCGCCTCGCTTTGCTCGGCTGGACGGACGAATGCGTCCGTCCCTACGTGATCCGAAAGGAGCTTCTGGAACAGGCGATCTACATGCACGTCGCGCTTGCCGCGCTCGCCGGTGGATAGCTCGAATTCGAGATTGGAATAGGCAGTCGCAGTTGCGCGGACATGATCGAGGGCGGCGGCGGCTAGTGGCGCTCGCCCGAGATTGGTGTGCAGGATCACGCCGGTTGCATTGATAAGCGGCACCAGGGAGTAACTCAGCGCCTGGCGGAGTTGACGCTCGACGGCTGCGGACAGGCCGCCGAGAGCGAGGTCCAGCGCTTTCTCGTCCAGTTGGCGGTTGCTGATTTCCCGACGGAGGCGCGCGAGCACCACGCGGACGCTTTCGGCAACCGCGACGTGACCCTCGCGTTCGACTAAAGCCTGCAGGTCGGGCCGGCGGAGAAGTTCGTCGGTGGAGGGCAGTTTTTGAAACAGCGCGGATTGGCTGGCGGTGGACACTGGGGGGGATTATGCCACAGCGAGCTATCGCGGGAATATCGCTCGCGGACGGAATCCAAGGCATGGGACAGTCGAGACCCTCAAATGAATTGTCATCCCGAGTGAAGCGAGGGATCTGCAGTTCGCCGCAAGATGCAGACCCCCCGCTTCACTCGGGAGACAAACTCCAGAGAATTTAGAGTTGGAGAGCAAGTCCTCATGTCAACCACCGGCTGCTACAGCGTGTGCAGGTAGGCTAGCAAATCTTTGATCTGCTGGTCGGTCATAACCTGCCCGAAACCCTCCATTTTGGCCCGGCCAAACTTGATGATGTCGGTTACGCGATCGTCGTTGGCGGGCAGTCCGCTGAGGGGCAGGTATTGCTGCTTGAATACGCCCTTCAGTCCCGGGCCCTTCTTGCCGCGCGATGAGTAGGGTTCATGGCAGCGGTCGCAATAGTTGTCGTAGAGTCTTCTGCCTTCGGCCTGCTGCGGGTTGAGGCCGAGTTCGGCATCGGATTTGCGGCGCTCCACCTCGCAGCCGGATAGAGCCAGAAGTGCGACGACGACTACGGAGACGCGAAGGCAGGGAAAAAGAGAAATCTGTTGCCAGAAGTTCATGATGATTGCGGCGCGGCTGCAAGGCGGCGCCAGAGGTAGGATAATACCGGAAGGCATGGCCGTTGTGGTCAAACGCGTTTACGAGGCTGCTTCCTCTTCGGACGGAGTGCGCGTGCTCGTGGATCGTTTGTGGCCGCGCGGGCTGACGAAAGAAGCCGCCGCGCTCAAGTTCTGGCTGCGCGAGGTGGCGCCTTCCGACGAGTTGCGGAAGTGGTTCCATGCGAATCCCGAAGGGTGGAGCATGTTCCGGAAACGCTATCTTAAGGAGTTGGCCAGCGCGGATGGTTCCGCGGCAGTGGAGAAGCTGCACCGCCTTGCGGAAGGCAAGCGCCGAGTCACGCTGTTGTATGCGTCGCGAAACGTGGAGCGCAACAACGCGACCGTGCTGAAGGAACTGCTGGACGGGATGAAAAAGCCTCCGTCAAGCGTGGGCCGAGGCGCGCTGGCGCGGGGGCGGATTCGGAAAGCGAAGAAACAGTAAGGCAGTTCTCGGTTCTCAGTTCTCAGTTCTCAGAAAAATCAACTGCTCGTTATTGCGTACCCGCCCATTTTGATTTGGCTCTGCGGCGTTTTCTTGCTGAGAACCGAGAACTGGGAACTGAGAACTTTTTGTCTCCGCACTATAATTCCCCAGTCATGTCCAGTTCTGCCCTCGAGAAGAAAATCGAAGCTCTGCGCGAAAAGATTCGGCACCACGAATACCTCTATTACGTGCTGGATGCCCCCGAGCTTTCGGACGCCGACTTCGACAAGCTGATGAATGAGCTCAAGCGGCTCGAGGCCGAGAATCCCAAGCTCGTCACGCCCGACTCGCCCACCCAGCGCGTGGGCGGCAAGCCGCGCGAGGGATTCGTCAAGGCGAAGCATTCCTCGCCGATGCTCTCGCTTGACAACGCTTACTCCGAAGAAGAACTGCGCGACTGGGAGCGGCGCGTGCACGAGCTCAGCGGTCGCACCGATCTCGAATACATGTGCGAATTGAAGCTGGATGGCATGTCGCTGGCGCTCGTCTATAGCGACGGGCGCCTCGAACGCGGCATCACGCGCGGCGATGGCAGCATTGGCGAAGACGTGACTTTAAATGTGCGGACGGTGCGTTCCATCCCGCTGGTGATTGCGAAAGAGAAATTGAAGAAGGCCGGGATTCCCGCGCATTTCGAAGTCCGCGGCGAAATGCTGATGCCGCTTGCCGCCTTCCGTAAGTTGAATGAAGAGCGCGAGCGCCAGGGACTCGCGACTTTTGCCAATCCGCGCAATTTTACGGCGGGTACGGTGCGGCAACTCGAACCTTCCATCACCGCGCAACGCCGCATGGACTACTTCGCCTACTTCCTATTAAAGGATGGACAATCTTTTTTCGACAGGCAATCCAAGGCGATGGATGCTATGGAGCTGGCGGGGTTCAAGGTGAATCCGAATCGGAAGCTGGCGAAAACTCTGGAAGAGGTCTGGAGATTCATTCAGGGCTGGGAAGCCAAGCGCGAAACGCTTCCTTACGAGATTGACGGAATCGTCGTCAAAGTGGACCGGACGGCGTGGCAGCGGGAACTGGGCTTCACCGGGAAGGCCCCGCGGTGGGCGATCGCTTACAAGTTCGCGGCTCGAGGAGCGATAACGCAAATCGAAGATATCGTCCCTAACGTTGGGCGCACCGGCAAACTGACGCCCGTCGCGTGGCTCAAGCCGGTTCCAATCGGCGGCACCACTGTGTCGCGTGCGACGCTTCACAACATGGATGAGATCGAGCGGCTGGGAGTGAAGATCGGCGACTGGGTCGAGGTGGAACGTGGCGGCGACGTGATTCCGAAAGTGGTGAAGGTGGTCGAAGATAAAGATCACCCGCGCGGCCACAAGCAGTTCGAAATGCCCGAGCATTGTCCAGTGTGCGGCGGCAATGTGGTGCGCACGCCGGGGGAAGCGGACCATCGCTGCGTGAATGCGAATTGTCCGGCGAAGCTGCAGGGGACGATTCTGCATTTTGCCTCGCGTCACGTGATGAATATCGACGGGCTGGGCGAGGTGCTGGTGAGCCAACTCACAGAACGCGGCCTGGTCAAAAACGTTGCCGACCTCTACAAGCTGACGAAAGACGATCTGCTCGAGCTCGAGCGCATGGGTGAGAAGTCGGCGGAGAACGTGCTGACGGAGATCGAGGCTTCAAAGAAGCTGCCGCTGGAGCGCGTAATTTATGGCCTGGGAATACGGTTTGTGGGCGAGCGCACGGCGCAGTTTCTGGCGGAGCACTTCGGCTCGCTCGACGCTATTATGAAGGCGAGCGCCGAGGAACTCGAAGAAGTGAACGAAGTAGGCCCGCGAATCGCGGAGAGCATCGTGGAATTCTTCGGCGATGAACATAATCGCAAACTGGTGAGCGATCTGCGCAAGGCGGGGCTGACGTTCACCGGACAAAGGAAGGAAAAGGGCACGAAGCTGGCGGGAAAGACTTTTGTACTGACGGGCACGCTGGAGCGCCACACGCGCGACGAGGCGAAGAAGATGATTGAAGATGCGGGCGGTCGCGTTTCAGGATCGGTGAGCAAGAAGACGGATTACGTGGTGGCGGGGAGCGATGCGGGATCGAAGCTGGACAAGGCGCGGGAGTTGGGGGTCAGCGTGATCGGCGAAGAGGAGTTGGAAGGGCTGCTTTGAAAGGTTAGGGAGGATTGTTTGGAAAATGCAACCTAAGGGTTGCTTGTTGTTTCACGCTTTTGCTAATATGCAACCTAGGGGTTGCACATTATGAATGACCGTATTGAGAAGCGTATTGAACTCAAAGCGCCGGTTTCGCGGGTCTGGCGTGCGTTGACCGATTACCGTGAGTTTGGCGAGTGGTTTCGCGTGAAACTGGATGGCCCCTTTGTACCGGGTCAAGTCTCGCGCGGCCAGATTACTTATCCCGGCTATGAGCACGTCAAATGGGAAGCGGTGGTGCAGAAAATGGAGCACGAACGGCTCTTTTCCTTCACCTGGCCCCAGCCCAAGTCCATTGGCAAAGACCGCCCGGCGGATTACTCGGGGGAACCGACCACGCTCGTAGAATTCAGACTGGAAAAGACCGCCAGTGGTACGTTACTCGTGCTCACCGAGTCCGGCTTCGATAAGCTGCCCGGGGACCGCCGTCTTGAGGCGTTCCGAAGAAACGATGGCGGTTGGACCGAACAAATGAAGAACATCGAGAAGCATGTCGCACAAACGCCGTAGCAGCATGGCCGCCAAACGGCAGGCTCGTGCACTCGTGTTTGCCGCGCTCGGCGACGAGACCCGGCTGTCGCTGGTGGCGAAGCTCTGTAACCGGCAGACTTATTCAATCTCTCAGCTAACGCAGGGTTCGAGGCTGACCCGGCAGGCGATCACCAAACATCTTCGAGTGTTGGAGAGTGTAGGTATCGTGCACAGCGTCCGTGCGGGTCGCGAGAGTCGATTCGAATTCGATCCGGAACCGATTGTGGGGATCAAGGAATATCTGGATTTCGTCTCTGAGCAGTGGGATCAGGCATTGTCCAGGCTAAAGTCGTTTGTCGAAATGTGAGCAGTCTGATGTCTGGTTGCCACGATGGACGGGCGAGGGCGCCCGTCCCTCCACCGCATAAATTCCCTACTTCTTCGCGGTCGGCGGCAATATTCCATTCTGCCGTAGATACATGGCGGCTTCGGCGTAGTGATCGGCCCAATTGCTGGCGATGCCCAGCGCGAATCTGGCGCGTGAGAGTTGCTGACCTCCCATGCCGGCTGTCATTTCTCCCAGTTTCGAATCATCCATCTTCGAGAGCGCGCTGGCGCAAAAATCGAACGATGCTTTGAGCGCCGCGACCAGTTTATCTTTCGCGTCCGTGTCCTTTACTTCTTCGACCTTCGGAGCCGGTACTGCCGCGGCTCCGCTGCACAGACCGTAGTTCGCTTCGACCATGTGGGCGACGAGATGACCAAACGTCATTTGCTCGGGGGTGGGTTTGTAGCTGAATTTGTCAGCGGGCATGGCTTCGACGGCGGCGATGGTGTTTTTCTGACGGTTGGGCAGGATGTCTCTTAGGGCGCCGCTGATCGGGTTGTTGACCGGTGCTTGCGCTGTTTGGGCGGCGGGCATGCTTTGCGCGGGCGCTGCTGGGGCGGACATGGTTTGCGCAATCGCCGACGCGGCTAGTAACAGCAAGGCTGGAATCAAAAGAGTCTTCTTCACGTTGTCCTCCGGGTGCGCTGAGAAGGATATCGCGAGCGGGCGGGTCTACGCCACTGAACTCGGGCGGCGGGCGTCGAGCTGATCGCAGGGGCCGAGCTGCGCTCGGCTTGGACAGCCGAGGCGGCTGTCCCCACGCGGGCTTGCTTGCGCTATCCTAATACCATGCACTCGCACGCCGGACACGGACATGCTCATGGGACGGGGCGGGTGCTGCGCATTTCGCTGGCCGTCACCATGCTTTACGTTGTCCTGCTGGTGGTGGCCGGCATCCGCTCGCACTCGCTGGCGTTGCTTTCCGAGGCGGGACATAACCTGTCTGACTTTCTGGCGCTCCTGTTGTCGCTGGTGGCGGTATTTCTCGAAGGGCGGCCACCGAGCGCGACCAAGACCTATGGATACCGGCGCGCGGGAGTGTTGGCAGCGCTGGTGAATGCGCTGTCGCTGGTAGTCGTGTCATTTTTTATTTTCTACGAGGCGTTTCAGCGGATCCAGCATCCCGAGCATGTGCGGGCCGGGGTGATGATCGGAGTGGCAGCGGCGGGCGTGGTGATGAATGGCGTGATCGCGCTGCTGCTGTGGCGTTCGGGGCGGGATGTGGGAATCGATGTGAATGTCAGGAGCGCCCTGCTCCACGAAGTGGGTGACACGCTCTCGACCGCAGCCGTGATTGTCGGTGGTTTTGCGATCTTGTGGACGGGGCAATACTGGATCGACGCGGCATTGTCGTTCGGAATCGGCGCGCTGATTTTGTGGTCAAGTATCGGCATCGTGCGCGAGACACTGAATATTCTGCTGGAAGGCACGCCGCGCGGGATGAGTCTGGAGGCAGTGGAAGCGACGATGCGGACGATCGCGGGCGTCAGCGATGTGCACGATCTGCATCTGTGGAGCATCGGCTCGGAAAACCACGCGCTCTCGGCGCACGTAAAGATCGCGGACATGGCGACTTCGGAGAGCGATTCGATTCTGCGCGAGATCAACGAGAAACTTGGGCAGGGATTTGGCATTCACCATACGACAATCCAGCTGGAACATGTGGTCTGCGAGACGGCGCACAGCTGCGTGATTGCGGTGCGCGAGGAAGAGCACGAACACGATCATTCCCAGCACGACCACGCTCACTGAGCCCGTGTGGTGGCGGGGCTCTGCCCCGCAGTACGGGGCAGAGCCCCGTCACCACACGAATGCTTCCCCTATCCGATTGAAAAACAACCGGTTACTGGATTTCAGAGCGAACTGAACGGTGCTTCTGTGATATCCTGTCGGTTGGAGTCGTTCCTCCCTGGGTACCATCCAATAGCTATGCGACATTGGCGGCAAATTTTGCGTTTCTTGGCAGCGGTGCAGCTGCTGCCTGCTCTGGAGAGTGGTGAGGAAACGCTCGTCGGCGGGCAGGCGGTGCTGGAGGGCGTGATGATGCGTTCGCCGCATGCCTGGGGCATTGCCGTGCGCAAGCCGTCGGGCGAGATTGTGACGCACAGCGAGCCGTTGGAGCGGCCTTCCGAGCATCACAAGTGGATGGGCTGGCCGGTGGTGCGTGGGGTGATGACGCTGGGGCACGCAATGACGCTGGGCTTCCGCGCGCTGAACTTTTCGGCCAATGCGGCGCTGGAAGGATTATCCGCCGGCGATGCCCAGAACAACGACACCGGGAATAAACATCAGACCAAAAAGTTTGAAATTACCGGCTGGATGGCGGGATTGAATATCGCTTTCTCCGTCGCCTTTTTCATCTTTATGTATAAGTACCTGCCGCTGCTGGCTACGACGGAACTGAAGAAAGTGGATCCGGTTTTCGGGCAGCAGATTGTGTTTAACCTGGTCGATGGGCTGATCCGGATCACGATGTTTCTGCTCTTTGTGTGGGGCGTGTCGCTGTGGAAAGACATCCACCGCGTGTATGAGTATCACGGAGCCGAGCACAAAACGGTGTTTGCGTTCGAAAATAGCGATCCACTCAAAACCGCGGCGGTGCAAAAATATTCGACGTATCATCCACGCTGCGGGACGAGCTTTTTGATGACGGTGATGATCATCTCCATGCTGGTGTACATGGCGATTCCCGTGCATACTTTTTGGGCTCGATTCGGCATTCGCATCGCGTTGCTGCCGCTGATTGCGGGAGTTTCCTACGAGATCATTCGTTTTGCCGCGAAGCATCGCGGCTCGCTGTTCGCGCTGATGACGGCGCCAGGACTGTGGCTGCAGCGGATTACGACCCAGCCTCCCGATGACCGGCAAGTGGAGTGCGCGATCGTCGCGCTGGATGAGGCCATGAAGCTCGAAAAGCAGCGTGGCGGCGAGTTGGTGATTGCCTAGCGGTGCCGTTCGCTATTCGTCGTTCGCTGTTTGCTAGCCACGGATTGATCGTCTTCTGGATTCCGGAAAACATCACAAAGTCATTGTTCACGCGTCGCTGCTTTAAGTACTGAGGCTCGTCTACCCTCCGGATGGAGATGCCACATGGCGACGAGCTTGTCTTATCGAGATTTGCGGATTTGGCAGGAGGCTGTTGGTCTGGCTCTGGTGATATATCGCGCGACAGCGGAGTTTCCAAAGCACGAACTCTACGGTCTGACTTCCCAGATGCGGCGCGCTGCGGTTTCCGTTTCGAGTAATATAGCCGAGGGTAAGGGACACAGTTCAGACGGAGATTTTGGCCGATTCCTCTTCCACGCGAGAGGTTCGCTCCTTGAACTTCAAACGCAGATTGTGATTGCAAGAGGTTTAGAGTATCTGAACAAGGAGCAAGCTGAGAATCTAACGCGCATCACGGACGATCTAGGCCGAGGATTGAACGGCCTGATAAAAGCGGTCCGAGGGAAACACGGCGCTTAGAGAGCAACGCCGAATAGCGAACAGCGAACGACGAACAGCGGCACCCACAACCATGTTTGAACGCCTTGACCAAATCGAAATCCGCTACGAAGAACTAACGCAAGCGCTGCTGTCGCCCGAGATCACCAACGATTCGGCGAAATACCAGAAGACTGCCAAGGCGCATAGCGAAGTCGCGGGCATCGTCGAGAAGTATCGCGAATACAAGGATCTGAGACGTGGCATCGCCGAGAGCAAGGCTGTACTGGCCGATGAAACCGATCCCGAAATGCGCGGCTACGCCGAGGAGGAACTGGCCAAACTCGACGCGCGCATCGTCACCGTCGAGGAAGAACTCAAGGTACTGCTGCTGCCGAAGGATCCAAACGACGAGAAGAACGTCGTTCTCGAAATTCGCGCCGGAACGGGCGGTGATGAAGCCACGCTGTTCGTGGCCGAAGTCTTCCGCATGTACAACCGCTACGCCGAGACGCAGAAGTGGAAGGTAGAAGTGCTCTCCACGTCGGAGTCGGGCGTTGGCGGCCTGAAGGAAGTGATCGCTCTGATCGAAGGCGACCGTGTCTTTTCGCGCCTGAAATATGAGAGCGGCGTGCATCGCGTGCAACGCGTGCCGGCCACCGAGCAGCAAGGGCGAGTGCATACCTCCGCGATCACGGTCGCGGTGTTGCCGGAAGCGGAAGAAGTAGACGTCAAGATCGAAGCCAAAGACCTGCGCATCGATACGTTCTGTTCGTCAGGACCGGGCGGCCAGTCGGTGAATACGACCTATTCGGCGGTGCGCATCACGCACATTCCCACCGGCACGGTCGTGAGCTGTCAGGATGAAAAATCGCAGATCAAGAACCGCGAAAAAGGCATGCGCGTGCTGCGCTCGCGGCTCTACGAAGTCGAGATGCAGAAGCAGCAGGACGCGCTGGCCAAAGAACGCAAGCAGATGGTCGGCTCCGGCGACCGCTCGGAGAAGATCCGCACCTACAATTTTCCCCAAAACCGGCTCACGGATCATCGCATCGGCTTCACCATTCACCAGCTCGAGCAGGTGATGGACGGCAAGCTGCAACCGGTGATCGATGCCCTGACCACGCACTATCAGGCGGAGAAGCTGAAGGGTGATAACGAGGCGGGCGCGGCTATAGTGGCGTGAGGCCGTCGTTGGTCGTTCGCGATATCACCTCTTCATGATGCGCAATTCTTGCCGCGAAATCCACTTCTGCAATCTAACCTCTGACTTCTGCAATGCTCCTGTCCCTGTGGTGAAATAGGTTGTGCAACTTCGCCAGGCTCTGAATGAGGCAGTCGAGCGGCTCACGTCCGCGCGTGTTCCTTCTCCGCGCATGAACGCCGAACTCCTCATTATGTTTACGCTGGGCTGCGATCGCGCCTATCTCTACGCGCATCCGGAGCGGGAACTTACTCCCGACGAAACGCAACAATATGACGAAGCTCTCGCTCGCCGCGCCAGTGGCGTTCCGGCGCAGTACATCACTGGGCATCAGGAGTTCTGGGGCCTCGATCTTATCGTGTCGCCCGCTGTGCTGATTCCGCGTCCAGAAACGGAACATGTGGTCGAGGCAGTGCTGGAGCTGGCTTCTGGAGCTGACTCGAAGCAGAAGCAAGAACAAAAACAAGATCAAGATCAACGGCCGCGGACAAGAATGTCCGCGCCACACAAGCTGCGCATCGTTGATGTGGGGACAGGCTCCGGAGCGATTGCGCTTGCTCTGGCGACGGAACTGCCTGCGGCGGAAATCCACGCCACTGACATTTCTCCCGACGCGCTGGAGGTCGCTCGCGCCAATGCGGCTCGGCTCGAACTTGCTTCGCGCATCGAGTTTCATCAGGCCGATTTGCTGGACGGATTTTCTCCGGCTTTTTTTGATTTTGTGGTTTCTAATCCTCCTTATGTTGGCGAAGCGGAAGAAGATTCGGTGCAGCTTGAAGTCCGGAAATTCGAGCCGCGCAATGCGGTGTTTGCTGGACCAACTGGGCTCGAAGTCATCGAGCGCCTTATCCCGCAAGCGCACGCAATGCTCAAGCCTGGTGGCTGGCTGATATTCGAAATCAGCGGGACCATCGCCGCAGGCGTTCGGCATCTCTTGGAGAATTGGACTGACCTTCGACTCACAAACGATCTGCAAGGAATCGCTCGCGTCGCCATCGCTCAGCGTGAAAAGTGACGCACCGGAAGGTGGATGCGATGCATTCTATAACGGATGCGTCTTCGGTATATCATTTCACGACTATGGACGATCCCGGAGCCGGTGAATTTCTGCGCATGGCGGAGCGCTATCGGCGGATGAGCGACGAAGAACTCCTCGTCCTCATGCCGCAAAGCTCCGAATTGACGCCTTTTGCCCAGCAAGCTCTGGCCAACGAGATCCGGTCACGCGGCCTGAAGGCTGAGGTGCAGGACGAGGAGACGTCTGCCCCGTCGCCGTCGGAGTCTAAGTCGCCGCAATTTACTCCGCCAGCTTTCTTCGCCCGCAAATCCGATCATGAATCCGAGCGCGAATCCGATCGCGCATCTCCGGAACACGGCGATTGGGCGACTGAGGATTCTCTCGCTCCCGAATCGTCTTACGACGAAGACCGCAGACTGGTCGAGCTTTGCACCGTTTGGAGCGAGCGCGACGCGCTTCAGTTGCAGACCATTCTTGATGGAGCCGGAATTCCGTTTTTCACGGGAAAAGAAAAAGCTACGGGCGTGGACAAAGTGACCTCGAATTTCTCCAGCGGAGTCAGCGTGCAAGTCATGCAGATCGGCGTGCCTTGGGCTCGGTCGGCGATGCAGCGCTACGCGCCTGAGGACGATCCGACTCCCAAAGTGGATGAGGAGCTTGACGAGGTTGCGGTCCACTGTCCCAAGTGCCATTCCACGGAAGTCGTCTTTGAGGGTCGAACCTCGGAGCTGGCAGATGCTAAGGATGCGTCCTCGCAAAAATTCGAATGGTCGTGCGATTCGTGCGGCCACCACTGGGTTGATGACGGCATTGAGAAAGAAGGTTGAGAAAGAAGAGTGAGAACCAGCTCGTGTGGCGCGGACATTCCTGTCCGCGTGCCGACATCTCCCCGAGAGTCAAGGCGCCGCCGAATCCCACCCTTCGAAAAGCGCGGCCACGGCCAATTTGGACAACAACGTCGGACGATGAGGAAAGAAGTCAAGGTCCCTGCCTGTCGCAGAAAACGCGACGAGGACGGAGCACCATCCGGAGTTGAGATGAGGGTGGGCCAGCCCCAGAGCCCCCACCTAACGTTTTTGGCGTGAAGAGGTGATCTCTGTAACCTTGGGTACTTCTTTGGACTTCCTTTTCTCCGGCTGCGGCTGCATCGCCTTAATATCGTCCATGGTCTTTCCGGTTATGTGCTTCAAGAAATGCCGGAGAGCGTCTACGAGGATATCGTTCTTGCGGGTCCTGTCGCTACCCTTCGCCCGCTGAAACTTGCTGATTTCGTGAATTGCCTCGTGATCTAACGGAGTCAAACGCACGGTCGTGTGCTTTGCATCAGCGTCGGTGTGAGGCTTGGGCGGTGACATGGAACCAAGATTCCTATTGACCGAATTCCACGTTTTGACGTAAAAACGTCTTAACGTCGTAACGTCGAGACGTAATTATGCACCGTTTGGGTGGTTACGGGTGTGTTTTCAGGGCGCACAAGGAAGGGCTATACTTGCGTTTGCGGGATCAGTTGTTAACTGATAGGATTCCCGTCTTGCTCGTACTTTCCTTGAATCGCCTCGGGCCAAAGGAAATTGGCTATCCAGAATTTTTGAAAGGTTAGAAAGATTGGCCGCCAGTCTCACGACCAGCGGCCAATTGGTAGGGCTAGTGAAAGTTGGTAGGAGCGGGAGGGATCGAACCTCCAACCCCCGCGTTGGAATCGCGGTGCTCTATCCAATTGAGCTACGCTCCCATGGTCGGGCGAGGAAGAGCGCTTCGCTAACGTTTACTTCCTCGCGCCGGCCTTCACAACGTCTCCAGCATCGGCGGTATTCCCGTCCAAAGTCAACAGCCATTTGTTGTTCATCTGGGTTCAGAAAACCTTTCTGTGCCACTCCCATTGTCTCGGGTCTTCCAACAGGGGGATAACCCTTCGCTAACTTTCCCTGCCGGTGTCGCGGCGACCCGCAGGGAATCTTGTGGCCGCACCGCCAACACAAGTTCTCGTTCGGCAGCACGCCGTTCGTTGAAATCGTGGAGATCGACCGCCTTGAACATCCAACAACGTCTGCCCCGCCTAATTGCAGGAATAACACCGGTTTGCGCGTGATGGCGCATCGTGCGCATTGAAAGACGCGTGATTCGGGCGGCCGCGTACGTGTATACGTATCCGGAAAAACCTGCCGACTCCAAGGAGGCAATCGCCTCCGTTTCGAATTGAAAATGCATAGACCCTCCTAATAAACGAATGGAGGGCGCGTTCTTGGGGGCTATTGCTGGAAGACTGGCACGCACCCTCTTTGATCCAGACTCCGCCGCGTTTCTTGGCAGGCGGGGTTCGCGATCGGGTGCGAGCCGTGAGCGAGGTAGTAGCGTCGCTGCAGGACGATTTGGTTGCGAAACTGGTACACACTTGCGGCGAGCCGAAGGAGCTTCGACTTCAACGCCTTCGCTATTCGGAGCCGCCGACGTAGGTGGGCAATTTTCTCAGCGATCGCAACGCGGATTTCGTTGGCCAGAAATCGGCACGCTTGAGCCTCGTTCCATGTGGCCAACCTGCGAGCACGCTTTAGCCTCGGAGTGGCAACGCCAAGTTGGTCGGCTTGGGAGTAAAGGCTCTCAAATTCGTCGGGCCAGTAGCTGGAAAGGCAATCCAGGAGGGGTGCGTCCGGATGGGCGTAAAGCTTTAACAGATCGGATTGAAGGCTGACCAGTTGCTGTTCAACCTGGCTGACGTAAAGATTCACCGAGTCGAGCTTGGGCCAGCACACGCCATTCGTGCCGATTAATACCCCGCCACCATCGAGCCAACCGTTGGTCTTCGCAAGGTTCGATACTGATGAAAAAGTCAGCTGAGATGACTCGGCTGACGGGAAAGGTGTACCATTCGCCTGGATAAGACAGTTGCAGTCCACCTGCAAGCCCGGAAACTCAGGCGCGCTACCGAGTGGCGGGCTGGCGACGATCTCTCCGGCTCCGCCCCAGTCAAACTCCGACCCGAGAGCCACAATGGTCTGGGGACCGATTTCCAACCCTCCCGAGTTTGCTCCGGAAAACATAACAAGTCTAACTGTAGAACAACGTAGAGAAATTTGAAACGTCGCATTGCCGATAATCGGCGGTCCGACCCGACAAATGAGTTTTTCATACGCCGCGACCGGAGCCGACCACCTTAATCACTGACTAAGTTAGGCTAAGGGGATGCCTCAACACAAACTATCGGCGATTTTTCAGATAGTCGCTCAGCGACTCCGAGTTCGTTTCTCTCAAAACCGTGCCGAGGGTAGCATCGCTGCGAAAATCGTCCGCGAAGTCGTCGCCATATTCTCTCCTCAGTGTGCCGACGAGAGTGTCACTTCGTTTACGGCGAATCTCGCCGTTTTCATCCCGGCACCGATTGTCCAATCCTGTGTTGCAATTCTTCCCCATATTCTTTCCCCCAAATAAAATGGGGCCCGGCGTCTGCCGTGCCCCGCGCTTCACAGCTTACGTCTGCTCAAGTTCCACGACTTGTTGACCCCAGCGGCTAAAGGCGTTGAGGTTTGGTTCTTGTTGTGGTGCGGCTGAAGCCGTGCCCTTCCCTAACTCTCTGCGGCCATTGTATTTATGGCCTTTGTACGTACAATTAAACCTGTAAAGTGTTTCACGTGGAACATTGTACGTACATCTCAGCTGCAGCCGCTGGTGCTTCCGCAGCTCATGCATTTGTAGCAGCTGCCGTTGCGCACCATGATGGAGCCGCAGACGTGGCAACTGGGAGCGTCTCCCATGTCGATCATTCCGGCTAGGGCGTCGGCCGCGTGGATGGTACCGGTCGCTGGTCGTTGGTCGTTGGTCGTTGGGCCACTACCTCCAGAACCGTTTCGATCGCCTATGCCTTCCGGCGCTGGAACCGGCTTTGGGCGCAGGTTCTCGAAGAGGAACTGCTGCTGTCCGCTTAGGAAGCGCATTTGCAGCCAGCGGAAAATGTAATCCATGATCGACTTGGCGAAGCCGATGTCGGGATTGCTGGACCATCCGCTGGGCTCGAAGCGGGTGTGGGCGAATTTCTCGCAGAAAAGTTTCAGCGGCACGCCGTGCTGCAGGGAGATGGAGACGGCCAGGGCGAAGCTGTCCATGAGGCCGGAAACGGTCGAACCTTCTTTCGCCATCTTGATGAAGATCTCGCCGGGTTGGCCGTCGGGGTAGAGGCCGACGATGATGTAGCCTTCGTGGCCTCCCACGTTGAACTTGTGGGTGATCGACATGCGCTCTTCTTGCAGCTTGTGACGGACGGCGCGGGGCGGGGCGTTCAGGTCGTCTTCACGTTCGAGGGCAGCGGGCGCCCGCTCTACACCACTGCTTAGGGCGGTTTTGGTTCCGGCGGCGGAGAGTGGCTGCGATTGTTTACATCCGTCGCGATAGACGGCTACGGCTTTCAGGCCCAGCTTCCAGGCCTGGATGAAGGCTTCGGAGATGTCGTCTACGGTGGCGGCGTTGGGTAGGTTGACGGTCTTGGAGATCGCTCCGGAGATGAAGGGCTGGGCGGCGGCCATCATCTTGAGATGTCCCATGTAATGGATGGAACGCGTGCCTTTGGCGGGCTTGAAGGAGCAATCGAAGACGGCGAGGTGCTCGTCTTTTACGTGCGGGGCGCCTTCGATGGTACCGGTCGCGTCGATGTAGGAAACGATGGCGTCGGTCTGCTCGTGAGTGTAGCCGAGCTTGAAAAGGGCGCTGGGGACGGTGTTGTTCACGATCTTGATCATGCCGCCGCCTACCAGCTTTTTGTACTTGATAAGAGCGAGGTCGGGCTCGATGCCGGTGGTGTCGCAATCCATCATGAAGCCTATGGTGCCGGTGGGGGCCAGGACGGTCACTTGGGAGTTGCGGTAGCCGTGCTTTTCTCCGTGGGATAGGGCTTCGTCCCAGCAGGCTTTCGAGGACTCTATTAGTTCGGGCAGTTGGGTGGCGGCCGAGCTTCTCCACCCCATCGCGCCAAAATCGGGCGCGCTGGGGACCCCGGTTCGCTCGGCTGGACGGCCGAGGGCGGCCGTCCCTACGTGGTTCGTGCCTCCGCCTATGTTGTTTACGCTGGCCCTATGCATTCTTATTACATCCAGGAATGGCTCGCGGTTGATGTACCAGCCGGGGCAGGCGGCTCCGGGCATGGCTTCGGCGGTGGTTACTCCTAGTCTTGCTTGTACGGTGTCGGTTATGGGAGTTAGGGGCTCGCATTGCTCGGCTATTCTTGATGACTGGAGATAGGCTTCGCCGCACATGATGGCAGTTACACAAGCGGCGTAATCTCTTCCGGCGTCTGAGTCGTAGGGCAGGCCCGCGGCCATTAGTAAGGCTCCTAAGTTGGCGTAGCCCAGGCCTAGGGGGCGATAGTCGTGCGAGTTCTTGCCTATGATTTCGGTGGGGTAGCCGGCGTTATCTACCAGAATTTCCTGCGCGGTGATTACTACATCCACGGCTTGGCGGTAGGCTTCTACGTCGAAGGTGCCGTTGGGCGCGAACTTCAGCAGGTTCAGACTGGCCAGGTTGCAGGCGGAGTCGTCCAGGAACATGTACTCGCTGCAGGGGTTGCTGGCGTTGATGCGAGCGGTGTTTTTGCTGGTGTGCCAGCGGTTGACGGTGGAATCGTATTGCATTCCGGGATCGCCGCATTGCCAGGTGGCTTCGGAAATTTTCTGCATCAGGTGTTTGGCTTTGTAAGTGGTGACTACTCGGCCGTCGACGATGGCGCGGGTGGAGAAATCGGTGTCGCGCATTACGGCTACCATGAAGTCGTCGGTGACGCGGACGGAGTTATTCGCATTCTGGAAGAAAATGGAACTGTAGGCGTCGGAATCGGGATGAGATCCGTCGTAGCCCTGGGCTACCAGCGCGTGGGCTTTGGCTTCTTCTTTGCTCTTGCAGTCGATGAAGTCGACTATGTCGGGATGGTCGATGTTGAGGATCACCATCTTGGCGGCGCGGCGGGTTTTGCCTCCGGACTTGATGACTCCGGCGAAGGCGTCGAAGCCTTTCATGAAGCTTAGCGGACCGCTGGCGGTGCCGCCTCCGCTTAGAACTTCGGTGGAGGAGCGCAGCGGGGAAAGATTAGTGCCGGTGCCGGATCCCCACTTGAAGAGCATGCCTTCGGTCTTGGCCAGGGTGAGGATGGAATCGAGCGAGTCTTTAATTGAATTGATAAAGCAGGCGGAGCACTGCGGGCGGGTGTATCCGGTGACTCCGAATTCTACTTGTTGCTTGGTGAAATTCCAGTGCCAGTTGGTGGCGTCGGACTTGGGCTCTACGCGCTCGCAGCCTACGTTGAACCAGACGGGCGAATTGAAGGCCACGTGCTGGCGGACTAGCAGGTGCACAAGTTCGTCGTGGAAGGTGGCGGCGTCTTCGGAGCTGCGGAAGTATCCGTCTTTCATGCCCCAGTCGCGAATGGTCTCGGCGACTCTCGCTACCAGTTGGCGCACGCCGGTTTCGCGCTCGGCGGTGCCGATCTGCCCGTGAAGATATTTCGAGGCGACGATGTTGGTGGCGGTCATGGACCAGTCTTTGGGGACCTCGACGTTCTTCTGCTCAAAGATCATGCCTCCATGGGAGTCGGTGATCTGGGCGTCGCGGAGTTCCCACTCGACTTCGTTGTATGGAGAGACACCGGGCTTGGTGAAAAAACGGCGGAAGGTTAAGCCCTGGGCCTTCTTTCTATTTGTGTTGCTGGCAGCGGTTTGAGTTTTGACCTGGTCGCTCACTTCGGGCATATCCTTCTCCTAGATTAGATGATGGCAAGAAACAACAGGCTTTAAAGTTTCACGGTTCCAACTCATTGAGTCATTCATCTCGGTTGCTCCATACATCTGCTTCGTTGCGACAAACTACAGATCCCTCGCTTCGCTCGGGATGACAATTCTCAAGGGGTGTCGCTTGTACAAAGCTCCATTGACTTTCGCCGAGCCCCTCAAGGGGCATTTGATTTCGAAGAACTTTCGGCATCGCTGATACGAAGCCCTGAGTTTTGCCGTCGCCCGCAGAGACGGGGCAAGCCCGTCTCTACGGACCGGTTCTTGCTGGATCGGCGTTCGAGCTTTTTCGGTAATCGTGCTCCGGGAGCGCGGCGGGGAGGGTTGGTTCAGCGGGGCGCTTCGCCGGGTCTGAGTTCGGTTGGGCCAGCTGAAAATCGCCAGGGCATTGGATGCCGTGACGAGCAAGCGAGGCGGCCACGAGTTCTATCAAATCTTCCACCATCGGGGGCTCCTATATCGCATGCGGGGAAGCTGCGCCGGTCGAGGAACAGCTTCAGCCGCGAAATTCGTGTTTCCTCGATGAATCCCCCGGGGGGATGCCCGGCTCGGCCGGGACCGTGGGGAATCACCGCTAATTTTCATCCACTATGGAGGGATGATTTTTCCGTGAAGGGGAAGACACGAAGTCACCTCAACTTTGAGTCTCGCCCCGTTGTTTTTTGGTCGTTGCCCCCTTACGAGGAGGTCTGCAAAAAGTGCTCTGGGATGCTTAACGTACTCCCGTATATGGTGTCTGTCAAGAGGGAAACGCAACATCTAGTGGCCCGAAAGTTGTAAGGGTACCGAGTTGGGAAATCGCTCGCTTGCTAACTAACCTTCGACCAGAACGCGAGACGGGGCAAGCCCCGTCTCTACTTGAGGTTTTCAGGCGGTGGCACGGATGCGATCTTCTGGCGAGGCTCGGGTGACGGGCCGGACGGGGACGCCCGGCGCTCTACTATTACTGACCGGCGAGAGAGGCACGTAGATGTCTTCGAAGATGGCTTGAGTGGTGATTCGTCTTATGCCGTCAGAGGACTCCACGAGGTAGTCTCCCGGACGGCCGGATTGTTCGCGGCCGAGGGCATCGGTAAAGACGAGTGGTTCAGTGAGTTGATGAGCGCGCACGAGAAAACGGGTGCGGTAGACGGTCCAACGGCATTCAGGATTCATAGCTGTTTTCTTTCACCCCTCGGCAGGGCGTTGTTGGTTGCACGCTTTCCGGTTTCATGTTTCCGCTGAGCGGGGCCGCCGCTTGGCGGAATGCTCGTTCCAAGTGGAGTGACTGTACGCGCACAATGAAGGAGGGTCAATACCATAAGAATTGTGCAACGGTGGAATTCGCGGTCGCGGATTGGGAGTAATGAAGCCCGGTGAAGCATGGGTCGAGGGCGACTTCGCCTGGCGCACAAACGGCGGGTTTTGAGCGACGGGCAGAAAGTTGGGTTGGGCTAGCCCGCGCTGGACGACCGGAATTTGCACAAGGGGCGCACAGGATTGGAACAGGCGCCAGTGACCGGTTGCCAGTCGGAGAACTGGCAACCGGCTACTGTGGGTACTGTTCTTCAGTTGCAGCCTTGGCCGTTGGTGATGGTGGCCAGGACATTGGCGGCGGCGGTCAGGTCGCGGCTGTAGCAGTATCCGGTGGAGTTGGCGCCGAAATAGTTTTGTGCGCTGGACTGGTTGGAGTTGCCGGTGATGGCGCCGCCGGAGATGTAGAGGGTATCAGCGGCAGTGACGCGGTTTTGGACCAGACTGAAGTTGATGGCCTGTCCGTTGTGCTCTGCCGCCTCGTCCTCTTCGAAGTACTGGTTGCTGGTGGTGGTCTGGGCTTGGGTGCCGTCGGAAGCAACCAGGACCGTGATGTTCAGCAGCATCGGCCAGTCATGGTGGACAGTGTAGACGGTGGTGCCGGTGTCGTTCTTCGTGGTCACTACGGAATGGAGGGTGGAGGTCTGGTTGATATTCTGCTCGTATTCTACGTTGGTCAGTTTGAAATACTGCAGGTTGCCGAAGTTGATGTCTTGAGCGACCGTGGTGGTGACGGTGCCGTGCGAGGTGTTGGCGTAACCGGTGATTTCGAAGTTGTGGTTTGACTTGGTGTTGATGGTGCCGTAGATGTTGCCGTTTTTGCCGGTGTTGATGTCTTCAACGACGCTGGGAGCGGGGACGGCGAGGGTGTTGGTGGTGGTGGCTCCGGTAATCTGAGTGGCATTTTTATCGAGATAGAGGCGGAGCAAAGCGGTGGCGGAAAAATAGTTGTCGGCGTTGAAGACGCTGAGGGCTATGGTGTGAGGCTGACCGTTGCTTAACAATGCCGCGAAGGGCGTGAGGTTGACCTGGTAGGGTTTGAAGTTCATGGTCTGGACGCCGGGGATGGGGATCCAGAGAAAGGGATCGATGCCTCCGGTGAAGATCCAGGGATAGACGGGGGCAACGCCGGCGGGCGTGCCGTCGATGGTGACCTCGGCCTCACGGAAGGCGGTGCCGGGGCAGCTCTCGAGTTCGGTGGCGACATTGTTGGGGACGCAGGCGTACCAGAATTCATCGTCGTTCTGGCTTTGGGCGAAGACATCGAAGAAGACGCCCTGGATGTTGGTAGGAAGAGTTAACGTCTGCTCCAGAAGACTAGTTGTGGAACTGAGGCCGACGGTGCCGCCGGTAGGGCCGGCGGAGAAACCGATGACCTGGTCAGCGGTGGAGGGCGGCGGCTGGTTCTGGGCCAGCGGGTAGAAGAGAACTTCGGCCGTGCCGTAGAGGACGCCGGTGTAGGTGCTGTTCACTGTGTTGCCGAGATCGACGGCGCCATCTTGGGCTACGGTAAAGATGGAGCTGTAGTCGGTGAGATCGCGCTGGACTTGCCAGTGGCGGCCCTCGTTGGGCTGATCCTCGGCGGTGGTGCCGAAGTAGATGTTGGTGGGGCCGATCCAGATGTTCGCGGTGCGATCGTACTGGATGCCTTTGGTGATGGAGAAATCGGCGGAGAGAATTACAGTGGCCCAAGGGCCGGGACACTCGGCGGGCGGCGTGTAGGTGAAGGTCTGGGCATTGTAGTTGTTGAATTTGTAATCCTTAAAGAGCGTGACTTTGCAGGGTGTGGTGTTGGGATGCGGCACGGGCGGATCGGCGAAGGCGGTATTGCCGGAGCCGATCTGGAACTGAGCGGCGGCGATGGTAGAGAGCAACACGAGCAAGGATAGGAGCGTGGCGGCGAATTTCGAACGCTGGGAAATGGTCACGGGAGCCTCCAAATGGCTGGTGCAAGTCGCAAGGTCAGGTGTGGTGCGCACGGCGAGAAGCCGCGATGGTAGAGGAGTTTAGTCAGGGGAAGGAGTGGGTGTCAAGGCGGGGAAGGCGGTGTCGGCTCGGAATTTGGGTGCGGAGGGCGGATTGCGCGTTGCAGAAACCAACGGCTTAACCACAGAGAGCACAGGGGAACACAGGGACGGCTGGGCATTGGGAGGCGCTATGTTCAGGACACGATTCGCACACGATGTTGTTACGGAATTTTTGCCTCCGGATCGTGCTGGGAAGATTCGACGGGCGATTATTCTTTGCGATGGGATGCCTTCGATTCCTCGCAAGCAGCCGCTGGCTGAATTTCTTTCCTCGAAGGGATATTGGGTGTTTTATCCGCGGTATCGGGGAGCCTGGGAGAGCGGCGGGGAGTTTCTGGGACGATCGCCGCACTTGGATGTTCTGGACGTCGTCAGCGGACTTTCGAAAGAGTTTCGAGAGTTGGCGTTTGGACGGCGATTTCGCGTTTCTTTGGATGAAGTGTTTGTGATTGGGGGAAGTTTTGGCGGGGCGGCGGCTATTCTTGCTTCGCTTGATCGTCGCGTTAAGAAGGTGATTGCTAATTGTCCGGTGGTGGATTGGGGGATTCTTGCTCGCGAAGAGAAAAAAGAGACTTCGAATCCCAGCTATGCCGCTTATATTCGGGCGGCGTTTGGGAATGGGTATCGGCTGTCGGACAAGAACTGGAAGAAGCTGCGGGGCGGAAAGTTCTATAACCCTGCCTATCATGCTTCGGAAATTAATCCGTCGAAGATCATGATGTTTCATGCGCAGGATGATCCTTATGTGCCTTATCAGTCGGTTGCGAAATTTGCGCGGCTTACGGGCGTGCGGCTGAAGTCATTGCGGCGGGGCGGGCATTTGAGCACGGACTTGATTGTTCGAAAATATTGGGCGCTGATCAGGGATCTTTTTGAGGATAATTGAATCCCATTCTGATTGGCGGGAGCTCGACTCGCCGCGGTCTCACTGCAGCGGCTAAAGCCGGCTCTGAAAATAATCTGGTCATCGCAGCGGTAAACCGCTGCGCCACCCAAAAGCATGTTCAACCCGAGTAAAGCGCGGCGCCACCTGAAGGCAAGCGCAATACTGACTTCTTCCGTAGCCGCTAGTTGGAGGGCTTCTGGTCGGATGAGGTCTTCTGGTCGGCGGGCGGCTGCTTTCTGGCCAGGGATCGGATGTAGTTGACCAGATCCCAGAGTTGTTCGGGCTTGGCGCGTTCGCCTTCGAGAGGCATGTTGCCGTGGCCATTCTTGAGGATGTAGAAGAACTCTCCGTCGGTGCGATCTTTTTGAAGCGCGGGATCGGTGAGGTCGGGGATCTTCAGGTCTTTGGCAACATCGGTTTTGCCGTCGCCGGTGGCGCCATGACATTGAGCACAGTCGTAGCTGTAGATCTTCTTGCCCTCGGCGAGGGACTCGGGCGTGGCCTTCACCGGGTTGGGTTCGCGGGCAGCTTTTATGGGAACGGGGCTGTAGGCCGTCTTGGGAGCTGGCTTGGTTTCCTGCGCTTGGGCGAAAGCGATCATCAGGATCAGGGTTAGGACTGGCGCGGGGTGGCGCATGGCGGCCTCCGAACAGATAGACGACGCACGATCTGCAATCTATCTTACTCTGCTGAACGAGCTCTGCTGGGCAAGCTCTGCTGGCAAGCGGGGGTTTGGGGCCGAGCTGCGCTCGGCTGGACAGCCGAGGCGGCTGTCCCTACGCGAGACCGGGGCGGGCGAATGCGTCCGCCCCTTCGCGAGGATTGGGACGGGGCAGAGCCCCGTCACCACACGAGCTACTTCTTTTTTGTTGATGATTGGTAGCGCTTGTTGATTTCTTCCCAGTTGACTACCTGCCACCAGGCTTGCAGGTATTCGGGACGGCGATTGTTGTATTTGAGATAGTAGGCGTGCTCCCAGACGTCGTTGCCGAAGATGGGATGCAGGCCTTGGGAGATCGGGCTGTCCTGATTGGGAGTGCTTAGGATTTTTACTTCGCCTTTGGAATCTCCGGCCAGCCAGACCCATCCGCTGCCGAATTGGCCTACACCGGCGGCGTTGAATTTTTCCTGGAAGGTCTTGAAGTCACCGAAGGTCTTTTTGATCACGTCAGCTATGGGGCCGGTGGGATCGCCTCCGCCTTTGGGCTTCATGATTTGCCAGAACATGGTGTGGTTGACGTGGCCTCCGCCGTTGTTGCGGACGGCGCCTCGGATGTCTTCGGGGATGGCGTTCAGGTCGCGGAGAAGATCTTCCGCGGTTTTCTTGTGCAGTTCGGGATGCTTGTCGAGGGCCGCGTTCAGGTTCTTGACGTAGGCGGCGTGATGCATGTCGTGATGCAGGTGCATCGTCTTTTCGTCGATGGTGGGTTCGAGCGCCGTGTAGTCGTACGGCAGGGGGGGTAGTTCATGCGCCATTTTTATTTCCTCCAAAACTTGGGCCATTTTGTTTTCCTCCAAAGCGTTAATGATGACGGAGTGCGGTTGGAGGATTCATGCTGGGTGGGGCCGGTTGTTCCGGCGGCCCCTTATATTTGTAGCGGGAAAATCAGGGGTGCGCAACGTCGGGAGATCGGAATTCCGCCGGCTCGGCCCCTAAAGGGGCGTTCGCATTGAAGGAGTGGCGGTATCGCTAAAGCGATATCCTGATACGAAACGCCCACCCTTATAATTCTCTTTCGTTCATTTCGCGCTTGAAATCCCGGAGGGTCTTTGAAAGTTCTATTGCTGGAGAATATTAGCGGGGTAGCGGCTTCTCAGTTTGAAGAGGCGGGGTTTGTGGTCGAGTCGCTTAAGGGGGCGCTGGATGAGGGCGAACTGATTGAGAAGGTGCGCGGGACTTCGATCTTGGGCGTCCGGTCCAAGACTCGTATTACGGCAGCGGTTTTGGATGCGGCTCCGGAGCTGGTTTCGGTGGGGGCGTTTTGTATTGGCGTCGACAAAATCGATCGGGCGGCTTCCAGTGAGCGGGGGATTGGGGTGTTTAACGATCCGCACTCTAACAGCCGGTCGGTGGCTGAGCTGGCTATGGGGGAGATCATCCTGCTGCTGCGGCGGACGTTTGAGGCTAGCACGCGGCTGCACGGCGGGGTTTGGAATAAATCTTCAGAGGGGTCGCATGAGGTGCGCGGACTGACTTTGGGGATTGTGGGCTATGGAAAGATTGGGTCGCAGGTATCGGATCTGGCCGAGGCTATGGGCATGCGGGTTGTGTTTCATGATGTGGCGCATGTTCTGGCTCGGGGAAATGCGCGGCCGGTCAGCTTCCGCGAATTGTTGGAAACTGCCGACGTGATCACTTTGCATGTCGATGGGAAGGCGCAGAACAAAGATTTGTTTGGCGAAGACGAGTTCCGCTTGATGAAGGATGGGGCTTGCCTGATTAATCTTAGCCGCGGGTTTGTGGTGGATCATGAGGCTTTGGCTCGGCATTTGAAGAGCGGGAAGCTGGGGGGAGCGGCGGTGGATGTGTTTCCTTCGGAACCGGAGACGGGTGGGGCGTTTTCGAGTTCGCTGCGGGGGCTGGCTAATGTGATTCTGACTCCTCATATTGGCGGCAGTACGGAGGAGGCACAGCAGAATATCGGGCAGTTTGTTTCGGCGCGGATGATCGATTATTTTGCCAGCGGGAATTCTCAGCTGAGCGTGAACCTGCCGCATTGTCACCTGGACTTTGATCCGAATTCGGAGCCGAGATCGTACCGGTTGATGCATATCCATCACAATGTGCCCGGAATCTTGCGGGCGATTAACGATATTCTGGCGGATCGGGGGATCAATATCGATCGGCAGGTGCTGGATACTCGTGGGCCGCTGGGGTATGCGATCTACGATATCAATCGGGAGTGCGATGAGGCGTTGCTGACTAAGCTGCGGGCGGTTCCGCAGACGATTCGGGTGCGGGTGCCGGGGGTGGCTCGGGGATAGCTTGGCGAGTGCTGGGAGATTGCGGCTGAGAGCTTCACCACAGGGGACACGGGGGCTCACAGGGAAGGGTGACTTAACGAGCCGTCAGTCGGTGGCGGTGGCAGAGGCGGTCTTGGGGGGAGTTATGGGTTGGTCGGGCACGGAGAACGTCTCGAACTGGGGGCCCGGAGTGGTTATCGGAGAGGCTGGGATTCCGTTGATGTAGATGGCGGGGGCGACGGTTCCGCCGCGCACGGTTTCACCGGCGGGCAGGAGACCGACCGCCAGATTCTTGCCTGCACCCTTGGCCTGGTAGAGCGCATAATCGGCTAATACGAGTACCTGCTCGTGAGACACCTGTTTCGGCTCCTTCTCCAACCAGGGAAAAGCCGCCCACCCGATGGAACAGGTGACGCGCAGATCGGCGCTGCTGCCTTCGATGCGATAAGGTCTGGATCCAACTGAATCGAGGATGCGATTGGCGAGAATGTTGGCTTCTCTACGGTCGGTGTAGCGTGACAGGAGGAGAAATTCCTCGCCACCCCAGCGGATAACCGCATCGGAAAGGCGGGCGGCAGAGTTGATTCGCCGCGCTACCTCGGCCAGGACCTGATCTCCAATGGCGTGACCGAACTGGTCGTTGACGTTCTTGAAGTGGTCGATATCGATCAGATAGAAAACCAGATCACGATTGCGAAGCTCAGCCGATGGATAGCTCACAAACGAACGCAGGACCTGCTGCACGTCGGAGTCGATTGAATTGGCGAAGAACCGCCGGTTGCGCACGCCGGTGAGCAGGTCGGTCAATGAAGCGTCGAGCAATTCATGATTGGCATTGGCCAGCTCTTTTTCAAGGCGGGCGTGTTTGACAATGCCGACAAAAGCGAACACAACGACGGCGGCCAGTGAAAGCACAATGCGGAAGGTCCAGACCGGGATGGGCAGGCTGCGGTCGAGGAATGACCACACCACCAGCAAGGGCAGGATCAGGGTAACGGGAGCGGCCAGGCGAGAAGCCCATCGCCAGTATCGTTCGCTGTCGAGACTGCCTTGTTCCGACATGGGTTCGAGATCGAGCGCCATGAGCGCGGCAAATGTCATGCCGGCGAGACAGGCTGCGGTGGTGGAATCGTACCAACCGCCGGTAAAGTAGTCTCCGGAATTGGAGAGGGTATCCACGACGTATTCCATGACGGTGTCGCAGGCGATGATGGTAATGAGCAGGGCATAGAAATGCCGCCATCGGCCGGAACTGTGGCGCCAGCCGAGTATGACGATGGCCAACAGGATCACGTCCTGGGACAAGGACAGGAATTTGTAGGCCGCACCGTAGGCTTGAATGTCGGGTGCCAGGTACTGCCATGGGATAACGAGAAACAGATACAAGTACAGCCCGGTCAATAAAAGTAAGAACAGATCAAGCGTGCCCAGGCGCTGATGTTGGGGAGTTGGCTGCACATGAGGACGCAGAGCGAAGGCTAGAATAACGACGGTCCAGGCGAGAAAAACCAAGGCGTCGCCCAGACTCAAGCTGGGCGTTTGTTTCCGCACCAACTCCCAGTACATCCCCAGGATCTGGCTGCCGACTTCGATGGCGTAGCCGCTGGCCAGAAGGATCCACACCAGGCGTTGCTGGCGGTTGCTGTTGAGTGCGTTTCTGGCAAAGGCAACGGAGACAGAGACCATCAGGACAAAGGTGATCCAGTCGGTAATCGCACTGAGCAGATAGGATTTCGGGAGGAGCAGCGACGCGACCGCCTGTGCGACGACGAGGCAGACAACGGCCAATGCCCAGATCTTCGAGCTCAATCGAAGACGCAATGTACCCCCTATTATAAAAATTAGAGCCTTTTGTACCGTAAAACCCAAGTGACAAAGGTAACGTCTCGGCTTGGGGCGGACGAATGCTTCCGCCCCTGCGCGAGCGGCATGCGTCCGCCGCTACGCGAGCACAGAGGAAAGGTTCTCAGGAATTCGAGCCGGCTCGGCGGAGACGATCGTGGATGGCTTCCCATTCGGGCGCGCTGGGCGGGAGGTCGACGGCAATCCAGTTGTAGTGTTCGGCGTCCGCCTGGTGGAGAACGTCGTAGAGCACGGCCGCGTAGTCGGCGGCGGATTCGGGCATCTGGCGGATGGTGACGTTGGTGCGGGTGGGTGGATGCTGGTAGCGCAGATATAGTCCTTTTTCTTGTTCGTGGTCGGGCAGTCTTCCATCGGCCGCCAGATATAAGGTGGTGCGCGGGCTGTAGTGACGGGGGTGCATGCCGGGAGAGGGATGGGCTCCGGATTCTAGTTCTTGCGCTATGGCGAGGGGGCCGATTATGGCTTCCAGCGCCATCCGCGGGATGCCGCCGGGACGAAGGAGTGTCGGCTTGGATTCGGCGAGCGAGAGCACGGTGGATTCGATGCCTACCCGACAGGGTCCACCGTCGAGTATCAGATCCACGTCAGAACCGAGGCTGAGGCGGACGTGATCGGCGGTGGTGGGAGAAAGTTCGGTGAAGCGGTTGGCGCTGGGGGCGGCGAGCGGAACGCGGGCGGCGCGGATCAGGGCCAGGGCGATGGGATGCGCGGGCATGCGCACGGCGACGGTGGGCAAGCCGGCGGTGACGATGTCAGGAACGGCAGGTTGCTTCTTGACAACCAGCTTTCTGACGACCAACGTTAGGGGGCCGGGCCAGAAGTGGCGGGCGAGGCGTTCGGCGGTTTCGGGCCAGTCCGCAACCAAGGACTGCGTCATTTCTGTCGAAGATACGTGGACTATCAGGGGGCTGGTCAGGGGTCGGCGTTTGACGGTGTAGATGCGGGCTACAGCTTCATGATCGAGGGCGTTGGCGCCGAGACCGTAGACGGTTTCGGTGGGGAAAGCTACGAGGCGACCGGCTCGGAGGAGGCGGGCGGCACGGTCGATTTCTGCGGGACCGGCGGTTTGCCCAGTCTGCGGCATAGGCAATTGTAGATGGCAGAAGTCAAAGGCCCAACCACAGGAGTCACAGAGGATCACAGAGGAATGCAGGGGCGGGTTGAGGCGAGCGAGGACTCATCGCGGATTCCGATGCATGGGTCCTTCGCTTCTCCACCCCATCGCGCCAAAAGCGGGCGCGCTGGGGACCCCGGTTCGCTCAGGATGACAATTCTTGGGGCTGGCGCAGACGCGATAGAACTGCCGGGCGGCGGGACGCGGTTGCCCCGACTATTGGCGGCCTGCCGAGCTGTGCTCGGCTGGACAGCCGAGGGCGGCTGTCCCTACGCGAGCACTGCTGAAATGCTACTTTTTCTTTTCTTGTTCCTCGACTGCGAGGTTGTTGGTTACGGAGAATACGCCTTGGACGGTGTTGGCCTGAACGCCGGCGATTTGCTTGTCCATCTGGCGGGCGACTACGCCTTCGAGCGTGATGTTTCCGTTCTTCACGATGATGTGAATGGGCGGAACGGCACGCATCTGGTACTGGCTTAGGACACTGTTGCCGTAAATGGCGCGGTAGGTGGCGCGGCGGATTCGGTCGTCGTTGGTCGAGAGAGGCAGAACATCGATGTTGTTGACTGCTTTTTCCACACCTTCAATGCGCTTGACCACGTTTTCGGCGTCGGACTTGAGCGTGGGACGGGCTACCTGGCCGAGCAGGGTCACGGTACCATCAGGGTCGACTCTGTAGGAGAGATTGTCGAACACGCCGTAATACGGAAGCATCACGAGTTCATGACGGACTTCTTTGACGATGCGATCGAGGGTTTTTTGAGGGAGCAGGCCGGTTGGTTGGTTGTCCTGGATGGCGGGACTGGCGAGGGCCACCATCGAGAAAATCGCCATCGAGAGAATCAATGGGAACGCTAGAACTGCAAGGAGTGATCTTTTCATTCGTGTGACCTCAGGCTCGATATCGTATGGCACGGTGAGAGGCCGTGAAACGCTTCGCACTTTTCTGACGCTGGAAGGCGGGGAGAAGTTGCTTTTTCTTGTGCCGGCGTGGGTGCAGGCACCTGCCGAGCTGCGCTCGGCTGGACAGCCGAGGGCGGCTGTCCCTACGCGAGCACGGGGGCGGACGAATGCGTCCGGCCCTACGCGAAACTGGACGAGGCCCTTCGGCTCCGCTCAGGGCAGGCTCCGCCCCGTCACCACACGAACATTTCATGCTGCTTCGGGTTTGGGTTTGCGGCGGCGCTCTCTGAAGCTTTCTATTAATAGATAGAGGACGGGGATGAAGAACAGGTTCAGGATCGTGCTCATGATCATGCCGCCGAAGACGGTGGTGCCGACGGAGTGGCGTCCATTTTCTCCGGCGCCGGTTGCGACGACCAGAGGAACGACGCCCATGATGAAGGCCAACGACGTCATGAGGATGGGACGCAAACGGATGCGGGTTGCCGTAACGGCCGATTCAAGAATGGTCATGCCGCGCTCGCGGAGCTGCTCGGCGAATTCGACGATCAGGATGGCGTTCTTGGAGGCGAGGCCAACGAGCATGACGAGGCCGACCTGACAGTAGACGTCGTTTTGCAACCCGCGC
>Ga0181532_10000468_pt1 | contig 41705 bp, 41 predicted proteins | sample PEATcosm2014_Bin_33_FD_119768 | JGI IMG/M metagenome (GOLD analysis project Ga0181532, IMG submission 119768) | Peatland microbial communities from MTU Mesocosm Facility, Houghton, MI, USA - PEATcosm2014_Bin11_30_metaG | ecosystem: Environmental > Terrestrial > Soil > Wetlands > Peat | place...
GGAGCCGTGGCGGTGACGAGCCGGATGGTCTTGTCGAAACCGGCTGCGACGAGCGCTTGCTTGACCGCGTCGGCAAGCTGAAGATTGAAAGCGTATTCGGGAACGCCGCGCGCACTGATGGCGCCCGGCACCCCGACGGTGTGGCCCACATCCACGACGGTGCGAAAGGCCGAGCGCTCACAGGTCGCGGGCTTCGCGAGCGGAGCCTGCCCTGCGCTGTGCGCCGGATGCCGCCCGGCGCCGAGCAGCAGCATCGGGAGGATGACGAGACAAGCCGTTGCGGCGCGCCGGAGTCTGCTCATGACACCCCACGCGGGTTTGCTGGCGTGGCCGACGCCATGATGACCCGGCGCGGCCCATAGCGGGCTTCGTCCCGCTTGTCCACGGGACGTTGTTGCGCTGTCGCGGAGCCGCTGGCGGCGGCTCGCGGGCCGGGCAGGGCCGTATGGGAGCGCACGCACTTGTGCCCGACACGCGCCTGTCGTACCAAACAAGCCGGGTGAGGGCGTCGCCGGCTGATGTATTTTTCAGTGCGCAATATCGTCGGGATTTGCAGCGCGCTTTTCGTGCTGGCGATCGGATACCTTGCCCTGGGCGAGGGGCGCGAAGCCGCCGCCTTATTGGACGCCTTCTGGTCTCAGCCGCTTTTGTCCAAGGCTGCCTGGGCCATCGTCGTGCTGGTGCCGATTGTGCTCGTCCCCGCCGCCCTTTGGCTGGGCGAGGTGCTGGTGCGGCACCGCCATGCGGCGCAAGCGCTCGAGTTGCGGCTGGGCGGCGTGCGCCAGGACGTCAACGCGCTGGCGAAACCGCAGGCCCATGCCGAAGCCGCGGTGCACCATCTGGTCCGCACCGATCCGGAAGATGCGATCGTGAGCATGCAGCAGCGGCTCACCGAGGCCGAGCGCTTCGCGCAGATCCAACAGAGCCGCAACGAGACCGGCGATTTGGCCGCCCGCGTCGAACAACTCCGCGCCCAGCAGCAGGCATTGCAGCAGCGGCTCGCCCCGGTCTTGGAGAAAAGGCGATCGATCGAGCAGCTTTTCATGGAGCTCGACGGCCGGCAGAATGACATTGAACAAGCGCTTGCCGAGGTCGCCGGCGGCGACGATGCCGTCGCGCTTGGCATCGGGCTGAAGACCATGACCGACTTCGTCAGCCAGAGCCACGCGCGCTGCGACGCAATCGAGCGCGCCTCGAAGGTCATCGCCGGCTTGAAGGAGGATTATGCCGAACTGCAAGCCCGGCTCGTTCCGTTCGCGGCGGTGGAGGACGGAATCGTCAGACGCGTCGAGGAGTTGAGCGCGATGCGCGAGCGGCTGGGGGAGGGAATCGGGGCGCTTGAGCGAACGCCGCAAGGACCGCTCGCCGACCGTGTGCAAGAGTTTGCCAACCAAGGACAGCAACTCGACGATCGCCTGTCGCAGCTCAATGCGCAATTCGCCAAGCTGGCCAGGCTGCGCACCGACATTACCGCGTTGTTTGCCAGCTTCAATCGGGCGCTGGATGTGCTCTCGGTCGAGACGGCAGACGAGGGCGTCGGCACCATCGGATTCACTCCAGCGCGCGAAGCGTCGCCGGCGACCGCTCGCCCGGCCACCGCACAGGATATCGATGGCCGCGTCGCCGAACTTGCGGCCTTCATCGAGGCGACGCAATTCCACCTCGATGAGATCGAGCAAAAAGCCGTCGCATTCGCCCAGATGAAGACCAAGCTCGGCGATCTACAATCGCGGCTCCTTCCGCTGGAGGCCGCAGACGGCGGCGTCGCCAACCTCATCGGTGAGCTGAAGGACATTCGCCACCGGCTCAACGCCAAGATCAGACAGATCGAAGAGGACGACGACGGCGACCTCGCCGCGCGCATACAAAGGTTCACCGAGACCAAGCGGGAACTGGAAAAACGCGTCGCCAGCCTCACCGAGCAATTTGCCAAGCTGGCGACGCTCCGCAAGGACATCGCCGGCCTGTTCGAGAAGTTGAGCAGCGCGGTCAGCGCGTCGTCGAATTGACATGAGCAATGCTCGCGAGCCGATGCTGACGCTGGTCGCGGTTGCCGACCTGCGTCCGACTCAGATCACCGTCGGCATGCGCGAGGTGCTGATTAAGCGCAAGCGCTGGCGCGAGACCGGCACCAAGAAGGGCGAAAAATTCCTCGGCAAGCACATGATCCCGGTAATCCTCGGGCCGAAGCTCCGCCATTACGTCACCGATCATCACCATCTGGCGCGCGCGCTGCACGACGAGGGCGTCAAGGACGTCGCGGTGACGATCTTCGCCAATCTGAGTAAGCTCGAGACTGACGCGTTCTGGACCGTGATGGACAATCGCAATTGGATGCATCCGTTCGACGCCAAGGGTCGCCGCCGTCATTACCGCGACATTCCGAAATCGGTCGCCCAACTCGTCGACGATCCATTCCGGTCGCTAGCCGGCGAGTTGCGGTGCGCCGGCGGCTTCGCCAAGGACACGACGCCGTTCAGCGAATTTCTCTGGGCCGACTTCCTGCGCCGGCGCATGAAGCGCAAAGAGGTCGAGCGCGATTTCAATCGCGCGATCGACGAGGCGCTGCAACTGGCCAAGAGCGCCGACGCGGACTACCTGCCCGGCTGGTGCGGGCCGTCGCCGGAAGATTGATCTCACGGACGTGCACCAGGGCTTCGCCGCCGATGGCACAGAAGACCACGAGCCGCGGCGGCGCCTTCCACATGAACAGCAGCAGGAAGTCGGCGACACCCTATTGAGATGCCGGTGACGCCAGAGCGCGTCTGGCGCGCGATTCATTCGAAGCAATAACGCACCGTGTCGACAATTGCTGGACGGCAACGCTTTGTTGCGATTGTAACTATTTAATCGCCGCGGCCGTGCAATGTTTTGATCGGACGCGTGCGCGGACGGCTCACCCACCGAACGGGATCAGCGTCAGCGCTTCACCGCCGATGGCGCAGAAGACGACCACCAGCCAGGGCGGCGTCTTCCATATGAACAGCAGCAGGAAGGCGGCGGCACCCAACGCGAAATCGCCGGCATCGGTGATCGCCGAGGTCCAGACCGGACGGTACAGCGCCGCGAGCAAGAGTCCGACCACGGCGGCATTGACGCCGCGCAGCATCGCCTGCGCCCAAGAGCGCCGGCGCAGCTCGTCCCAGAACGGCAATGGACCGATGACGAGCAGGAAGGCGGGCAGGAACATGGCGACGAGGCAGAGGATCGCGCCCGCCCATTCGTTCGGCGACGGATGCATGACCGTTCCGAGATAGGCGGAGAACGTGAACAGCGGGCCGGGCACCGCCTGCGCCGCGCCATAACCGGCGAGGAAAGCATCGTTGCCGACCCAGCCGGGAGGCACCACGGCGGCCTGCAGCAACGGGAGCACAACGTGACCGCCGCCGAACACCAGCGAGCCCGCGCGATAGAACGCATCGAATAATTGCAGAGCGTGACTGGGCACGGCAGCGGTGAGAAGCGGCAAGCCGATCAGCATCGCAAAGAACAGAACGAGCGCGGCGATTGCGGCGGTACGGCTGACGGGGTGCGGCAGGCGGGGATGTTCGTCAGGCACCGGGCCGCGCAGCAACACCAGGCCGATAAGGCCGCCGAAAACGATGGCGGCAAATTGCCCCCAGGACGGCGGCAGCGCCAGCACCATGACGGTCGCCACGACCGCCAGCGTCGCGCGGGCTCGATCGGGCGCCAGCGCGCGCATCATCGCCATCACCGCCTGCGCGACCACTGCCACGGCGGCGATCATCAGCCCGTGCAGCCAGCCGCTATGCAGCGCATCACCAAGCGAGGCGACGCCATAGCCGAACAGGACCAGCGCGATCGCCGACGGCAGCGTGAAGGCGCTCCACGCGGCGAGCGCACCGGGATAGCCGGCGCGCGATAGCCCGATGGCAATGCCGACCTTGCTGCTCGCCGGTCCGGGCAGGAATTGCGACAGCGCCACGAGGTCGACATAGGTCTTCTCGTCGAGCCAACGCCGGCGCACCACGAATTCCTCGTGGAAATAGCCGAGATGCGCGATCGGGCCGCCGAAGCTGGTGAGCCCAAGCCGAAGGAACACGGCGAAGACTTCCGCGGTACTGCCGCGGCGCGCGATCGTTTCGGCCGCCGAGTCGGGTCCGCTATTCATGGCGCTAAACTATGGGGGGAGGTTGCGGAAATAAAGCTCGGACCGACGCGCCCGATAAGCAGATGCCAGCCGCGTCATTACGAGGCTCGCAATGACGCCGCGTCACACGCTGCGCACCACGCCGCGTTCGATGCGGTAGGCGCGCGCCAACAGGTCGGCGACATGGACCTCGTTCGATTCCGCGATCAACACCGAAACCGCCTGCGCCTTGAGGCTTGCCAAAACTTCGCCGAGCCTCCGTGCCAGCGCCGGCGCCAGCCCCTCGAACGGCTCGTCGAGCAGCAGCATGTGCCGGCCGGCCATCAGCGCGCGCGCCAGCGCCACCATCTTTTGCTGGCCGCCGGACAATTCGAGGGCGCGGCGATCGCGAAACCGCGCCACTTCCGGCATGATGGTGAAGATCCAGTCGAGCCGCTGCTCGGCACCGGAGAACTTCGCCGCCCAGCTCGGCAGGCGAATGTTTTGCTCCACCGTGAACTCGGGGACGAGCCGGCGGTCCTCGGGCATATAGCCGATGCCGTGCGCGACCCGACGATGCGGCGGCAGCCGCAAGAGATCGATGCCGGCCAGCTCGGCCGTGCCGCTCGCCGGCAGCGCGCCCATAAGGGCGCGCATTAGCGTGGTCTTGCCGGCGCCGTTGCGGCCAATGAGCCCGCACATCTCGCCGGCATCGAGCTTGAGCGACACCTCGCGAATAATGGCGACGACGCCGATCGAGACGCTGAGATCGGCAATACTAAGCATGACGCGAGCCCGCCGCCGCGACGCCGAGTTTTGGGCCGCTGATCAGCTCCTGGATGCGCGGATTTTCCAGGGTCGCGATCGGCGCCCCGTCGGCGATCACCGCGCCGTCGTAGAAGGCGAGCACCCGGTCGGCGTAGCGCTCGACGATGTCCATGTCGTGCTCGACGAACAGCACCGTGATCCGGCGGTTCTTCAGCGCCGCCATCACCACATCCATCAGCTCGAATTTCTCCTCGATGGAGATGCCGCTGGTCGGCTCGTCGAGCAGCAGCACGCGCGGCGCACCGGCCACCGCCATGGCGATGTCGAGGAGCTTGCGGACGCCCTGCGGCAGCGTCGCCGCCAGCGCCTGGCGGTAGCTCGCGATGCGAAACAGTTCGAGCGCGGCTTCCGCCTCGGCCACGGTATCCGGCGAATGCAGCGGCGTGACCGCCTGCGCCAATAGCCCGCCGGCGGCGTGCGCAATCGCGGTCGCGATGCACATGTTTTCGAATACGGTCAGGGACGCGAAAACCTGCGGCACCTGGAAGGAGCGCGCGATGCCGAGCCGGGTGATCTCGCGCGACGGGCGGCCGGTGATGTCGCGGCCCTCGAACAAGATCGCACCCTTGCTCGGCCGCAAATGGCCGGTGACCATGTTGACGAAGGTGGTCTTGCCGGCGCCGTTGGCGCCGATGATGCCGACAGTCTGCAGCGGCGGTACCGCGACGTTGATATCGTGCACCGCGACGAGCGAGCCGAAGGTTTTTTCCAGATCGCGGACGGCGAGGATCGCGCTCATGGCGTCGCGCTCATGGATTGGTGCTGGCGCCGTCGCCGGAGTCTGGCGGACAGCGAGCCGATGCCCTCCGGCAGGAACAGGATAGTGAGCAGCAGCGCCGAGCCGAGAAATATCTGCCAGGTGCCGGGCAGGATGTCATAAGCGATCGATTTCAGCAGCTCGAACACCAACGAGCCGACGAAGGCCGCGGCGACCGAACCGGCACCGGCGAGAACCGTCACGAAAACAAAGCCCCCGGACGTCGTCCAATACGCCATATTTGGATCGACGTGCTCGATCGAGAGCGCCGCCAGGGCGCCGCCGATGCCGGCCAGCGTGCCGGCGATGACGAGGTTGAGGTGTATGAGCCGGCTGACCGAGATGCCGAGGAACTCCAGGCGAATCTCGCTGTCGCGCACCGGCACGGCAAGCGCGCCGGCGACGGAGCGGAAATACAGCGACACCAGCAATGCCGAGCCGGCGCAGAACGCCAGCACCAGCCAAAACAACATCAGCAAGTGCATCCTGCCCTGCGGCGCGTAGCCGAGATAGGTCGGCTGTTCGACGCCGAACCCGTCGGTCGAGCCGAGCGCCTCGGTCTTCACCAAGACGCCGTAAAGAATCATTGACATCGCCAGGCTGAGCATGGCGAAGAAGATTTCGCGGTAGCGGGCGAGCAGAAAGCCGGCGAGGAAGGCGGTGAGACAGGACAGCACCGCGGCCGCAGCGATCAACACCAGCACGTCGCGCAGGCCGGTGTAGCGGGTCATCAGCGCCACCGAATAGGCGCCGACGGCGTAGAACAGCGCCTGTCCGAACGGCACCAGTCCGGCCCGCCACAGGATGATGAGCCCGAGCACCACCAGCGCATTGGCCAACGCGATGGTGGCGAGCGAAACCAGCCAGACCGGCAGCGTCGGCGCCATCGCCGCGACGAGGAGGAAGACGAGCGTGCCGAGGACGATCGAGCGCAGCGCCATTTTTTAGATCTTTCGCGGCTGCGCGCGGGTGAACAGGCCCTGCGGCCGCAACACCAGCACCAGCGCCATCACTGCGTAGATCACGAACAGCTCGATCTGCGGCACCAGGTGCACGGCCGCGGCCCGGCACTCGCCGACGATCAGTGCGCCAAGGAAGGCGCCCTCGACCGAACCCATGCCGCCGATCGCCACCACCGCGAAAGCGAGCACGATCACCTCGACACCGATGCCCAGCGTCACCGCAATTTTCGGCGCCATCGCCGCGCCGCCGAGCGCCCCCAGCATGGCGCCGATGACGAAAGTGATGGTGTAGACGAGGGACACGTTGACGCCGAAGGCGGCGGCGATCTCGCGATCAAAGATCACGACCGTGAGCAGGCGGCCCCATCGGGTGTGCTTGAGCGCGAAGCTGGCGGCTACCGCGAGCAGCCCGGCGAAGGCAACGAGGCCGATGTCATAGCCCGACAGCACGAGCGCGCCGACGTCGACGGTCCCGGTCGCGCCGAGCGGCTGATAAAGCGCATAGGAGTTGGCGCCCCAGATCAGCTGGATGACGTCCTCGAGGATGAGAAAGGCGGCGTAGGTGACGAGCACGACGACGACTTCGTCCTTGCCATAGACCAGGCGGAGCAAGCCGCGCTCGATGATCAGGCCGAGTACCAGGCCGATCGCCATGGCGACGAGAACCATCAGCAGGAAGCCGCCGGCAGCCGGAAAGCCGCGGTCGAAGTAGACGCCGACCGCGATCGCGGCGCCGTAGGCGCCGAACGCATAGAACGAGCCGTGCGTGACGTTGAGAATTTTCATGACGCCGAAGATCAAGGTGAGACCGACGGCGACAAGGAACAGATAGGCGGCGTAGACCAGCCCGTCGGTCACGATGGCAAAGGCGGTCAGCACGACGGCGACCCGTGCCCGGCTTGCTGCGCTCGCCGACCTCCCCCTGGCCGGAGGAGGTGAATGCTCAATCGCACTTGGCGCCTTTCATGCCGCCTTCGAGCCAGGCGATTGAATCGACGCCCACCGGCGGATTGACGCATTCAGCGGGGTAACGGACGATGTCGACGATCTCGGGTTTATTTTGCGCCTTGTTGAACTTATAAGTCCCAATTGCCATGTCGCTAATGCCCTGGTGGCCGTTGCCGAGCGCCATCTGCACCGTCGTGCTCGGCGTTGGAAACGAGATGCCTTCGAACGCGGCGATCACTTCTTCCGTCGTCGGCCGGCTGCCGCCCTTCTTCGCCTGGGCCTTTTCCCACGCGGTCTTCAGGCCAAACAGCGACTGCGCGAAATCGTAAGAGGGATAGACCGGCTGCTCGTGGAACCGGTCGAAGTAGACCTTCTGGAACCAGGTATTCAACGCACTGTCGTGGGCGAAGAACGAGTGCGGCCCGCGCGCTCCGATGATGGCGCCGTCGGCAAGCTTGGGCCCCAGCCGATAGAGCGAGGTTTCGCCTGCCGTCAAAACGAAGGGGATACGCTGCGGCAGCTCGCGCGCGGCGGCCTGGTACATGAAGGCTTCGAGATCGCCATCGTAGAAGCTCGAATGGATGAACTGCGCATTGGATGTGAGCAGCGTGGAAATCTCGGCGCCATATTCTCCGGCGAAAAGCTTGGGAAACAGCTCCTTGTCGACGGTCGCCTTGGGATCGAGGTCTTTCATCGTCAGACGGAAATCGCGCCAGGAATCCTGCCCCCATGCGTAATTCTGATTGATGCCTGAATAGATTGAAATGTCCTTGAACTTGTCCAGCACGTATTTGGCTGCCGCGACGTTGTCCATGGTGGCGTGGGGATTGACGCGGAAGACGTAATGGCGCGGCTTTTCCTCGAAAACGCGGGTGGTGCCGCAGATGTCGAGGACGGTGAGTTCCTTCAATTCCTCCGCCACCGGCGCGATCGCCAGGCAGTTGCCTGACGAGACGTAACCGACGACGACATCGACATGATCGCGCTCCACGAGATTGCGGAATTGGGTGACGACGTCCGCGGCAGAGCCGGTTTCGTCGATGAATTTTGGATCGATCCTGGCGCCGCCGAGCCCAACCTGGTGGTACGGTGCCGGCACCGTTCCGGCATTCAGCGCCTCGACCAGAATCTCGGCGGCGTTGTGATCCGGTATGCCGAACGGCGCGGCGGCCGGTCCGGTGAGGAAGGTCACAAAGCCGATCTTGACCGGCGCCGGCTCTTCGGCTTGTGCGCCGCCTTCCGCCATCAGCGGCAGGCCGAACGACAAAGCGACCGCGAGAAGAAGGGTCGGAGAATGTGCATGACCGCGGATTTGATGGCGCATGGTCACTCGCTCCCTGAAGTGGCCAATGAATTCCTGGTGCAAGCAAACGCGATCTTGATGGCAGTTTCAACCGAATTCACGCGGCCAACTAACGGGCGGCGTCGTCCGCGCTGCGCGTGAGATGGCCGCGGCGATAGGCTGCGCCGCTGTTCAATGATAAAATAGGCAACGAGTCTTGGGGCATGGCAAGACCGGACAGGAGCGCGCCATGACGCCGGCCACGATGCAAACCGCGCTTGCCGAGGTGCCGCCGACCGGCCTCGCCGCGCGGCTCGCTATCCGCCGCCGTGACCATGTCGGGCCGACGTCCGGCATCGCGCCCGGTTTCGTGCAGGCCAATCTTGCGATCCTGCCGCGATCGATGGCGGATGATTTTTTGCGCTTTTGTCAGCTCAATCCGAAACCGTGTCCGCTCATCGGCGTCGCGGCGCCGGGCGATTGGCGCATACCGGAATTGGCAGAAGACCTCGACATCCGCACCGATCTGCCGCGCTATCGCGTCTGGCGTGACGGCGCGCTCGTCGAGGAGCCGACGAATCTCCTGCGATGGTGGCGCGACGATCTCGTCACCTTCGCCATCGGCTGCTCGTTCTCCTTCGAGCAGGCGTTGCTCGAGGCCGGCATCGAAGTTCGCCACATCAGCTGCAATTGTAACGTGCCGATGTACCGCACGTCGATCGCCACCGTGCCGGCGGGCCGCTTCCACGGCCCGCTCGTCGTTTCCATGCGGCCACTCAAGCCCACCGACGCCATCCGCGCCATCGAGATCACAAGCCGATACCCTTTGGTGCACGGCGCGCCGGTGCATATCGGCAAACCGGAGCTGATCGGCATCGCCGACCTCGCCGCGCCCGATTACGGCGATGCGGTGCCGATTGGCGACGATGAAATCCCGGTGTTCTGGGCGTGCGGCGTGACGCCGCAATCGGTGATCGCCGTTGCGCGTCCGGAGTTCTGCATCACCCACTATCCGGGCGCCATGCTGGTGACCGACCGCCGCAACAGCGAATTCGCGGTGTGATTGCGAGGCGTCAAGCGATTCCTGGACTATTCCGCGGAGCCTGTCATCGAGCCAGCCACTTCGGGCCGGACCCGTTGGTTCGTCATGACGTTTTGGATGGCTAGCCGGTCACGGCCGGCTGCTTGCATAATCCGCGCACGAGCTTGGCGATCTGCGCGATCGAGCGGAAGTTCGCCGGCGTCATCTCCCGGTCGGGGATTTTGATGTCGAACTCGGCCTCGACGGCGAGCATGAGGTTAACGATGTCGAGCGAGGACAGGCCGCTGGCGGCGAGGTCTTCGTCGGCGCCGACCGGCCGTTCGATCGCCCGCTTGGCCAAAATCTGGCGCACGAGCAGAGTCACCCGCTCCGTCGCGTCCATAGTGGTGCGATCAAGCATGGTGCATGGTTTCCAGATTTGGCGCCTGCTCAGTCCGTCAGCAGGGTTTCTCTTCAGTAGCGGTCATCTCTTAACCGCATGTAACTGAATATCACGCGAAGTGTTTGCGATTGGTAACCTTTATACGAAAGAAGCGCGGCAATTCCCCACGATTGCCACGAGGAATTGGAAGTCTTGCAGTACCTGTTGGGCGACAGTGATCGCGGTCGAAGCCAAATGTTGCGTGAGGCGATTATGAGCGCATCCATCAATCTGCGAACAGTGAAGCGGCAAGGCGTTGCGGCCCCGAAAGACCCGGCGCGGGGCTTGGCGATCGCCGGCGACCTTTCCTTCACCGCGGCAGCTGAAACCATCGCATCTCGCGCTGAGAAGGTGGCGGCGGTCGCAGCGCAACACGCCGCGTCCGTCGACAACGAATCGCGCTTTCCGGCCGAGGCGCTCGCCGCCGCGCGCGCCGCGCGCCTCATGAGCATCGCGGTGCCGCGCGAGTTCGGCGGCGAGGGCGCCAGCATCTCCGACGTCGCCGATGTTTGTTATGCGCTCGGCCGCGCCTGCGCCTCCACGGCAATGATTTACGCCATGCACCAGACTAAGGTCGCTTGCCTCACCCGCCACGGCAGCGGCAGCGCTTGGCATCAGCGTTTGCTGCGCCGGCTGTGCAGCGAGCAAATGCTGCTGGCATCCTCGACCACCGAGGGCGAGCGCGGCGGCGACGTTCGCAACAGCGCCGCGCCGATCGAGCGGAGCGATGCGCGCATTGCGCTCGAAAGATGCGCCACGGTGATCTCTTACGGCGAAGCGGCCGACGGTATCGTGACCACGGCACGGCGCTCGCCGGAGGCGGCGAGCACGGACCAGGTTCTCGTCGTTTTCCTGAAGCAGGACTACACGCTCGAGCGGCAGCTCGGATGGGACGCGCTCGGCATGCGCGGCACTTGCAGCGCCGGTTTCAAGCTCATCGCTGCCGCCGCGAGCGAGCAGATCCTTCCGGTGAGCTACGACCAGATTCACACCCGGACCATGATGCCGGCGGCGCACCTTCTCTGGAGCGGCGCCTGGGCCGGCATCGCCGCCACCGCCACCGATCGGGCCCGCGCCTTCGTGCGCAAGGCGAGACAACGCGCCGACGGCGCGCTGCCGCCCGGCGCGCCGCATCTGACGCGCGCCACGGCGTCGCTGCAGAAATTGCGCACTCTTGTTGCCGGCGCATTGCGGCGCTTCGAGCTGGCCGCGGGCGATCCGGTTGCGCTCGACTCCATCGATTTCCAGACCGCCATGAACTTGCACAAGGTCAACGCCTCCGAGCTTGCGGTCGCGACTGTCATGAGCGCGATGCAGGCCTGCGGGATCGCCGGCTATCGCAACGACGGCGAGTTCAGCATCGGCCGCCATCTGCGCGATATCCTGTCGTCGCCGGTCATGATCAGCAACGATCGCATTCTCGCCAATGTCGCCATGGCGTCGCTCTTGACCGGCGCCTTGGCCTCGCTGCGCGACTAAACGGCTGCAAGAAAATACACCAAAAAAGTGAGGCGTTATTCCATGAACCTGGCATTCAAGGAACCGAAGACCTCGATCCGTTCGCTCGATGCGATCGCCGACGCGCTGTTGTTGCCGTCGGGCATCGACGGCATCTACGCGCGCACCGCCATGTACGAGGACGTGGTCAACGGCCTCGCCGCGCTGATTTCGCGCCACCGCGAGCCGGCAACGGAAGTTTTAAGGTTTCCGCCGGTGATGAGCCGCCGGCAGTTGGAGAAATCGGGCTATCTCAAGAGCTTCCCGCACTTTCTCGGCTGCGTGTGCTGCCTCAATGGCGCCGAAACCGAGGTGAGGGGCGCCGTCGAGACCTTCGAGGCCGGTGAAGATTGGACGCCGGCTTTATCTGCTGCCGATCTGGTGCTCACGCCCGCGGCCTGTTATCCGGTCTATCCGCTGGTCGCCAGCCGCGGCGAAGTGCCGGCCGAAGGCCTCAAGTTCGACGTGGCCGGCGACTGCTTCCGCCGCGAGCCGTCGCGCGACCTCGATCGCCTGCAGTCGTTCCGCATGCGCGAATACGTTTGCGTCGGCACGCCCGAACAGATCGACGATTTCCGCCGGCGCTGGATGACGCGCGCCCAGGACCTCGCCGGGCAATTGGGTTTGCCGTATCGGCTGGATACGGCCAGCGATGCGTTCTTCGGCCGCGGCGGCAAGCTGATGGCGATGAGCCAGATCGAGCAGGCGTTGAAATTCGAATTGTTGATCCCGGTGCGCTCGGCGGCCGATCCCACCGCGTGCATGAGCTTCAACTATCACCGCGACCATTTCGGCACGACCTGGAACCTGCGCAATACGGCCGGCCAGGTGATGCACACCGGCTGTGTCGCCTTCGGCATGGATCGCTTGGCGCTGGCACTCTTCGCCACGCACGGGCTCGACCTGCAGGACTGGCCCGCGGCGACCCGCAAGGCGCTGATGATGTGAGGTTCTCTGTCCCCTCCCCACAAGGGCGAGGGGAACAGCAAGCCTACACCCCGAGCACCGCGTATTCCGTGTAGGCTAGGTCGCCGAGCCGCGGCCGCTGCGGGCCCTTGTAATATTTCGGCATGCTGCCGCGGCTGAACCAGCCGACGAGTCCGGGTATGGGACCGTTGGCGTCGATAATCACGAAGGGCTTGCCGCGCCGCGCCAGGACGCGCCCGATCGGTCCGGCGAAGCGGACGAAGTCGCCGACGTCGCGGCAGTAAATCAGCTGCGCGCAGGGTACGCCGACCTTGACCAGGCGGGGGCGGAACACGAAGGGGTAGGCGCGCTCGCGGGTGGCGCACCACAGGCTGATGCAGCCGTGCGCGGCGTGCTCGAGCAACACCTCGTGGTCGGAGGGATCGAAGGCGACCGCGGGCCGCCGCTGCGCATCGAACACCTCGACCGCCGGGCCGCTGAACAATCCCTTCAACATCGGCAGCGCAATGAAGATGCCGTCGCAATAGCACGAAAATCCCTGGGCTTCGATGATCGGACGGGTGTGCGGCGCCGGCGAGACATTCAGGTAGGTGACGTCCTTGTGCCGGAGCGCCTGCGACACGAGCAGCGGCGCGTAGGCGCGGCACGACGGTTCGACGTACCAGCTCGAAAGATTACAACGGGTGGCGAGCCCTTCGCCCGACCGCATGGTCGAGCAGATGAGCAGGACGGCGCCGACCACGCCGCCGCCGCTGTCCAGCAGGTAACCATATTTCGGCAATCCGGGCGGCGGCTCGCGCGCGGTCAGTTGCGCAAAGGCGTGCAGCCAGAACTGGCGCGTGCGGCTGGGGAATCCCCGCGCCAGCAGCGTCGCGACGGCGTCAATATCGGTTCTTTCGATTTGACGGCAGCGCAGTCCCGTCACGGCAAGCATCATCGCGTTGACCACGATCGTTTCGTGAACTTGATCGTAAGTGTTGCGCGAATATACCGGGGCGGAATGAACAAACCGTAGGCGCGAAGATGTCGGTAAAATTAACCATACTGAAGCAGATGGAGCAGGTCGCGCAGGAGCACGGCCGGATTCTGGCGCCACTCAACGACGAGCTGGTGCTCGCGAACTGCGGGCTCGACTCGCTCGGCTTTGCGGTGCTCGTGGCGCGCCTGGAAGACACCCTTGGCGTCGATCCGTTTACGGCCGCCGAGGATGGCTTTTTCCCCGTCACGCTCGGCGAGTTCGTGAAAGTCTATGAACATGGCAGGCGTTGAGGCGCCATCGCTGCGAGCTTATGTCGCGAACGCGCCGGCGGCGCGATTTATTTGGGACCGCGCCGCTGCCGCTCGCTTCACCGATCTTGATCGCGGCACAAGCCTCGGCGGCCGGCTCGCGGATTTGGCGGGCCGCTCGGTTCTCGTGGCGACCGCGAGCCAGCTGACGACGGCGCTGGCGCTGATCGAGCTTGACGGCCGCGCGCGACGCCTGGTGATCCTGCCGCCCGATGTCGAAGCCGACCATCTCGGCGCCGTGATGGCAGCGGCCGAGATCGATGCCGTCGTGACCGATGGCGGCGCGCGACAGCACGCGGCGTTCGAGCTTCCTGTTCGCGTCAGCTGCGCGCCGTCGATCGCTCCGCGTGACGAGACGCCGCCCGCTGCCGTTCGCACCGAATGGGTGCTGCTGACTTCGGGCACGACCGGCGTGCCGAAGATGGTGGTGCACGATCTCGCCGGGCTCACGGCGGCCATCATCAACCGCAGCGCCGCCGGCGGCGCGGCCATATGGGGCACGTTCTACGACATCCGCCGTTATGGCGGACTGCAGATTTTCCTGCGCGCGATCCTCGGCGGCGCCTCGCTTGTGCTCTCGAGCGCCGGCGAGCCGGTCGCCGATCATCTGGCGCGGTTGGCGCAACACGGCGTCACGCACCTTTCCGGCACCCCGTCGCATTGGCGCCGCGCGCTGATGATCCCGGCAATCCGGACCATCGCGCCGCGCTATGTCCGGCTCTCCGGCGAGATCGCCGATCAGGCCATCCTCGACGCACTGCGCGCGGTCTTTCCGCAACCGGCCATCGGCCACGCCTACGCCTCGACCGAGGCCGGCGTCGCCTTCGCCGTCGACGACGGCCTCGCCGGTTTTCCCACGGCGTTCGCCGAAACCATCCGCGGCGGCGTCGAGATGAAAATCGTCGACGGCTCGTTGCGCATCCGCTCGCCGGGGACGGCGTCGCGTTACGTCGGCAACGGACAAACGCTCGCCGACGCCGACGGTTTTGTCGACACCGGCGACATCGTCGAGCGCCGCGGCGATCGCTACTATTTCGCCGGCCGCAAGGGCGGCATCATCAATATCGGCGGCCTGAAAGTTCATCCCGAAGAGATCGAGGCGGTGATCAACCGGCATCCGCAGGTGCGCATGTCGCTGGTGCGGCCGAAGCGGAGCCCGATCACCGGCTCGATCGTGGTCGCCGACGTCGTTCTGAAGTCGCAAGGCGAAGGCGTGAGTTCGGGGCAAACGGCGGTCAAAGACGACATTCTCAAGCTGTGCCGCGCGGCGCTGCCGCGCCACAAAGTCCCCGCCGCGATCAGCTTCGTGCCGAGCCTTCCGGTCGCCGCCACCGGCAAGCTGGCGCGCCGTCTGGGTTGAGCGATGGCTGAGCCGAAGCCCACAGCGATGCGCAACGTTCTGGTGACCGGCGGCAGCCGCGGCCTCGGCCTTGCCATCGCAAAAAAACTCGCCGCCGCGGGCTATCGCGTCATCGCCGTGGCGCGGCAGAAGAGCAAGGACGTAACGGCCGCAATCGCGCAGGCCGAACGCGAACCGCCGGGCGCGCTCCATTTCGTGCCCTTCGACCTCGGCAACATCGACGAGATTCCGGCGCTGGTGAGCCGCCTGCGCAAGGAATTCGGGCCGCTGTTCGGTCTCGTCAACAACGCCGCGCTCGGCACCGACGGCGCGCTGGCGATGATGCACAATTCAAAGATCGAAGCGATGGTGCGGGTCAACACGCTGGCGCCGATCGTGCTCACCAAATACGTGGTGCGCGGGATGATGTCGGACGGCGCCGGCCGCATTGTCAACATCGCCTCGATCATCGGCTTCACCGGCTACAGCGGCCTCGCGGCCTACGCGGCGACCAAGGCCTCGATGATTGGCCTGACCCGCTCGCTGGCGCGCGAGGTGGGACGATTCGGTATCACGGTCAATGCCGTGGCGCCCGGTTTTTTGGCGACCGAGATGACTCATGGATTTGGCGAAGCGGAGATGCAGAAGATCATGCGGCGCGCCGCGTTGCGCCGTTTCGCCGAGGTCGACGACGTGGCGAACGCGGTCGAGTATCTGCTCGGCGACAAGGCGCGCAATATCGCCGGCACGGTAGTGACCGTCGACGCTGGCGCCACCGCGTAGGGGAGGGAGGCGCGGCGAGCGCCGCCAAATTGGCTCCCGGCGCGGTCTTTCGCTAAGGTTGCGGCAATGAGAGCATCCGCTATAGCGCGGCGCCGCGCCGCCATGACGCGCGTGACGCAAGCGGCCGGCCGAACTGCGTCTGGCGAGGGGCAAAATGCCGGCTAGCTCTTCGTTCAACGTCTCCGAATTGATCGATACGCAACCGCTCGGCGCCTTTCAGGTTCGGATCGTCGCGCTATGCGCGCTTGTTGCACTCCTCGATAGCCTCGATCTGCAATCGATCGGGCTGGCGGCGCCAGCGATGATAGCCGATTTGCACATCCGGCCCTCATCGCTTGGCGCGGTCTTCAGCGCCGCGTTGGCGGGGCTCGCTTTGGGTGCTTTCAGCTTCGGCCTGTTGGCCGATCGGGTCGGACGAAAGGCGGTTCTTGTCGGCGCGACCGTGTGCTTTGGTTTATTCACGATCTGCACGGCGCTGGCGCCAAATCTCAACGTGCTCTTGGTTTATCGATTTTGTGCCGGGCTGGGCCTCGGCGGCGCGATGCCGAGTTTTATCAGTCTGACTTCCGAATATGTGCCCCGCCGCCTGCGCGCCCCGGTCGTCGCCGTGTTGTGGGCAGGCTTTCCGCTCGGCGGCATCGTCGGCGGTGTGTTGGCATCCTGGATCATTCCGGCCCTCGGCTGGCAGTCGGTGTTCTGGGTCGGCGGGGTGCTGCCGCTCCTGGTCGGCGCGATCCTGGTGGTCGCTTTGCCGGAATCCATCAGCTTTCTGGTCGCCACGGCGGCGCCGGCGGATCGCGTCCGGCGGCTGTTGCGCAAAGCGTTTCCCGCCGCTGCCGTGCCGGCCGACGCCACGTTCGTCCTTAACGAGGAGCGGGCCAGCGGCGTCTCCGTTCTGCGTCTCTTCGCTATGGGACGCGCCGTCGGTACGACGGTTCTGTGGATCAGTTTCTTCATCGTGTTCATGATGCTGGTGACCAACTCGGCATGGGCTCCGACCTTGCTGAAGCGCGAAGGTATGGAGATCAGCCAATCGGCCCTGGCGATGGCGGTGTACAATCTGGGAGCTATGATCGGCACCGTGGTCGCCGGCTGGCTGGTCGTTCGGATCGGCGCCGCCGTCGTGCTGCCGATCGTGATGGTCGGCAGCGCGGTCTCCCTGGGACTGGTCGGATACGCCGCACCTTCGGCTCCACTGGTGACGACGCTCGAGGGATTGTTTGGGTTGTTCCTGGGCTGCGGCAGCTCCGGTCTGATCGCGCTGGCCGCGATCCATTATCCGACCGCCATTCGCTCGACCGGAGTCGGATGGGCGATGGGCATGGGACGGGTCGGCTCGTTTGCCGGTCCGCTTGCCGTCGGCTCGCTCGTCGCCACGGGGCTGTCGACCGTCGGGGTATTTGTCGCGCTGGGATTGCCGGCGCTTGTTGCGGCGGCGACCACAGTGATCGCCGGCCGCATGCACAAAGCGGCGTGAAAGTTTAGGCAAACGACGGCGATCTGCAAGCGCTGCGTTCGCAGGCCGCAATCGGGGCAACGCGGAAATCCGCTGAATAGAATTGTCGTCACGCTTTTGACCCTAACCGGGCTTCACAATCGCGCGAGGATAATCAGCAGAAGCCCAAACGCCGCTATTGCGCCGCCGTAATAGACCCACCTGGTTTGACTGATCATGAAGCTCTCGGCGGGCCATTGGATCAATCCCAAGCCTTGGCCAACAAAGAAAAGTCCCGCCACCAAAACCAATATTCCGATGAGCAGTAGCAGCGCTTTCATTTTTTCTCCAAACATTGTGTAGCGCGCGGCCTCGTCGTGCCGGACGAGGCCGCTACCGACGCGGTGGCTCTAGATTCCTACGTGGAGCATGATCTTTTCGGAAAACCGGCCTCCACTTTTCCGGATCATGCTCTAGTGGCCGGCCCCCGAAATGACCTCGCCAAACAGCTGCCAGGTCGTGCCGTCGAACTTGGTTATTTGCATCTGCTTGACCGCAGCAAAATCGGTGTCGCTGGTCGAGATAGTGATGCCAGGCAGCAGCATCGGCTGAGTCAGATTGTGGATGCTGGCCGCCTGCTTCATCACGTTCTCGCGGGTCAGATTGTCGCCGCACGCCTTGAGCACGGCGACCAGGGTCTGCGTATAGCTGTAACCGGCGACATTATTGGCGTCGGCGACATTGGCCGATGGGTTGTATTTTTTCATCCACGCCAGCCATTCCTTGTATTCCGGCGTGTTCTGCCATTGCGGATCGGTGGGCTCTTTGAGGTAACCCGCCGATATGATGCCGATGCCCTTCTCCGGACCTGCCGGCCGCATCACCGACCCGACCGAACTCGATACGCTGGTGAGGAAATGCGTCGGCTGCCAGCCGATGTCGTGAACCTTGCGGATCGCCTGCGCGGCGAATTTGGGAATGGCTGCCGTCAACAGGACATCGGCGCCGCTGCCCTGCAGCGCTACGATTTGCGAGTCGACGGTCGGATCGGTGGTTTCATAAGTCTGGGTAGCGATAATCAGTTTGGCCGCCTTGTCGCCCAGCCCTTCCTGCAGGCCGATCAGGTAGTCCTTGCCGAAATCGTCGTTCTGATAAAGCACCGCGATCTTGGCGTTCGGCGCCTTCTCGAGGATGTAGCGCGCATAGATGCGCGCCTCGATGCGATAGCTGGGGATCCAACCCATCGTCCAGGGATGGTGTTTGGGATCGTTCCACTTGTCGGCGCCGGTGGCGATGAACAGTTGCGGCACCTTGTTGTCGTTCAGATAACCCTGGATCGCGGTATTGGGCGGCGTGCCGAGCGTGTTGAACAGCAGCAGCACATGCTCCTCTTCGACTAGCTGGCGCACCACTTCGACGGTCTTCGGCGGGCTATAGCCGTCGTCGCGGCTGATGAAGTTGATCTTGCGGCCGTTGATGCCGCCCTGATCGTTGATCATGGCGAAGTAGGCCGCCTCCGCCTTGCCGATCGCGCCATAGGCCGAAGCCGGGCCGCTATAGGGCATGGTGTTGCCGATCTTGATCTCGGTGTCGCTGACGCCGGGGCCGTATTGCCCCGCGGTAACAGCCAGTCCGCTTGCGACGACGAGGCCGGCCGCTGCCAGCCCCGTCACGATCGTCTGTTTCATTGTCATGACGTCCTCCCTTTTGCACTTTTCGTTATTCTGGTTGCGGCTCGAGCGGTTGGATGCCGCAACGATCCGCAATCAAGAGTATCGATCGCCGGCTGGCGCCGGCGGCCCTCGTTTTATTGGATTCAATTTATTCAGCACGCAGCTGCGCGTCGTCCGGCCGCGATGGAACAGACCAGAAATTACAGGTCAAGGGCGGCGCCTGCCGACGGCATGTATGCTGCCGTTAAAATAAGAAGAGGACGTCGGCACGTCCGGCTGGCAGCTAGCAAAAGGCTACATGATTTCCTGGGCGCGGGCAATGCAAGGATGTTGCTCTGGGAGCCGCTCGGATGCTGATATTTCAAGTATGATCGGCGGCCCGCACAATCCGGGCGCCTATACACTCAAAAGGACACCAGTTGTGGCTCTGACAATCTTGATTGCGCTTGCCGGCCTGATGGGCGCAGGCGGCATTGTTCTCGCCGCTGCCGGGGCGCACGCGGCGCCGCATGCCGGCCTCGACACTGCCGCCTATATGCTGTTGTTCCATGCGGCGGCCTTGCTCGGCGGGGCGGCGCTCACGCAACAGGGCCTGCTGTGGCGGCCGCTGATGCTTGCCGTCCTGATCGCGTGGGTGGTCGGCGCCGCGCTGTTCTCAGGCGATATCGCTTTGCGCGCGTTTGCCGGGCATCGGCTGTTTGCTTTTGCCGCGCCGACGGGCGGCTTCATCCTGATCGCCGCCTGGCTCGCACTCGCCGCCGCCGCAATCGCCGCCGTGCTGCATCCCGCCGGGTAACCAGTGATTCAGGATACACTCAGATCCCCGCGGAAACCGCCGCACCTGTTGCAAATTGGCACGCCTTCGGTCGGCCGATCACATGTCATTGTTAAACTCATAACGAACGCCCGCTAAGATTTTGCGGTCCGCCAGACCGGCGAGACGCGCGATAGCGTCACCATGAATATTGCCGTCAGCTCCATCCGTTCCACTGCCGACTGCGGCGTCGCCATCATCGGCGCCGGCCCCTACGGCCTCGCGGCGGTCGCGCATTTGCGTGCCGCCAATATCTCGATCCGCGTGTTCGGCGAGGCGATGGCATTCTGGCGCCGAAATATGCCGAAGGGCATGAAGCTGCGCTCGCCCTGGATCGCGACGCATATCGCCGATCCGCTCGGCCGCTATCTGCTCGACGATTATTTCCGCGACGCCGGCTTGCCGCTGCCGGATCGGTTGCCGGTCGAACATTTCATCGATTACGGCACTTGGTTCCAGGAGCGCGTGGCGCCGGATCTCGACAGCCGCAGGGTCGTACAGGTTGCCGCGCTCGACGACGGAGGGTTTCGTCTCCTCTTGGAGGACGGCGAAAGCTTCTTTGCCAAGCGCGTGGTGATGGCGACCGGTCTCTTCAATCACGAGCACCGGCCGGCGCAATTCGACGGGCTGCCGCGGGCGCTCTGGCCGCGGCCGCCATGTTGCGGTCGTCGGCCGCGGCCAGAGCGCCTGCGAGTCGGCAGCTCTGCTGCACGAGGCGGGCGCCGATGTCGAGATCATTTGCCGCGCTAAGCTCAAGTGGAACGGCGATCCGGACGAGCGCAGCACGTTGCGCAAGAGGGTGCGTTCGTTGCTGGGCGATGTGCTGATCCCGCCGTCGCAGGTTGGGCCGTTTCCATTCAACTGGCTGGTCGAGGCGCCGGGCGGCGTCCGCTATTTATCCGAACCGCTGCGCGACCGGCTGAACGAACACTGCCTGCGTGCTACCGCAGCGCTGTAGCTGCGATCCCGCTTGCAGGACGTGCTGGTCCACGAGACATGCCGCATCCTGGAGGCGCGGCGCGACGGCGATCGCATCGCATTGACGCTGGATAACCGCACGCGGCGCGTCGACCACGTGCTGCTGGCGACGGGCTATCGAATCGATGTCGATAAGATGAATATCCTGGAGCCGGGCTTGCGCGGCCGCATTGTGCGGCACGGCGGTCTGCCGATTTTATCCGCCGGGTTTGAATCGAGCGTCGGCAGCCTGCATTTTGTCGGCTCCGCCGCGGTCGCGAGCTTCGGACCCTTGCTGCGGTTCATTGCCGGCGCGGGATTTGCGGCGCGTCGCGTGACGCGATCGGTGATCGGCCGCGGCCGCGGGTCACGCGGCCTCGCCGACAATCGGCTCGACCCATTCCGCCAACAAGCCCCGCTGTCGCTTGCTGCGAAACGTGAGCGACTATGAGGTTCACCCGATCGCCGCCGTTGCCAGCAGCCGGCGGCGGTCGTGCGCTCGCGGCGCCCGGTGCCTTGGTTGTCGGCGGCGCTCACGTCAGCATTGGCGTTGCCCGCAGTCTCGGACGACACGGAGTCCCGGTGTGGCTCCTCGCCAATCATCCGCTGCCGAAATTCTCGCGTTATGTCCGGCGCAGCTTCCCTTGGCCCGGCGCCGACCATGCGGACGCCGCTGCATTGATCGTCGAAATGGCCATGCGCTACGGTTTGAACGGATGGGTGCTGTTCGCGACCGGCGACGAGGACATGCGCCTGATCGCGCAGAACCATGCTTTGTTGGCATCGCAGTTTCGTGTGGCGACGGCGAGCTGGGACACGGTGCAGTGGATGTACGACAAGCGCCTCACCTATGAGCGTGCGGCGGCGCTGGGCATCGATTACCCGCGGAGCTTTCGGCCGCGTGATTTGGACGAGGTCCAGCGACTGAATTGCGACTTCCCGGTCATTCTCAAGCCGGCGTATCGCAAGGGCTTGAACGAATTCACCCGGGCGAAGGCCTGGAAGGCCGACGATCGCAACGCGTTGCTCGTGCTTTATCAGCGCGCCGCGGCGCTGGTCGGCGGCGATGCGGTGATCATCCAGGAGTGGATTCCCGGCAGCGGCGAGGCGCAATTTTCCTATGCCGGTTTATGGGACCGCGGCGAAGCCGTCGTCTCGCTGGTCGCCCGGCGGACGCGGCAACATCCGATCGAGTTTGGCCGGTCGAGCACGTTCGTTGAAACCGTGGAGCAGGATCAGGTCGAGGAGCTCGCTTGCCGGTTCTTGAAATCGCTCGATTACACCGGCGTGGTCGAGGTTGAATTCAAGTACGACCGCCGCGATCGGCAGTACAAGCTTCTGGACGTCAACGGGCGTTTCTGGACCTGGAACGGCATCGGCGCGCTTGCCGGCGCCGACTTTCCATATTTGGCATGGCGGCAGGCGCTCGGCAAAACCGTCTCGCCCGGCCGCGCCAGAACCGGCGTTGCCTGGATGCATGCCAGCCGCGATATGGTCGCCGCCTGCCAAGAGCTTTCGCGCGGCTCTCTCAAACTCCAGGATTATCTGGCGGGCCTGCGCAAACCAACGGCGTTCGCGAGTTTTGCGCTCGATGATCCCTTGCCGGCGATTGTCGAGCTTCCCGCTGTGGCCTGGTATCGTTTTGCCACGGGGCTCGACCGAAGCCCGAACATGCGCCACGCCAAAGGACACGCGGATGTCTTGCCCGCCGGCAGATAGTTTGCTGGTGGACCGCTAATTGAGCGCGCGCCCTAAAGGCGCGTCTTGCCGGCCTGAATTCGCTGATAGCGCGCGCGGTCGAGCTGCACAAAAGCCTGCCGCGCCGGATCGTCGAAGAAAATCGCATCGCTGGTCGCCGCCGGATCGTAGCCTTGGCGCTTCAAAGCGTTCTTGGTGTGCTTGAAGGTGGCAGTCGCCTCGATCCGGTCCGTGATGCGCAGGAACAGCGGCCGCGCGTAGGGCGGCAGAGCGCGCGCGAGATGCTTGCGCAATGCCGCAAGATCCAACGCGCCGTCGCTGACAATCGCGGCCATGCCGGCGGCGCCTTCTGTGCCGGGCACGCGGACGCCGTAGACGTTCGCCTCCAAAATGCCGGGAAAGGCCGTGATCACCGCGGCGACTTCCGTGGTCGACACATTCTCGCCCTTCCAGCGGAAGGTATCGCCGATCCGGTCGACGAAATAGAAGAAGCCGGAAGCGTCCATGCGCATGAGGTCGCCGGTGCGATACCAGGCATCGCCGCGTTCGAACACATCGCGCAGGACTTTCTGCTCCGAATCCCTGACGCTGGTGTAGCCTTCGAATTCGCCGCCGGAGGAAGACGCGCCGCCTCGGATTCGGCCAAGCGCTTCGCCGACCTCGCCGGTCGCGCAACGGATGCAAAAGCCGTTGCCGTCGCGCGCGGGTTCGCCGGAGAGAGCGTCGCCTTTTACCAGCGCCAGCGGGAAGCGATGGGCGAGGAAGGGCGGAACGCGGCCGATGGCGCCGACATGACCTTCGACGTTGTAGAGCGAAACATTGCCTTCGGTCGCCGCATAAAATTCCAGAACGCGCGGAATGGCGAATCTTTCCTGGAATTTCTCCCAGACGTCGGCGCGCAGCCCGTTGCCGCAGCAGATGCGCAGGCGATGCGCGCGCTCACGCGGATGCTTTGGCGCGTTGACGAGATAGCGGGCGAGCTCGCCGATATACTGCAACAGCGTGCAGTCGCCATCGACGACATCGTCCCAGAACTGCTGCGCGGAAAATTTCTCGCGGATCAGCACCGAGCCGCCGCGCACCAGCACCGCGCCGGTGGCGACGACACCGCCGACGCTGTGATACAGCGGCAGGCAATCGTACATGCGGTCGTCGGGGCCGGTATTCATCAAGCCGGCGAACCAAAGGCTCCATTCCAATACCCGGCGATGGCTGACATTGACGGCCTTGGGCAGGCCGGTCGTGCCGGAGGTGTAGATGAGCAGCGCGCGATCCGCGGTCGTCACATCGCGGCATTCCGCTGCCGCCAGCGGATTTCCTGAAAATCGCTCGACCGCACGATCGATACGCTGGAATTCATCGCCGCTGCCGCCATGCGTCCAGATTTTCGGAGCTCGCGTGCGCTGAGCGAGCGCGGAGCGGACTTCCGCGGAAAATTCTGCGGCGGCGATGACATGCTTCGGCGCTACGATGTCGATGCAATGGGCGAGTGCGACACCGCGCAGATTGGTGTTGATGAGCGAAACGACGACGCCGACGCGCGTAAGGCCGAGCCAGACCGCAAGGTATTCGGGCCGATTTGGCATCATCAGACAAACCGTTTCGCCCTTGGCGAGACCGTGATCGAGCGCCCAGCGGGCGAAGGCGTTGGCCCGCGCCGCGAGCCCCCGATAGGTCAGGCTTTCGCCGGCGGCGAGCAGCGCCGGCGCCTCGCCGCGGGTCTGCGCCAGGTCCTCGATGATGCAGGGCAGGAGCCGTTGTGGATTGGCGGCGATTGGCGCCGTGGCTTCGAGCGCGCGCACCCAGTCGCGCAGCGCCGTCCCCTTGCCGCGGCTTGCGTGCGTCGCGCGTTCGGTCTCGATCAGAGCCATGGCCGTCATGATCGCCCGATAACCTGAATCTTTCGCTTCAACACTGGCTAAAATTTTAGCTACCGGGATCGCCGGAATTCGGATTTACCGTGTGTGCCACGCCGCGCGGCGAATTAAGGTTATTTCCTTCTAATCCCGCGCACCAGCGTTGCCCGCCCCGTTCGCCACGGATAAGAAACCAAATAGGGGTAGCATCGGCGAGGGTTCGAGATCGCGCGGCGGGTAAGCATGAAAAGCGACACGATGGCCGTTCACGGCGGCTACGAAACCGAGCCGACGACCAAGGCTGTCGCGGTCCCCATCTACCAGACCGTAGCCTACGAGTTCGACAGCGCCGATCACGGCGCCGCTTTGTTCAACCTCGAGGTCGCCGGCTATCGCTACAGCCGCATCAGCAATCCGACCACCGCGGTGCTCGAGCGCCGCGTCGCCGAGCTCGAAGGCGGGCTGGAAGCGTTGTGCGTTAGTTCGGGGCAGGCGGCGCTGAACTATGCGGTGCTCAACCTCGCCGAGCTAGGCAGCAATATCGTCTCGATACCGCAGCTCTACGGCACGACGTATACGCTGTTCGGCCATATTCTGCCGAGCCAGGGCATCACCGTCCGCTTTGCCGAATCCGATCATGCCGACGCGATCGAAAAGCTGATCGATGAAAAAACCCGCGCCATCTTCTGCGAGAGCATCGGCAATCCGGCAGGAAACATTTGCGATATCGAGGCGCTGGCGGCGGTTGCGAAGCGGCACGGCGTTCCGCTGATCGTCGATAACACGGTGGCGACGCCGATTCTGCTGCGGCCGATCGATTACGGCGCCGACATTGTCGTTCATTCGCTGACGAAATTCATGGGCGGCCACGGCACCACGCTCGGCGGCGCAATCGTCGACTCCGGCCGCTTCCCGTGGCAGGCGCAGGCGCGCCGCTTTCCGATGTTCAACGAGCCCGACGCGTCCTATCACGGGCTGATCTACACGCAGCATTTCGGCGCGGCCGCCTATATCGCGCGCTGCCGCAGCGTCTATCAGCGCACCACCGGCGCCGTGCTGGCGCCGTTGTCGGCCTTCCTGCTGCTGCAAGGCATCGAAACGGTGGCGCTGCGCGTCGAACGCCACGTCGAGAATGCGCGGCGTGTCGCCGAATTCCTACGCGGCAATCCGCGGGTCGAATGGGTCAATTACGCCGGCTTTGCCGATAATCCGTATCACGCTTTGGCGCAGAAATATTTCGGCGGGCGCGCTTGCTCGCTCTTAACCTTCGGCATCGAAGGCGGGCTCGAGGCGGGCAAGGCATTTTATGACGCGCTCAAGCTGTTCAAGCGGCTGGTCAATATGGGCGACGCCAAGTCGCTCGCCTGCCACCCGGCTTCGACCACGCATCGGCAGATGTCGGCGCAAGAACAGGACAAGGCCGGCGTCCGGCCGGAAATGATCCGGCTTTCCGTCGGCATCGAGCACATCGATGACATCCTGGCCGATCTCGACCAGGCGCTTGCCGCGTCGCAATCGCACCGCGCGTCGCCGCTGATCGCAGCCGAATAGAGCTTCGGGAGCGCGACGCCATGCCGCTTCTCCTTGACACCGCCCGATCCGGCGCAGCCGTCGAGCTGCGCGGCACCAATTGCATGACTATCGGGCTGGTCAACAACATGCCCGATGCGGCCTGCGAAGCGACCGAGCGGCAATTCCTCGATCTGATCCGGGCGGCGACATGGAACGCCGTGGTCCATCTCAAGCTGTTTTCGATTGCCGATGTTCCGCGCGCCGACCCTGTCCGGCGGGCGCTCGCCGAGCGCTATCGCGACGTGGCCGAGCTGTGGGACACGCAGCTCGATGGGCTGATCGTGGCCGGCACCGAGCCGCGTGCGGCGAAACTCGAGGACGAGCCGTATTGGGCGACGCTGACCAAGCTCGCCGATTGGGCGCGGCACAATACGGTTTCGGCCATCTGGTCGTGCCTCGCGGCCCATGCGGCCGTTCTCCACGCCGATGGCATCGCGCGCCGCCCGCTGAGCGAGAAGAAATTCGGTGTCTTCGATTGCGACGTGGTAGCACCACATCCGCTGATGACCGGCATGAAGCCGCGGCTGCGCGTGCCGCATTCGCGCTACAACGACCTGCCCGAGGGCGCGCTTGCCGCCGGTGGCTATCGCTTTCTTACCCGATCAGCCGCGGCTGGCGCCGACGCCTTCGTCAGGGAGGAGCAGGGCGGTTCTTTATTCGTCTTTTTTCAGGGTCATCCGGAATACGAGACCGATACGCTCCTGCGCGAATACCGCCGCGACGTGGGCCGCTTCCTCCGCGGCGAGCGGGAGCACTACCCGGCACCGCCGGAGGGCTATTTCAACGAGGCTGCGACCGCGCTGGTGAATGGCTTTCGCGCGCGCACCGCCAGCGGCCTCGACGCCAACCTGATCGCCGATTTCCCGTTTGCCGCGCTCGAACCCGCGCTGGAAAACACCTGGCGCCGCTCCGCCATCGGCGTCTATGAAAATTGGATCGTCTATCTCAAGGACCGCAAAGCGCAACTGCGGACATCGATGGTCCCGGCGCCGCGCTCCCGCCGCGGCGCGCGGCGGATCGGTGGCATGCGGCCGGTGGCCGATCGCTGGTCGGCCGGATAGTTCATTCGCATCAATCCTTAGGGGGCAACCTATGGCACGGCCTGTCGCCTTTGCCGCTCCAGCCGATATCGCGCTTGATCCCGATCCTATTCGTGCCGATTGGGTCATCGAGGGGAGCCCAAAAGCGCGTTCGAAGTACCTGGCCGGAAGCGCGGACCGCGCCGCCTCGGTAATGGCGTGGTCGTGCACCGCCGGCCGCTTCCAGTGGTGCTACAAGGTCGACGAAGTGCTGCACATCATCTCCGGCGAGGTCTTTGTCACCGACGAACAAGGCACGGTCCGCCGGTTCGGCCCAGGCGACATGGCTTTCTTCCCCGCGGGCGCCCGCAGCGTGTGGCACGTTCCGCACGAGGTGAGAAAGCTCGCTATGTGCCGCCACAGCATGCCGCGCCCGCTCGGTTTTATGGTGCGGGCGTGGAACAACCTGATCCATCGGGTTAGCGGCTTTTCCGCCGGCCAGCGCACGCTTGCCGGGCGTCCGGTCATGCCCGCCGGGGGTGTGCAAGCCGCGTCCGCATAGGCCGGCATCGGTGGCATGCGGCGTCATTGACAAGCGGTCGGGGCATCCGTAAGCAACCGCCAAAAGCCGGGATGTTACCCATGAAAGTCCGCAATTCGTTGAAATCGCTGCGCGGCCGCCATCGCGATAACCGCATCGTGCGCCGCAAGGGCCGTGTCTACGTCATCAATAAGACGCACCGGCGCTTTAAGGCCCGCCAAGGCTAGGGATCAAAGCCCCCCGGCCGCCCGGGCGGCTGCCGGCACGGGCCAGCTGCCGCATCGTTCACGCTCCTTTGAGTACTTTTCGGGCTTGCTGCGCCCGGCGCGGGGCTTAGACTCTATCCTCATGGCGCTACGATTCCTCACCGCTCTGGCTCTCGGCGCCGCCGTTCTCGCGCCGGCTGTCACCGCGGCTCCGGCGCCGGCGCAGACCGGCCCCAATGTCGCGCCCGCGCCCGACTGGGTCACGCCACCCAGTGATCTGCCCGGCGATTTGCGTCGGCCCCAGCGCGGCGAGCGTTCATTCAACCTCGATACGCTGTTCGACGCGCTCAAGATTGCGCCGGACGCCGAGAGCGCCAAGGCGATCGAGGATCGCATCTGGGCGATGTGGATCGTCTCCGGCAGTGACACCTGTAATTTGCTGATGGGCCGGGTCAAGGCGGCGGCCGATGCCAAGGATTACGACCTCGCCATCAAGCTCCTTGACGCGGTGGTCGCGATCAATCCCGACTATGTGGAAGCTTGGAATCGCCGTGCTACGGTCTATTACCTGAAGCAGGATTATGGGCGCGCGCTCTCCGACATTCGCGAGGTGCTAGCGCGCGAGCCGCGCCACTTCGGCGCGTTGTCAGGCCTCGGTCTCATCCTGCAAGAGATCGGCGACGACAAACATGCGCTCGAAGCCTATCGCAAGGCGCTCGCGATCGATCCTCACCTCGAGCATGTACCCGACGTCGTGAAGACGCTGCGCGAGAAGGTCGAGGGGCGCGACATCTGATGTGATTTTCCAGTGACGGCTGCGGACCGGCTGCGCGGCTTGCCGCGACAGCGGCGAGCCTTCGCCAAGCTTCACAATCCCGAACCACTCCGCGCGACCGAGCTACCGCGTCCGGGCACGACTTTGATTGACACACGTCGTTTCTGAGGATCAAGAGAACCCGCACGATGCAGACCAAGCCCGCCGTCCAGAGAGCAACCACCGCGCCGATCGTCTTTGCCCACCGGGAGCCTCCGGCACCCGGCACAACGATCGAGGTCGCGCCCGGTATTCTGTGGAGCCGGCTGGCGTTGCCGTTCCTGCTCGACCACGTCAACATCTATTTCATCGATGACGGCGATGGCTGGGCGCTGCTCGACACCGGCCTTGGCGACAAGCCGACCCAGGCAGCCTGGCAGCCGCTGCTCGACGGCCTATTGGCCGAGCGCCCGCTGACGCGCATCATTGCCACCCACATGCATCCGGATCACGTCGGCGCGGCAGGCTTTTTGCTGCAGCGGTTTCGGGTGCCGCTGTACATGTCGGCCACCGAATATCTGATCAGTCTCAATCTTCACCTCGATCCCGGCGCGCTCGAAGCCGAGCATTACCGCCGCTTCTACCTCGATCACGGTCTCGACGCCGCGACCACGCAGCGCGTCGTCACCGGCGGACATGCCTACCTCAGGTTGGTGTCGGGGCTGCCGCCGACCTACCGCCGCGTTGTCGGCGGCAACGTGCTGCGCATCGGCGGCCGCGACTTCGACGTGCTCACCGGCGGCGGGCACTCGCCGGAGGAGGTCATGCTGCTGTGCCGGGCCGAGAAGCTGTTTTTCTCGGCCGATCAGGTGCTGGCCAAGATTTCTCCCAATGTCAGCGTCGTCGCGGTCGATCCGGAAGGCGATCCGCTCGGCGAATATTTGCGATCGCTCGCAGCGCTGAAGCAGACCATCGCCGAGGATGTGCTGGTGCTGCCCGGGCACAATCTGCCGTTCACCGGGCTGCACACGCGCATTGACGAACTGATCGCGCACCACCACGCGCGCTGCGACCTCATCCTGAAAGCATGCCGCACGGCGCCGCGATCCGCCGCCGAGCTCGTCCCGTTCGTGTTCACGCGCCGGCTCGATCCCCACCAGATGGGTTTCGCATTCAGCGAGGTCCTGGCGCATGTGAACTATATGCTGCGGCGGGGCGCGCTGAAGGAGGTCGTGTCGACGGATGGCATCCGCCGGGTCGTCGCCGCCTAGCGCCCGAAAGTGGATGGAAGAGTAGAATGGTCGATGTCGCCGCCGAACGGCGAGCCCTCCGCGACCTGGTGGAAAACTGGGCTTTGTGGCGCGATGCGCGGCTGTGGGAGCGTTTCCGCAACGTCTGGCATGCCGACGGCCGCATGATGGCGACCTGGTTCCAGGGCCGTTTTGAGGACTTCATCAAGGTCAACGACGAGGGCTGGGCGCGCGGCGTGCGCATCTTGCATTTTCTCGGCGGCAGCACGATCGACGTCGCCGGCCACCGCGCGATCGCGCAGACCAAGATGACGATTTCGCAGCGCGCGCCGGTCGAGGGCGTGATCTGCGACGTGGTCTGCACCGGGCGCTTCTATGACTTCTTCGAAAAACGCGACGGCCGCTGGGGCCTGGTGCTGCGGCAACCGATCTACGAGAAGGATCGGCTCGACCCGGTCGACCCAGCGGCCAAGCTCGTGCTCGACAGAGATTTGCTCGCCCGCTTCCCGGAAGGCTACCGCCACCTCGCCTATCTGCAGACCAGAATCGGCTATCAGGTGAAGCCCGACATGCCCGGCATCGAAGGCCCCGAGCTCGACAGGCTCTATGCCCGCGGCGCGCGCTGGCTCAATGGCGAAGCGCTCTGAGGAGCTGGGCCACGCTTGACTGAGGCGATTGTGTTGGTGTTTTCTCCAACATGAGGGTCTAGCTGCTGATCGACGAACGGCATGTGCTTGATGCTCGAACGTTCGTCGAGATTGTCGTTTGGCGACTGCCGCGCGCCGCACGAGGATCGACTCACCGGTTCAAGTATCGACTGGCGCTGGTCAGCGACGGAGTTTGCGTACTGCGTTATGACAATGAAGCGGGGAAGGGCGATCATCGGCACGCGCGGGACGCCGAAGGACCCTACAGTTTCGTTGATCCGGACGCGCTGCAGGCAGATTTCTGGCGCGAGGTTGAGGAATGGAGTCGATAAGATGAAGACCGTAACCCTGCAAGTTGCAAAGCTCGAAGAGGTGAAACGGCGAACGCAGGATGCCTTCAGGGGCAAAAGACAAGGTTCGCGCATCAGCTTTGCCACGCCCGAACTTTTGTTCCGGCTGCTGACGGCAAAGCGCTGGCAACTGATCCGCGCTCTGATCGGCGCGGGTCCGCTGACCATCCGCGAAGCGGCACGCCGCGTAAACCGCGACGTGAAGGCCGTGCACGGCGATGTGCACGCGCTGCTCAATGCCGGCGTCTTGCAGAAAACCGCAAATGGCCTCGTTGTCTTTCCCTTCGACGCCATCCGGGTCGACGTGATGTTGCGTGCCGCGTGACGGTTGCGATGTCAGCGAATATTTCCGCGCCCTCGCTTGAGAGGGAACCAGGGAATCACCCTTCGCCCGCCGCCAGCGATCCGACGAAAGCGACGCGGATCATGTTGGTGGAGCCGGGCGTGCCGAGCGGCACGCCGGCCGCGACAATGACGCGCTCGCCGGCTTTGGCGAAACCTTCCTTAAACGCGATCCGACAGGCGCGCTCGATCATGTCGTCCTGATCGCGGGCATCCTCGGCGACCACGCAGTGGACGCCCCAGACCAGCGACAGTTTCCGCCCGGTGGCGACGATCGGCGAAATGGCGATGATCGGCGGCTGCGGCCGTTCGCGCGAGACGCGCATGCCGGTCGAGCCGGACGAGGTCCAGCAGACGATGGCCGCGAGGTCGAGCGTCTCGGCGACCTGCCGCGCCGCCGCGGCGATGGCGTCGGCGCCGGTTGCTTCAGGCTCCGTATGCAGGACGTGAAGCGACGGCAGGTACATCGCTTCGTTGCTCTCCACCTCCTCGGCGATGCGGTTCATCGTTGCCACCGCTTCGACCGGGTAGCGGCCGGACGCGGATTCCGCCGACAGCATGACCGCGTCGGCGCCATCGAAGATGGCGGTGGCGACGTCGGAGACTTCGGCGCGGGTCGGCACCGGGCTTGCGATCATCGATTCCAGCATCTGGGTGGCGACGATAACCGGCTTGCCGGCGCGGCGGCAGACGCGCGTCATTTCCTTCTGCACGCCGGGGACCTTTTCCAGCGGCATCTCGACCCCGAGATCGCCGCGCGCCACCATCAGCCCGTCGGCGAGATCGAGGATATCGGCAAGCCGCATCACCGCCTGCGGCTTCTCGATCTTGGCCATTACCGCGGCGCGCCCGCGGGTGATCTTTTTCGCCTCGGCGACGTCTTCCGGGCGCTGGATGAACGATAGCGCTACCCAGTCGATGCCGGCATCGAGGGCTGCTTCGAGATCGGCGAGATCCTTCGGCGCCAGCGCGGCGAGCGGGACGACGGTGTCCGGCAGACTGACGCCTTTGCGGTTCGACACTTTGCCGCCGACCTCGACGCGGGCGACGATGCGTTGCGGCGCCGCTTCGGTGGCAACGAGGCGGAGCTTGCCGTCGTCGATCAGAAGCGTATCGCCCGGCTTGATGGCGGCGAAGATTTCCGCGTGCGGCAGCTGGACGCGCGTCGCATCGCCCGGCGCCGGGTCGGTGTCCAGAATGAAGTCTTGGCCGATGACGATCTCGGCCGCGTCGTTCTTGAAGCTGCCGAGCCGCAGCTTTGGCCCCTGCAAATCCACCAGGATGCCGATCGGCCGATTGCACTCGGCTTCCACCGCGCGGATTGTCGTCACCAGCTCGCGCATCTTGTCGTGCGTGGTGTGGCTCATGTTGATGCGGAAGACGTCGGCGCCGGCGGCGAACAGGCGGTCGATGACGGCGTGGTCGGAAGAGGCCGGCCCCAGCGTCGCCACCACCTTGGTGCGCCGCTGCCGCCTCATCGGCTTTGGCTTCCGGGCGGGCTGAGCGGGGTCGTGGCGGCGGGCGCGGCGCGGGCGCCGGTGGGCGGCGCCGCTGCGCCGGGAGCGGCGCGGGCGCCGGCTGGCGGGTGCAGGGTGAGCGGATTGCCCGCCGGCAACGGGTGTTGCGGCGACTGCTCGCTCGATTCGGTGAGTTGCACCGTCCAGCCGGCCTGCTCGCCGGTATCCACCTCGAAAAAGCCGGCGCGGTCGTAGCCGCGCGCGAGACAATCGCCGACACCGCGGATGGTGAATTCCCTGTCGCGGGTGCACATGAACGCCTGTCCCATCCATTCGCCGCCGTGATCGTAGTCGATGGCGTAGACATAATAATAGCGCGCGACGAGATTGCCCTTGAGCACGGTTTCGCAGCTGCGCGACGGCAAATTCCACCAGCCTTCCGTGGTCCAGCCGTCGGCGTCCTTGTAGCCGACGGCGACGCCGACCCGGCTCGCCGTATTGTTGCACAGCCGGAAATCGGCCGCGGCCGGGTCGGCCGAAGCGCCAAGCACTATCACGCATAGGATCGCGGCCAGCGCGTTCGCGGCAATCCTGGAGTAAATCGCGTCGCTCATTTCCGGTTCAGAATCCGGTCAAGATTGAGTGCCTGTCAACGATGATGGCGCGGAAGTCGGTGACGTTGGTGAACGTCGGGCCGGGTCCGAACAAATCGCCGATGCCATTGAAAAACCCCGTGGAATCGTTGTCGGCGAGAAAGGCGGCGGGATCGAGGCCGGCCGCGCGCGCCCGCACTAGCGTCGTTGCGTCGATAAATGCCCCGGCCGGATCGTCGGCGCGTCCGCCGCCGCCGTCGGTGCCGTCGGTATCGGCTGCGAGTGCCGCGATGCCGGGCGCGCCGTCGAGATGAATGGCCAAGGCCAGCGCATATTCCTGGTTCGGCCCGCCACGGCCGCCGCCGCGCAACGTCACGGTCAGCTCGCCCCCGGAAAGGATCGCGGCGCGGCGGCCCTCGGCGCCGAGCTCGAGCGCGAGCCGGGCGTGCGCCGCGGCCACCTCACGCGCCTCGCCCTGCACACGGTCGCCGAGCATGACGCAGTCGTAGCCCGCGGCGCCGGCGCGTTCGGCGGCCGCGCGCAACGCATCGGCCGGCCGCGCCAAGATGCGATAATCCGAGCCGGCGAAGATTTTATCGCCCGGCTTCGGCGTCTCGTTGGCCGGGTCCTCGAGCGCGCGGGTGACGCCGTCGGGGAGCTCGAGCCGGTGGCGGCGCACGATGTCGCGGGCGTCGGCAAGCGTCGTCGGATCGGGCACCGTCGGCCCCGAGCCGATGACGGCCGGGTCGTCGCCGGGTACGTCGGAGATCGCCAGCGTCACGAGCTTGGCCGGATAGGCGCGCTGCGCGAGGCGGCCGCCCTTGATGCGGGAGAGATGCTTACGCAGCGCGTTCATCTCGCCGATGGCGGCGCCGCTGCGCAGCAGCGCGCGGGTCACCGCCTGCTTCTCTTCCAGCGTGAGGCCCAAGGCCGGCGCGATCCAGTTCGCCGACGCGCCGCCGGAGAGGAGCACCAGCACGAGATCGTCGGCTTCCGCCGCATCGGCGAGCGCCAGCGCGCGTTGGGTCGCATTCAGACCGGCGGCGTCGGGCACCGGGTGGCCGGCCTCGATCACCGGGATATGTCGGGTCGGACGGCCATAACCGTGGCGGGTCACGGCGATGCCGGCGAGCCGGTCCGGCGGCAGCTGCGCCAGATAGTGCCGTTCGGCGACTTCGGTCATCGAGCCGGCCGCCTTGCCGGCGGCGAGGATGATGAGCCGTCCGCGCGGCGGCGGTTCCGGCAAGTTCGGCGGCAGGATACCCGCCGGATGGGCGGCGGCGACCGCGCTGCGAAACAGCGATTTCAGCAAGTCGCGCGACGAAGTGGTCATCGTGTTCCGTGTCGTGGGGGGCCGCAGCCGCGGGCCGCGGCCGCCGGAGTATGGCAAGACGCGAGCCGCGCCTCTATCTTTGATTTTTAGTGGCGCATGGTCGCATCGGAAACCGGGTGCCGGCATGCCGAATTATGCTTGTTGAGTGACGCATGATCTTATCCGAAAACCGGTTCCCACTTTTCGGGATCATGCGTTCGATTGCGGAGGAAAACATGGCTACCGACGAGAAAAGCCGGGTGGAACTCGAAGCCGCGGTTTATCGCCGCCTGGTCGAGCATTTACGCACGCGGACGGACGTACAAAACATCGACCTGATGATTTTGGCCGGTTTTTGCCGCAACTGCCTGTCCAACTGGATGAAGGACGCGGCGGATGCTCAAGGCGTGGCGATGACCAAGGAGGAGAGCCGCGAAATGGTCTACGGCATGCCCTACGACGAATGGCGCGCCAAGTATCAGAAGGAAGCCTCGCCAAGCCAAAAGGCGGCTCTCGAAAAAGCAAGCCAAAACCATTGATGCCGGTTTTTAGCGCGATCGTCCTGTGCAGTGCTGTGGATAGCGCGCTCGCGCCTTGACCTGAAGGCGTGCGCTTTCGAAACACTGTCGGCAGCAGATTGCGCATGATCTCTCCCGGAAAGCGGTCATCGCTTTTCGGGATCATGCCCGCACCGCCAGGAGTGCCCGATGGCCACCGCCGCCAACGCCGCCGCCGCCAAAGACGAACAGGTCGCGCATCGCTTCGCCAAGGATCACCTCAAGGCCTTCGTCGAGCGCGTCGAGCGGCTCGAAGAGGAAAAGAAGACGATCGCCGACGACATCCGCGACGTCTATGCCGAAGCCAAGGGCAACGGCTTCGACGTTAAGGCGCTGCGCACCGTGGTGCGGCTGCGCAAGCAGGACATCAACGAGCGCAAGGAGCAGGAGGCGATTCTGGAAACCTACCTGCACGCGCTGGGGATGTTGGGGTAGTTCAGCCCGTCATTCCGGGGCGCGGGCCAAGCCCGCGAGCCCGGAATCCATAATCACTGGCCTCAAGGGTCGGGCACTGAGTTACTACCGCTCGGGTGGGGTTATGGATTCCGGGTCCGGCGCTTCGCGCCGTCCCGGAATGACGCCAGGCGCTACGCGCGGGCACCTCAGGATGACGACGATTTCGGAAATTAATCCAGCGCCGCAGTATGCAGCGTGTAGGTCACCGTCGACACGAACACGATCGCGCTGCCGGCGAAATGATCCTGCGTGAGCCCGGGCTGCGGGTCGGCGGCAAACGTCATCATCACCGAATTGGCGGGTTTTTGCATCAGCGGCGCCAAGGTGCGGAAGTCGGGAGCGCCGAGCGCGGTGATACAAAGGAAGCGGCTCGCGCTCGGCGACAGCACAATCGCGCGCAGCCACGGATCGAGCCGCCCGCCGTCGGCGAGCGGCGCCGCGGTTTTGTTGGCGACCGTGAGCAGGGCGGAGGCCGGCCGGCCTTCGACCCGCTTGACGGCGATCGTCATGGGGGTGTCGCCGGTTCGTACGACAACGGCGCGGGTCACGGCAACACGCGGCGTTGCCGCGGCTGTGGTCGCTGCGGCAACGACGCCCGCAGTGGCAGACGTCGCCGCGTCGCGGTCGGCCTGTTCCGCGTAGGCGAGCGCCAGCTCGGCCGGGACGCGATCCTCGGCGGCGTGGGCGAACGGGTTGACGGAGCCGGTGGCATCGGGCGCGGTGCTCGCGACCTTCGCGGGCTGCGGGCTTGGAACGGCGGCGAGCGGATTTCCTGAAGCCGCCGCCGGCCGCGCCGCATTCATGTCGTCCGGCACGCCCTGCCAGAAGCCGCGGGCGAGGATGATCTGGTTCGGCGTGACCGCCGCCAGCGGCGACGCTTCGGCGCGCGAGATCATGTGCACCTTCGAGGCGGCGCGAATGAATTTGGTCTTCTCTGCCGCGAGTTTGTTCTCGGCGTTGGCGGCGACCTGGACGAGCTTGGTCTTTTCCGCCGCGAGCTTGTCCTCGGCGTGCTCGATCGCCGCCGCTACGGCGGCTTTCGCCCGCGTGCGCAGCGGGACCGTGGCCGTTGTCGCGGCCGCCGCCGCCGCGTTGGCGTCGTCGTCCTCGTCGCCGCCGCGGAGGCCCAGAAGCTTGGCGAACGGGTTGAAGCTGTGCTGCGTCATGCCGGCGTCGGCGACCTGCACGCCGGCGCTGCGCGCGGCGTCGATCGACATTTCCGAGGGAGTGCCGCCGTTCTTGCGGATATCGGCCAGCGCCAGCGCATAGCCGGGCAGCGGCCGGCCGTCGGAGGGGATGTGCACCGTGCGGCCGTCGGGAAACACGCGGACCAATTGCTCGCGGGTCATGCGCGGCCAGTGCCGCACGCCGCCGGTGTCCATGTGTACGAACGGCGAGCCGGAAGTCGGATAGAAGCCGACGCCGCCGCGCTGCAGCCGCGTGCCGATCACGCGAAGCTGCTCGATCGGCACGCCGGGAATGTAGAAATCCATGGCATGGCCGAGCATGTGCTGGCTGAAGCGGGCGACGCCGTTGCTGCGGCGTCGCAGCATGGCGTTGGTTTCCGGCGATCGGTAGCCGCACACGACCCAGACCGGCTCCTGCGATCCGGCCTCGCGCTGCACCTCCCAGATCAGATCGATCAGGTGCGGATCCATGCGCGTTTGTTGTTCGCGCCGCCAATCGCGCAGGAACCAGCTGAGCTTGTCCAGCGCCGCCTCGTCGTAACGGCCGTCGCGCTTGAACGTGATGGTGATGTTTTCGTCGGTGTGGATGTGATGCAGCGAGATGGTGCGGGTGTCGCCCTCGGCGATGGCGTTCTGCAGAGCGCGCGAGCCGAAGATGAGGGTCAGAACGGCCAGCACGCACGCATAAACGGCGCGTGCCGCAAACCAACGACAACTTTTCAGGCGCGCGTAACCAACGAGCACAGGCGATCTCGCGTTGACGTTGACTAACGCCACCCGCCGCGGCCCCTACCGCGGCGAATAACCCTAACGCACAGTTAATTTGGGAAGGGTTAACGCGAACTTGCCGAAACCCCACCCCCGACCCGACTATGCCTAACGGCGCAGTGTGGCGAAAAATGGCCCTAACCTGCGGGTCTGTGGGTTGCGGCGCGGGCGAGGAGTACGAAGCCGGAACATGGTTAACGGCGGCCGGGGTTTTTGAGGGGAAACGGCAAGATTTGCGGGGTTTTAAGGCTCGGAGCGGGGGGCAAAGGGATCGCTCGCGCGGGCTCCCGAGCGCTGAGCGCCAACTGGGACTACCCGGAGGCTGAGGCCTTATTTAATTCTCGGTTGTGGCGACGAAGCCAACCTAGAGAGTGAAGCCGATGGCGAACGCGGTTTACGATTGTCGTGACAAAGCTCAGGCGCGGACCGCGCCGCGAGAAGGAACGAACTTTTGCTTGCGCATTCGCTTAACCCTGCCCTGGAGGGGGAGGGTCGCGCCTCGAAGAGGCGCGGGTTGGGGTGAGCTTTTTCTCTTCTATTAGATCGCGAGGCTGCTCACCCCCTGCCGCCGCACTTCGTGCGGCGACCTCCCCCTCCAGGGGGAGGTGGGGGAAGGGAACGCCTCCATACCGTAGGAGCGAAATTTGACCTAAACTGCCGGGAGAGGGCCGTTGCGGCCCGCCGAGGATCGAACGCCATGGCACTTGACGTGGAAAGCCCGCGGGTGCCGCCCGCGGCCGGTGCCGCCGGCACGGCGGAGCCGATCTGGTTCGCCTCTTATCCGCCCGGCATGCCCCACAGCATCGACCCGGATGCCTATCCGTCGCTGCCGGCCATGCTGTGCGACGCCTGCGCGCAGTACGCCGAACATCCGGCCTTCGAATGTCTCGGCGTCCGCATGAGCTATGCCGAGTGGGACGTGTTGAGCCGGGCCTTTGCCGCCTTCCTGGTCGAGCAAGCGAACTGCCGGCCGGGCGACCGCGTCGCCGTCATGCTGCCGAACCTGCTCGCCTATCCGGTCGCGTTTTTCGGCGCGCTGCGCGCCGGGCTCACCGTCGTCAACGTCAATCCGCTGTACACGCCGCGCGAACTGAAAGAGCAGCTTAAGGATTCCGGCGCCGTCGCCATCGTGATCATGGAAAACTTTGCCCACAAGCTCGAGCCGGTGCTGGCGGAGACGAAAATCCGCCACGTGGTGGTGGCGCGGCTCGGCGATTTCATGCCGGCGCTCAAGCGCAGCATCTTCAATTTCGCCAACACCTATATCCGCCGCGCGGTGCCGGCCTGGCGCTTCCACACCTTCACGCTGCTGCAGGCGGCCTGCGCGCGCCGCCCGAGCGCGCGCTATGCGGACGCGCCGGTGCCGGCGAGCGCGCCGGCTTTGCTGCAATATACCGGAGGAACGACCGGGGTGCCGAAGGGCGCGATCCTGACGCACCGCAATCTGGTCGCCAACACGCTGCAGTGCCGCACCTGGATCGCGCCGAACCTCGAGGAAGACAAGCGCGCGGTGCTCACGCCGCTGCCATTCTATCACATCTTCTCGCTGACGGCGAACCTGCTGGCCTTCGTGTTGATGGGCGGATTGAGCGTGCTCGTTCCCGACCCGCGCGACATCAAGGGGCTCATTCGCACGATGCGCCGCGCCCAGGTCACGACCATGACCGGCGTCAACACGCTGTTCAACGCGCTGCTCAACGCGCCGGGTTTTGCCGAACTGGATTTCAGCAAGCTCGCCTTCGCCATCGGCGGCGGCGCGGCGGTGCAAAGCGCGGTGGCGCTGCGCTGGCGCGAGGTCACAGGCACCGACCTGGTCGAAGGCTACGGGCTGACCGAAGCGTCGCCGGTCGTGTGCATCAATCCGGTGCGCGGGCCGAAGCTCGGCACCGTCGGGCTGCCGGTGTCCTCCACCGAAGTCGCCATCCGCGACGATGCCGGCAACGACCTCGCCGTCGGCGAAGCCGGAGAAATTTGCGTGCGCGGGCCGCAGGTCATGCAGGGCTATTGGCAGCGGCCTGACGAGACCAAGCTCGTGCTCGGCGCCGACGGCTGGCTGCACACCGGCGATATCGGCGCGCTCGACACCCAGGGATTTTTGAAAATCCTCGATCGCAAGAAGGACATGGTCAACGTATCCGGCTTCAAGGTGTTTCCCAACGAAGTGGAAGACGTCATCGCGCAGCATCCGGGCGTGCTCGAAGCCGCGGTCATCGGCGTTGCCGACCCGCACACCGGGCAGGGGGTGAAACTCTTCGTCGTCAAGCGCGATCCGGCGGTCACCGAGGCGGAGCTCACCGCGTTCGCTCGCGAGCGGCTCGCCGGCTACAAGGTCCCCAAGGTGATCGTGTTCGTCGACAGCTTGCCCAAGAGCAATGTCGGCAAGATCATCCGCAAGGATTTAAGGTGACGGATTCTTTCCTGCCCCGCGAAGCGGGGAAGGACGAACCTCAATGCGCCATCAGCACCGGCAGCTTGGCGTTGGCGAGGACGTGCCGTGTGGTGCCGCCGAAGATCATCTGCCGCAACCGGCTTTGCGTGTAGGCGCCTTTGACGATGAGGTCGCAGCCGAGCTCTTCGGCCTTGGCCAGGATGACTTCTCCGGCGCTGCGTTTGCCGGCAGTGAGCGTCATGGCTTCGGCGGCGATGCCGTTCATCTTGAGCGACCGCGCCATCTCAACTCCGCTCGGCCCGGCGACGGTCGAGCCCTCGACGGTCAGGATGGTGATGCGCTGGGCGAGCCGCAGCAGCGGCATGGCGAACGCCGTGGCGCGCGCCTGCTCGGTCGAGCGGTTCCAGGCGATCAAGATGTTGGTCGCCAGGGAGTGCGGCGAGTCGGGCGGCGCGATCAGTACCGGCCGTCCGCTTTCAAACAGCGCGGATTCGAGTGTCACCATGGACGGGCTCTGCCATTCCTCGCCCGGCCGCGCCAGCACGATGACATCGAACACGCGGCCGTAGCTGCCGACGAAATCGTGGCCGCTCGGCGCCGACGCATTCCATCCCCAGGACGGCGCTGCCGGCGGCGCGTCGCCGGCCTGCGGCTTGATGCCGTGCCGCGCCATGAAGCCGTGGAACAGGTCCTCGGCCTGCCGCACCATTTCCGCGTCGTTCTCCTTGACCGCGACCATGGTCAATCCGGCGTCGGGATCCATGGCCACCATGTCGGCGACGGCCGGACGCAACGGAAAGCCCTCGATGCAACTGCCAAACTTTTGCGCCAGCAATAGCGCCGTGTCCAAGGCTGACGCCATCGCGGCGTTGTGCTCGGTGGGAACGAGAATGGTCTTCATGCGCGCGTCCCGATTGCCCGCGATCTCACCGCGCGATCATACCGCCGCGCCGCGGGCGCCGATAGTGTCGCGGCGGTCATCAATGCTGCCGGCCCGGTCCGGCTGCGCCACCGGCGGCCGGCTTGAACTCCGCCAGCACCTCGGCGAGCGCATGCGGTTCCACCTTGACCGTTCCGGAGAACGGCCGGTCGATGGCGATGATAATCAAGAGTTCCGAGAAGATGAGGATTGAAAGAAACGCCGTCATGGCCGTCTGCACGCGCAAGCTGTGCGCGCCGAAGAAAAAGGTGAACGTTATCGTCAAAACGGCGCCGCCGAACAGAACCAGCCAAATGACGCCGGGCACGGTGCCTTCGGACGCGACGAGCCTGACGCGGCGTGACTGGGTGATGACGTCGAGCTGATGCAGAATTTCGGACACCAGCGGTGCGTTGTCCCGCTGAGTGGATTCCCCGCTCAACAGCGCCGCGTACAATTCGTTGAGCGCTTGCCGCGCCGGCCGATTGGCGGCCATCGTTCCGCGATCCATGGCCGGTCAGTCGTCGGCGATCGCAACGGTCAGATAGTTGGTGAGCGCGCTGCGAAGCTCGCCGCCGATTTTTCGCCGATGCCGTACGACAGCCGATAGATGGTGTCGGCGGCGCCGGCTTCCTGTGCCACCGTCGTTTCGGCATCGGCGAACTTTTGCCAGACCACGAAGATGGTGAAAGCCAGCAAGACCGCGTACAGCACACCGACGGTCGCGAACTTGAAGCCCGCGACCTCGTTGTTCGTGGTCAGTCTCTCAAGCGCCACGTGACGGCGGACC